>Ga0126338_10002355_pt1 | contig 12943 bp, 3 predicted proteins | sample OrbCmetagenome_2_FD_92529 | JGI IMG/M metagenome (GOLD analysis project Ga0126338, IMG submission 92529) | Coral microbial communities from Petempiche,Puerto Morelos, Mexico - Orbicella C C metagenome | ecosystem: Host-associated > Invertebrates > Cnidaria > Coral | place: Petempiche,Puerto... | reverse complement strand
TTTGCTCTTTTGTTACCAGAAAGTCAACAAAGATTAAGCCTATTAGCTGTTCCAGTCACGGTCCAAGCCTTTCCAAAGTGTGGCTTCTCAACGAATTTTGAGTTGTATCTTGACAACTTCCGAGCAGAACTGATTTGTGCTAATTATGTCTTCACAGCAAACCCATGAAAACTGACACACAGCTTTAATTTCTTTCCCCCCGTCATTTTCACGCCAATGAATTGGGCGGAGAAAGAAAACAAAAGATAGGCGATTTTAATCACCATTGAATATTTAAAACTTCACCAGCAACCTGTCACGACTTTCAAAGCCTCCATCTGTCCGTTTAATGACAATACTGGGAGCTCATTTCAGAGAACAATTCTTCATTTAGCTTTTCATGTCACTGGCGGGTGTTTAAACTGGTTGCAACTTGTAAATCAAAAACTTGAATTCGCTCAGAAAAGCAGGTGACAACTGAATCACAGCAAAAGTGATTCGCTTGGACGTGTGAACCTACATGGTACTTCCCATTGCAGCGTTTTAACATTATTGCTCATTAAATACTTTTTGAAAATAACAGACAAAACATCGTGTGACAAAATTCCATCGTTACGCTATCGTAACCTCAAGCGATAGCATTTAACCACACGCAAGTTAATTTCAAAGCAGTCTTACTCACTATTTGTCCTTCCAAGACAATAGATGTTTTTGTCAGCGCGTTTCTATATCATCTTTGATGAGAAGACGACGATAAACAGGAACCAAGCTACTCAGTTAGGTCAATAAAATCTGAATGATAATCCGAGTAAACATAAGCTGTTGAAAACAGCAGGGAAAAATAAATAACGTGAACAACACTGCTGTAAAGTAAACAGATCACTGACAATTGGCCTAGATAAAAACTTTCCAAAATAACAGATCTATTTCCTTGTACGTAAAACATTCCCTCCGGGAACTTAAGTAATCTTTTATTTGTAATTTTTCTTTGTTGTGATGTCTTAGACGAGGACAAAAGATGTTTATGGGCGAAGTATCCATAAATAACGCTAATGCCTAAAAGGGAATATCATTTCCTTCAATGCATTATGTCTGCTGTATTTTATGTGGTGGTTTTTCCATTAGTATTAATATCGCTACCATTTGCAAAAGATATTATTGGAATTTCAACAGAGTTACAAATTCAACCAATATTTTAGAGACAGAAAATGTCTTTCAGGGATTACGAATGCAGTTTGGATTGAATTTAGTTAAAACTTTAAAAAGTTTATTTTCAGGTCAATACACTCCATATAAAACTCTGTAAAATATAGCAAGGCGCAGATACCTACGAGCTTCAAAGCTTAACAACAAGGTCAAGGATAAGTTTTCAATCACAAAGTAAACATTGGTTCACCAGCAAAAAAAAAAAAAACAGTGTCGAAGAGTTTGTTTCCTTAGCATTTAGTAGGATGTACAATAAGATGAACGACAAATACAATATTGTGAACAAAATTGAAGCTCTAGCGTCAGCGATGTTACCGACGTTTCGTTAACTAACAAGTTGCACCGAGGAACAACCTGCCCTTGGCAATTCACCTGACACGCGCCAATAACCGGTTCATATGCTTGCTTAAATTTCACCTGCTGCTAAAATGGATCTCTCCTTTGTGTTTAGACCTTTCTTAACTTACTAAGAATCCTGAAAATTTGTACTTACAAACACAAAGAGCCAGACCCTGTCCCTTTAGTCCAAAAAGCACTATGACTGGTTACTCTCTCTGCGTTGAGTTCAAAGTGGAGCTCGCTGGGTTACGAGTGAAGATCTCCCTGCAGTGAATTCGTTTAATGAGGTCTCTGCCCCTTTACCTCCCTTTTATCTTGTCAGTTTAACGTAGCTAACACATTTTGACACACCTCATTAAGAAAATTATCCTCAGCCATGCTAAATAGGTCGTTACGTTAACGTGTCCCTTAGTTTAAGAAGCAAAAAGGTGAAATACAAGTTTTAATTTTTTTCAAAAAAACTTTGTGAAGCAAATACAATTCCTCTATTAAATGGCCCATACACGTTGGTTCCATACACTTTTTATAATGCTAGATGAGAGAATCTTCTTGATAATCATTTTCCTTAATTATTTGAGACCTGGAATCCTGTGCCAAGGGGAGATCAAAATCAAAATGCCAATTACGTTTTGGCCGAGGAAGAAAATTTGTATTTTCGTTTGCAGTTGTGGAGACGTCGATATCTGAATCAATGCAAAAAATTTGCAAAATGATTAAACCACGCTGGCTTTTTCACTAGTCTTTCTTTGCTGAACACAATCGAGCCGTGGGGCAAAAAAAAAAAAAAAAAAACATTAGCAGAAATCTAGCACTTTACTCCGGGTGCCTCGACCACGTGTTTTGCAAGTCAGATTCTATTCACAAGCAGTGCCATTGACACGACCATAGTGAATGAATAAATATAGCCACCAAGGTTGGGATAAAAGAAAAATTAGTGCAAGTCTGTTGACCAAATAAGTAATCGTTTTTCGAGAAGACTTCTTAATGTAGACACCAAATGCACAGGTCAAAGAAAAATAAATGAAGTTATATTTGAAAAAAAAACATTCAACCCTGTCTGTTCCAGAACTCCCTTGGGCAAAAGAGGAATCACCCGAGGGTTTGAACGTATAAGCTGACTGAGATATCAGTCTGTAAGAAATAAAAATGGCGTCGACGATGTGTTAACGGACCACACTCCATAGAAAACAGTTGAACTGGACTCTTACCAATCATGACGAATAGTTCGTATTTTGACACGGTTCACGTACAAATCAAGATGTTATTCTTTCCCTTAACTGTGTTTCAGAGATCACTGAATAGTAGCTCGATTTTCTGCAAGATTTGCATTATTTGTTTAGTTTTTATGGAACAAGGAAAAGCTAATAGTTCTTGTTCTAACAAATTACTGTGCAAAGACAGCTTATCTGAACCATTAAATGATGTTTACCTTGCCAAGTAAACTAGAAGTCCAATTTTCTTGTACAAACACCCCTTCATTAATTGCTTTCTTACCCTCAACTAAATGACTTCTACAGTTAACCTAACGGTCTTAAACCAGATAAATAATTCAAACATTCATTATTCCGATGCCTGAAAAAGTCATTCTTAAAACGAATTTGTGTGCACAAAGCATCCAATTTCCAGCTACACATCTTAAATAAAATCACCCAGATATTCAAGTTGCGTATTGAAAACAATTTTCATTTTTACACATGATCCCTTTGCCTTTATTTCCTACGCCATAGCTTTATCTTTGTATGTTGTTCAATTATAATTCATTTATAAGTCATGGGTAAACGTCTAAACCAAAGTAACTGACTGGAGGTTCACTAAAACCACGGAGAAAATAAAATTGAGTTGCGCGTATAGAGAGTTTCCCTTCGTGTCTCAGCGTAAACCTCAATCTGAGATTTCCAACTAATATGCGTTTTATAGGCTGTCTATCGGTCCTAGATACCAGAGAGCTGACTAGGGAATGGAGAAAGGTTAAAATAAAGTTATAATATCTGGGATATTCTAAATTTCGGACGCACTTTATGTTTTGTACGTGCTTGCATCTATATGCTGCCTTTTAATAAAACGAAAAATGACATTTGAATTTGAACGCTTGATATGCTTACAACTGGAAAACTCAGATTTAATCTTGTCCTTCCTGTCAGTCAAGATTAGTTAGCATGAGAAACTCTATATCAAGTATATCAACTGACTAATACTAATCTCCCTACAGTTCTTCGAATATTATTTGTTCTAAGAATTTGGGCTTCATTGATGTTCTGCTTTATTTTCCTCGCTTTTCTTTTTGACAAGAAGAAATTTGAAGTTGATCGGCTATAGTTGGAATAATGGCCCTAAGTACAGCGCGTCAATAGTCAGGACATTTGGTCAGCTTGAGAAACATAATTAACTGTATTAGTGAGCAACTTTAAAATTTTTCTTTTTCAATGCTATTTACTGTAAAGTAAAATAATATTATTTGCTCACACTTATGTTTTATTTATTTTCGGTCACGGCCCTGTTTTACACTTGTTATTTGTCACGTTTCATGCACGGTTAACGGACGATCAAATAAAAGAATGCCAGGTCAAGAAAAATAGGCAATGGTCCTTGAAAAATATCAAACACATTTTTTTGTGTCATGATTTTATCCGCTGCTGATCAAAATCCATTAGAAGTTACCTTCATTAAGAATGTTTACTGAATTAAGCGTTGCTTTCTGTTAACGTTTTTAATTGTCTTTGTCTCATCCTGTCCAAAGGATTGTCTACCATTTGTACGTTTGAACATTTTCTTTTCCATTCCAACGATAATGTATTTCTTTTTGCTCGAGAATACGTCAGTCATACCATAATAATAACATTCAAGAAGATTTTAGATGAATAAGAAAGAGATATGTCGTATGTGTCATTTTTCTATGAATATGAAGTGATAGCTTTTCTAGTTAAAGTAAATACGCTAGGTTAGTCTTACCAGCAAAAGATGTCAGTTATCACTTCTTTCGCCTTCTTGGGCGTTAAATACCAGTTTTATTTTACAGTTACAGTCTTACTTAATAAAGGACGTCGAAAATAACTTGTCTTACACCTAATAGTGAACTGTCGATATTACAAAAAATAAATCGTCTCAGAAAATCAAGGTGCTATAAAACACTGAAAAATCTATTTGAAACTGGTTTTTTGTTCCGGACAACTCATGAGCTTAATTGTCTGACTCCACAACACAACTGAGGAAACCCAGAAATAAACGAAGAAATGAACAAATTCATTATTTATTACTACAAAAAGTAAAACATGTTTTACAATAAAACTTACTGCTGTTATTACTAATCCAACATCGTCCAATTTATTACAAAAAACTACTCTGTTGGTTTCGTAAAACATTGTTATTACTAAAAACCGAGAACTCAAAGTACTAAGAATACACATAAAAGTTTGCTCCAAATCTGACCAAAAGGAGAAGTTCTCCCGGTAGCTGCTGCCTCAGCACGGATTCATTGTTGCGGCGACTTAAATGAAGCAAGACTATTAATTTAACGGAAAACAATTTAAAACAATATCCTGTGTTGTGGAGCACTTTGACAATACTCTTTGAATTTGCATGTTTACCTTTTAAACACAATCTCGTTGCCATCCTCACCCGCGGGCAAACATGTCTTTCCGACCAAGGCTTCCTATTTTGATAACACAAATAGTTTAGACTGCCTTATTCCGTGTTTTTTAATAGCTTTATTTCTGATCCAATTTCTAGCTGAACTTAACTGATCTTTAGCTCACGTCTACCAAGTAAATGAGATCTTCCTTGACGCATTTTTGTTTTTGTTCAATGAAAGAAAACAGTTGAAGTGTTTTACTGTGTAATCTTCATCCTCTGGCAACTGAAATTCAGTTGAACAAGTATTCCAGAATTAATTTCAGCACTTCTCACTCGCTTGAACAAAATAAATTACATGGTTAATTTATCAAAGACAAAACGTTCCAGTGTATTTTCGGTGTCGATAGATGTTTTAAGTAATGTGACAATTGGCGCCAAAATATCACGCGGCGATCAGCCAAAGAAAATCCTCACCCGTCAAGAAATTCATTTGCTTCTTCTATCAGCGATCACAAACACCATCAACAAACCCTAGTTATCAAAGACTAATTTATTTCTCTTTGTATTAAGCCTGAACATAAAACGTGAAACCTAAACGTTTAAAGTTTTATCTTCGCCTCCTATTTGCCATCCGTGAATTTAAACCATCCTCGAGCAAACGTTCCTCGTCGCTTAAAGGCGACACCTTGTCCGAGAGAAAACTTTGGCTTTACAAGATGTTGGAAAGATCTAGTTTCTTAAAGATAATGGAAAAAGGAAAGCTTTTGACGTATTTTTGTAATTACAAGTAAAACGCCGGGAAGTTTAACTAATTACCCGCCATAATTACGTCACTCTCGGAACTCAGTAGTTTTCTTATCTTTAATTGTGGTTGTTTCAAGGATGCAGCCGCATTTAATCCAATATTGATCCTATCGAAGCTTCAATTTCAAAATTTGATCAAATGGGGGGGTTACCATCTTGTTAGTTTTCAACATGATAAACTAACAATTTGACGGTGGACGTCGTCTGTTTCCGTCGATTTCTTGGAATTCCGCGAGCAAACAGCCTTGACAGCCGATCACTGCTTACCCGAAAGTAAAATTTGAAATGTCATGTGGATTTCATGTTCATTACTTTGAAACTTTTGATGGATTTGACTCTTTCTCAAGGACTCTTCAACTCAAACAGAACAGAATTCTAACTATTGGCCGGCCTTGTCGGAGATTTCACTGAATGAAATTCACGTCGGCTTGTAAACAACTGAAATTGACACGACCTAACTTTCAGCGTATAGTCACGCGAAGACTTACTATGAACTGTTATCAAAAGTCCGGGAATTATCGTTATTTCCTGGATATTGTTTTCACGAGGCTCTTAAGTCAGTTTTACTCAGCTTCCGAAATATTGAAAGCCTTCATTTAGTCCACTTATAATCTTCCGTGTGAAATGATTAAATTGAATAAAGGAAGCAGTGAAAAGAGAGATATAGAATTTCCCAAAACACTCGCGCTTTCAAACACAGAAGGCGGAATTTAACTTAGTAGTGACAACGCCAAGACTTTGCGAAAACGATTCTGACCGTATTGACTTTTCTTAGGGCGATTGAGTGAGTGCTAACCAAATCATTAAGTTAAAATAAAGATAACGTTGGAAAAGATCTCCCAGAATCTATGTACGTTGTTCGATGAATTTTCAAATCCAGTGGAATACAAAATTAAAACATTGCACCATTATGTCATTTGACAGCTTTGTTCTCTATTCTGTCATTTCATAGACATGAAAAGCGAAATTTAAATACGCAAAATTTTCATAGAATAAATAAGCCTTTCAACTATCGGGTTACAGTAACACATGGGCCAAATGCGTTTCGATATCACTAACGTGTTTCGAGAAAAAAACATTTTTTTCCTTTTCACGAACTTTTACATTCGAGTCCTTTTCAACAATGTTATCTCCCACTGTAAAAAATAACTTCCCCTTCGTCTATTTGAGGGCGAAAGCTAGTTAAAGTCCTAACAACTGCCTTTAATTTAAGCTGCGCATAATGGTAGCCTAATAGAAATATAACTTCACGATAATGGTCTCAACTTATCTTCTGACGATGAATTTCCCCGTGGTATCCAAAACACATCTCTTTCGCTCAAATATCAAATAACAATGAGAAGTTGCGAACTTTCTCCAACATGACTTTGTCGTTTTCCGTCTATTGATTCACTAACATAACAAGTTTTCTTAGCTGGACGTTTGAATCAAAACAACGAAACTACAAACATGTCATGAGTTGGTAGCGACAAGCAAACAAAAAATATTAAGACGAGTAAAGGTAAAGAAAGATAAATATTTGTCGTGCAGTACTCGAATGGAATTTATATGGCCAAACTGTGTAAACAAGAATGTTCCGTCTCACCTCTTAAACGATCAAGGTTGACAAACAATTTGAACAGCTTGAAAATATTTGATCTTGAATCCAAGAAGCCTGTGGAAGAAAGAATACATCTAGGCTGAGTTTCGTAAACAAAAGGATATAAAACGCCGTTCAGATAATTCAATCCATAAAAACCTGTCTGATACGCACTCGATCATATATAAGGATGGAAGTACTTGTTTCTCTATTTGCATGACATATTTACAACGCATTTTCGCGGGGATCATGGGAACGAACGGGGGGAATTGTGGGTAGAATTTAGCCCACCACCCTTACGTATGTTTGTGATAAGAAATAATGCTATATTGTTAAAAAAAAAAAAGAAAAAAAAAAAAAAAAAGAAAAAAGCCGGGAGGTTTACGGAAGAAATAAATTCTCTAAGAATTTTACAAACAGGGTAACAGGGTAAACTGAATGCTGTTACCTGTAGAGGAAATGACTGGTGATGAACTTCTACAATGCACAAGAAGACAGGAGGAATCAAATCAGCTGAACGTTCAGAAGTCACCGGCGTAACTTTCTGGGAGGTTTTATTTAAGAATTTAATAAGAAGAAAGAAAATCAACTTCGTACTAGAGCTTGCATTTCCATTTCAGAGAAAAATATTAGTTTGAAGAACAGAACAAAAAAGTACCTCTCCAACTGCTTGGAAGTCAGAATGCGTCATAAAATTGTGCAGTGGGCATATCGTTTTCGTGGAAGAACCAACCTGCAGCAAAGTCTTCTCTTAGATTTACAGTTTCCACACATTTTAGAAGAGCCTCGTTTGTTTCAGGTATAATCAAGAATTAAATCAATAAATAATGATAAGAGATTTTCTTCGTTTGATCTTACAAGTTTGAATTAGAGAAGCATTAACTCGAAGTTTGTGGAATTCGCTCGCTCCTCGTTTTAGCTCTGTAGAAGGATAGTCACAAAAAATAAGCACTCTTTTACCAAAACAATAACGATGTACCAGTTTTAGATACCGCCAAACTAGCAAGATTTCCTTTCAGATCTACGTCAAACATAACAATAAAGAAGGCATATAATCTTTAGCTGAATGCTGTCAAGGCAAAGAACCTCAATCGATTCGAAATGTAGTTCGCATTCTTAATAAACCGCACCCGCGCCTTAGGTAAACAAAAATACACGCATTTACCGTTTTCCTTGTTTATATTAGGTCCATAACATAAAAAGTACTTTTAAGGAAAAGGAAAATGTCAATCGATTCAGAAACTTTCTCTTTACGAGGTTGTCATTTATTGTGAAGTCAGGCGAGGGTTTTTTTGTAGTTGTATATAACACTATCTTTTGGTCGAGGAGGTGAGGATGTAGTTTCGGTTGCAGCTGGTGTTTTTGTAAAGATATCCAGTGCGGAAGCTAAACTGTCCATTTTTATATTAGGAGAATTTCTCTCGTGTGACTAATTTCCTCCTTGTCTTTGCTAGGTTTAATTAGCAACAATTATGGCAATTTATGGCTCATGATTTTCAACCAATGATTTGTGAGTAAAATTCGCCAGGAAAAGACATGCCTGAAGAAAATGTGTTCGTTATGATAAATTTCAGTATATATTTAAATTCAATAGAGAAAAACGTTTACAAAACGTACGATTTTGATTTTTCGAAAGTGAAAACCAACTATTGTCGTTGACACCAGCAATAATCTTACAATCCGAAAATGCTTGCTAGTATTCGGGAGTCCCAAAATAGTCGTCCCTCGCAGAATTTCAGAGTCAGCTACTGCTTTAAGCATATGCAAAGGGACGAAAAATTAAGTTCACTTGTATATTTCATAATAAAATTTCTGTATATTTCAGTCGCACACTCCGCCTCAACCCAGTTAAATAACTGAGTAAGCATTTTTCTTAATTCTCAAAACCATTTCAATACCAACAGCTATATAGTGAGCATAAAATAAAACCTAAACATAAACGCTTTGACTCTGATTTTGGAGGAGTCTTATATCAGGCATCTTTCATTTCATTGACCACATCTAAGCTAACACAAAAGAAATAGAGCGAACTCTTTCAATAAACATCACAAATATTTGCCAGTTGATGTCAGATCGGAACAGTAAGATTCTGAAACTCAAACCGAGAAATTTTCCAACGTTTTGGGTAAACCACTGTCTATCTTTAACCCATATTAAAAGATTGTTATCTTCTTAAAAGGCGCAGCTCAAACATTGTAGGAGTTTTTTTCTTTCGCGCATTTGACTCGTTCGCGTCTGCTGCGAGACGTCGATTGTCCATATTATACTTTTTATGGGCCGTTGTTAACAATACCCTACCCCGATTCCGACAAATCTTGCTTCATTACTTTACCACGTACAACGCGGCGAGTTAATTTAGAATTGACTCAGCTAATCATATTTATCAACAACAACCTTTTATGGACAAGAAATATTTGTCATAGCAAAGTTTAAATTTCTGTTTGTCGGAGTTTCCAGAGTAGTGTAAATATTTTCTTCGAAAGTGTACACTAAATGACACAGCGAAAGGGTTTTGTCTGAGATCAATATTGACCCTCTTAATAAATGGTGATAAACTGAAGGCAAACATTGACCTGTAAAAGCCCAGTATTACAAGCAGAACTCAAAAGAGTGTCGCTTGGCTTGACTTCCACTAGCCAGATTTTAACGCTAAATAAGTTGAATTTAGTTTGGTATTTTATAGGTCGCGAATTCAAAATGCGGATGGCATCGATGCCTGGTCTCATTCCGCGAAGAGGCTTTCTTTATCTGCGCAGACTGTTGTACGTAGAGTCGGCTTCTGATCTCTGAACATTCGTTCTGTATGTTGAGCAATGGTACTTCTTGAAAACCCAGGCTTCCTTCAGAAGTTTATACGGCACAAAAGCGAGCTCATAAGAGGTGATGTTATTGTATTCAAACAAAAGCGATGAGAAACCTTTTGAACTAATCTTTTGTCTGACGAAATCACAGCATTTTACCTAGATCTTTGTGAAAAAGTTCCAACGGCTTTTATGCATTAAGAACTGGAAGAGTTTTTATTTTGCGATAAATGATGCCTCGGAGCTGAACCTCTTGAATTTTTAAAACTTAATTTAGAGTGTTGAGGTTAAAGATGGAAATTCGGTCATAGGCTGAAAAGGAACCCTTACCTCACAAGTAAAGAAAACTTGATCCGAGGAAGATCTGCTTTGAATGAAACTGATAGATTGGTGACAGTGCGAAAACCTGATCTCCGAATGGCTCCGCGACTTTTCAAAATGACATACTCAAGAATTTTTGAATAACTTGGCGAAAATAAAAAATTACAAAGGCGGCAAATGTCTTTGATGTCTTAGTCAATAATTTCATCACTTGTGAATGATTGTCGCTTGTGACATGAATACCGGTATTGAGTTAACGGCTTATTATATACCGAATTACTTAGAAATATCCCAATGAAATAAGCCGGCGTTAATTTTACCATATCCTGTTTTTGACTTGAGAAGACTCTTCCCGGTATGTGACATAAAAATCGATCCTGTGAAAATCGAACTTCAAGCAATTCACTTTCCATTGTCTTGTTTTTGAAAGATATTTTTGTTACCGCAAATTGAAATGTGTTTCAATAATAGTCCTAAAACAAAGCTATATGACAACAATTCCGCCAAATATAGCGGAATTAAATAAAAGAATATTAATAAAAGACTGTTTGCAATCTTAAATATGGGTTTTGTAGAGCGGACAGATTATACATAAACAAAGCAATATACTATCATTAATAGAACTTCTGTCGAGTAAAATCATGTTTGGCATTTGAACAGAATTTCATGCGTCTATCTTATTAATCTTTTAATCAGGCGGGCACTTTGAAATACTTCACAGGAGTAAAGCGAATAGGAAATACATATGAAATTGTTAATTTGCGGAAATAAGTACTCGTTCTGAGTGGCAAAACTTAGAAGGCGTGACGTGTTATTAAAAGAGTATTTGTCAATGGTTCGAGCCACTATTCATTACAATAGATCACCATTGTCCGTATTAAAATTTGTTAACGTGAAAGAAATGCTAAATGCCGGGTTATTTTGAGACAAAGCACGGTCAACGAAAGTTATGAAGCGGCCAAATATGCGTCCTAACAGCCTTTGTTGCTATTGTTCTAGACTAAATAAGGAAAACACAAATGCTACTGTCGTACTTTGCCAGCCAATTCACTTTCTTTTCATGAGACATTCAAATGATGAGCACAGGTTGCTTTTTAACAAAGCCATTTCTGATTTTATCGTTTTCTCTACCAATTATATAAACTTGGCTATATGTGGCTGATAATTTTCCTGGAATAACTGTTATGAAAATTAAATTCGAGGCTATGACAAAATGTTCAATTACATTTTGTTTCTCAGCGTAGGCTAGAAAAATTTCCAAGTTACGTGAAAAATATCTTTGATGATTTTGTTTTATGATCATCTCATGGTCTCACTTATTCTCACGCACAGTATAAGTTAGTTGGTAACTGTCTCAGCAAAGCAACTTAAGCAAGTATTAATGCTACTGATATGACTTGTCTTTTTATCGTTGTGGCATTACGTTCTTTGTTGAACAGACTTTTCAAATAAGTCCTTACGAGAACGGCAAAAGGGCGAGATATCTGTTAGTAAAACAGCCCGCTTGCCGCCATTTACTTTGTGGAGAATATACCGCTATTGGATTGTTTAATGAGGTACTAAGAAGTGAACAGCCATGAACAAAGCGGTAAGCTTGCAAGTGGTTCGATTTGAAAACACCTGCTTTCTGCTCATTCTTAGCTTCTCAATATCCATTAACTCTTGCGTTAATCTTTTCGCTGTCTGTAATCACGAAAGAACGTCAGACACTATCCTGGAAACCTGAGCAGATCACGCAAGGGCAGTCAGTTTGTACTCGTTAAAACGAGCAATAATTTCACGTCCTTCACGGATGGAGAATAATTAAATCACTGCTACTTTCAGGTAAATAAGAGGCTAACACCACCATATCGGTTTTTTTTGACCTTGGTATAAATTAGATGATTAAAAGAAGACTTTCCAAGTTTGCAATATGACGAGTATTTATCATTTTCTATTCGCTCCTTCGCTACAATGCTGCTGTCCCGCCTGGATACGTGCTGCGCACGCCTTTTGGCGGTAAACATCTTTTGACGGCAATCCTTCAAAAATAGACGGGTTACCGAACCATGAAAAACATTTATCCGATCAATTCAACTGTAAACGGGTTCTTTTAAAGTTGTCGAACGAACGAGCGTCTCTTGGATTGATGAAGAGTGAGCCTAAAGTGTAAATAGAAACAATGCTAGGCCGGATTTTGTTTCGAGACTTTCAGTGCAAATGAGAACTTCTACTACTTTGTTATTTGACCATTTTTCATATTTTATCTCGCACGGCAAGCCTTTGTTTCTGGTTTCTCGCGATCCTTGGCAGGAAGGCAATAAAAATTAGGAACAACCTACATGAGTCCTTGCCTCCTGTAGAT
>Ga0126338_10002354_pt1 | contig 12945 bp, 12 predicted proteins | sample OrbCmetagenome_2_FD_92529 | JGI IMG/M metagenome (GOLD analysis project Ga0126338, IMG submission 92529) | Coral microbial communities from Petempiche,Puerto Morelos, Mexico - Orbicella C C metagenome | ecosystem: Host-associated > Invertebrates > Cnidaria > Coral | place: Petempiche,Puerto... | reverse complement strand
TTATTCTTTATTTTAAGAGGCTCATCCAAATAAATTTACAGTTGGGATGTTGGAGACACCACTCAGAGTAGGAGTACCTTTCCAGGTATAGTTCTAACCATTGGATTATGTGACTGAACTGATGACAGACCACACAATCCCAATACCTATTCAAGAATCAATAGTGAACATGCTGATTTTTTTAAACTTTGTTTTTCTTAAGATTCCTCTTAATCTGTTGGATGAGTTCAACAACCCTTCAAAATTGGGTGATGAGATTTCTCCAGTTTTAAGTGCAAGGTAAGATGGATGTGCAGTTGCACTGTTTGTACTGTTGAACCAAGGTATTCTGAGGTGAAGCCCTTCCAGGGTTCATCTTCCCATCTGTTAACCTACTATGTGTTTACCTGTGCTCACCCACAGAGTCCAAGGGTTTGGTTTCCAACTTGCAATGTGTGGCTCACACTCATTTTGTGTACATCCAGTGTGAAGGATCTCATAACAACTGTAGAATCACTCATCAACTATCTTGATCTTTGTTTTGTCCACTGTCCCCTGCAAATAACAATGATTAACAGAAGGTTTTCCTTTTTTCTCAGTGGCCTGGAGCTGACACATCAGGGAACGTCAGTAAAGGGGAACAGCCTCATTGTTAAGGGTGTTGTTGCTCTGGGCTCTGTGCCGTCACATGCAGGAAAGGTTAGTCTCACACTCGCCTCAAGAACTCTTCTGGTGGTTCTCTAAAGATGTGTCAACACAGAAGTAATTGTTTTCTTCACCTTTTTTATGGTAGAGTGTTTAATATGTGTTAGTGCATAAGGCCAGGAAGTTCAGTTTGTGTCTAAATCCACAATAGGATATCGTTACTCTTTAATTCCTATTGGTGCTTTTGTTGCCCAGAATGGTGTGCTTTGTTGGCAGGGTAGTCTGCCTGTGGAATGGTGATCCATCATGGTTCTCACTTCTGTTAGTATCAATCCACCCCTGTCATTCTCTTAAGACCCAACCCCTTTTCATATTTATAAGTTTGAGACATTTTTTCTGGGTTGAATCCTGTTGCCAAAGTACCTCTTACCAATACATTGTTTTTTATTTATTTCCTGAACAAGGACTTTAATTTAAAAATCACCCTACCTGGACTTGAAGAAGGTTCACAGAGCTTAAAGATCAGGCTACTACCAGGTAATGTTAATTATTATTTGGATTTATTAGTGTCATTACATTAGTGTCAAAACAATTTCAAAACTGCAAACGACCGCAAAATGAGCAAAACAATGAGTTGAAAGCATGGATTAATTTGAAATCCAAGCATACCTTAATCGCATTCATCCTCTGATATAGGCTGTCACTGATTACTATGATGTAGTTGATAATGCATCAACATTGTTTGGGGAAGGGGGAAAATCTTTCCAAGACACTCAAAAATCAAATTTTACTGCAAAGTGTCTCAACACTTTTGTCGCTCATTGTAGCAGCATGTTGTATTCCACAGGTCCTCCAGAATCATTGGTAGTTACACCAGATGGTGAAGATATCACTGTTGAAAACAACAGTCCTCTTCAAATACAAGTGCAAGTCCAAGACAAAGCTGGAAACCTTACAGTTCAACCTAGACTTAATGTTGTCTGCAAGGTAACAGTCACACATTTTGCAAACTTTGCATAGCCAACCAATATCAACCCAGAACCTCCTTGAAAACCTCATTGTGAGAAGTATTTCTTGGCTTAGAATACTGTCATTCAAATACATGAATATTTGATAAAATAGTCTTTTGTTGAGAGTTTTAGAACCTTCAGTGCAGTAATCAGAAGACCTCCATGCTATGCATTTCTCTGTTGTAGCTTACAGGCACACCAGGCCTGCCAACATATATTGGGGACTGCAGCTCATCAGGAAAAGCCACTCTGACTGGTGCAGACATCAGTCTGAAACAAATTAACAAGAATACAAAGCTCAAGGCCAAGATCGAATTACAGGTTTGTTGTTATAGTTGTTGATATTTTCCTTCATTTTTGTTAAACTGTTAACTCAGTCAAAAGCATGACACTGCCAGGACATTGTGGTGATGACTACATAAGAATGTCACCCTGCACACAAGTCATGTCAGGCCGTGTTGTGTACACTGAACTTGAATATATCACAATAAAAAGAACGAAATTAAAATATTTTACATGTTCTCCTGAATGTCCTATCTCACTGACGGTTATCCTGGCTTTTTTATTAGCATCACAAGGAAGTTGCTGCAGTAGAGAAGACCATTGTTGTGATGCCAAGCAGTAAAGCAGCAGTGCTGGAAGTGTTTCACCAAGCAGCTGACGACAAACCAAAGAAGAAAGTGGAGGATGGACAGGAGCTGCCTTGTGTGGCTGGCAACTTGCTGTCTGGATTAAGTATGTACTCTAATCTGTCAAAAAGATATCACAGAATTCAAATCAATCTTACAAACACAAACCTTCCTTGCTGTTGGAGTTCCTTGCATTTGTTTCTGTGGCTGTTGTGTTTGATACTCTGACATTTCTATTTTTTAGCCCTTCTGTGTTGATCATTGAATTAAAGATCTGGTCAGTTTTGATTTGTCACAAGTACCAATTAACTATTGCTAGGCTTTCCAGCCAGGGCTGGGTTGCCCAAAAGCTGGTTAACTCTGACCAGGATTAAACATTAACTCATTGAAGTATTATTTTTTCTGGTATAATATATTTTTCACTGGTTATGTTTTGTCTAGTTTGAGATCAGTCCAACTCAAAACAGAAGGACAAACAATATAAACTGACAAACACATCAAAAAGTTACAAAGCTGAAATCAAAATTCTAATCCTGGGTACCTTAATTGGGCTTTCACCAACCCGGTCCAGGATTTTGAATGCTTCTTTGATCAGAATATTATTTTCCTTTAGCTGCCATTACAAGGTCTGTTGCTCTTTTGCCAGGCTGAAACAAAACTGCATTTTCTACAGTCAATTCAGTGTATGCAGGTTTTGTTAGTTTTCCATTTTGTTCTTTTGATTAAAAGGTTTTAGAATTCTAGATGAAGGTCAGCGAGAAGTGAATATTGACAACTCATTGGCTAGCAGATTCAAGGTATGCACATGGCATATGACTGTCATGAAAAGTACAAAAACAAGCATGTCTTTGTTTGAGTTGTGGGCATTATTGTCATGATTGGATTAAAGGAGCTATGTTACAGTTTGCACATCTTGAAAAGTTAAGCCAAAATTTTTCAAATCCATGTTGATCTTCCCCATCCTTAACCATCCTTGTTTCTTCATGGTTTATTATTATCCCTTTGATGTTTTTCTATCTTAGGAAACTTCTATTTTCAGGATTCCTTCAGTTTAAAGGCAAATTTGTTCATGGCCAAAATAACTCAAAATGCTGTGACTGAGCTCCTTCAATTGATTATAGTAGTCAAACATTCACAATAAGCAGAAGCTGATATATAACAGTGTTCATTTACCTCTTCCATTCATGTCAAACTTTTATTTTGTTTTGTCATGTTTGCACTCACTAGGTGAACTGGACTCCTAAGGTTGCTAAAGAAATCATCAAGCAAGGAATTCTTCCAGATGTCAAGGTGATCGCATTCAAACTATGAACATTTTATGGACAATAATAAATACAGATTTATTAAAAGTTTCTGTGGGATATTTGAGGTATAAATTTGGATTAGCCAGTTCTGCATTGTGGACGGGGTTATCATGTACTAGTTATCAAAGTGTCTCTGTAGATCCTGACACTTGTTGCCGTGTTGCTTTACCTAGTTCTTTTACAAACTACAGTGCTGTGTGTTTTGTACACTTTTTACAATGGTTTCAGGTGTTTCCATTTTTCCCCTACATACAGTTTACCTTCAGTTACACCTTGAGAATTTGACCGATGACTTCTCCTATATCCTTATAACAGTGTGATATTGTTCTTAAGTAAGTTAAACTGAGGGTGGGGGGGAATGGGGCTCGTCACAGGATTTACCGAATCTTCCTGTTCACTGCAGGCTCCACTGTCTTGTGATGAACCAAAATATTGTCAAGTAAGCATGACTGGTGGAGCAGGACTGGAGTTTTCTTTTACAGTAAAGTAAGTTCTATGAGGCTCAGTGCCCTCATGGTTGTTGCCTCTCTCCCTCCAGATGTACAAATGGGTACTTGCTGCCCAGGGTAACATGTGATGGACTAGCATCCCATCCAGAAACCAGAGATAAGCACGGGCCTGCTGCACCAGTTGGCTTGTATGCAGACTTAAGCTCTATGTAGCACTGTTGTCATACTCAGTTACAAGGCATGTTTTCTCATTTGTCAGTTTTCCTTCTCTCAGATTCTGTGATTTAAATCTCTTAACATAATTTGTTGTTGATGTAAAATTAAAGTCTGCATACAAGCCAAGTGGCCCACCATGCCAGAACTTATCTCGGTTTCCATAACATGAAGCAACTAGGAGTATGTCTACTCCCCCCTGGATGGGATGCTAGTCCATCGCAGGATTACCCCCCGCATTAAATTCGCCAGTACCCAGTTATACATCTGAGTGGAGAGTTTTGCTGTGAGAGTGAAGTGTCTTGCCCAAGAACACAACAAGATGTCCCCAGCCATGGCCCAAACCCGGACCACTTGATCCGGAGTCGAGCGCACTAACCATGAAGCCACCGTTGTAGTTTATTGTTTCCTTTAAAATTGAAAATATGTATTACATGAATACAGTTACTGTACATTTCCCATTTTTGTTCTCATACCTCCTGTCTTCTTGTAATGTTTGCATTCATTATTCTTTTTTTCTCTTTTTGTAAGACCTCTAGCTGATGTACCTAACATCCTGAAGTGTTCTTGTGATGAGCCTTTCATGAGATTAGGGGAACCTCTGGTATCTGACATTATCCTGTCAGTAACTGACAAACATGGCAACAAAACTGGGAAGGTGAGCTGGAATTACGTTAGAAATTCATTTCTTCAAGAGAAAGAAATCTTTGCAGTTTTACCTCAACTTAAAGGTATGGTTTCATGGTTAGGTACATGTGCAAGTTGTAACGCAAGACAGATCAGCTCTATTGTTTATGGATCAATTGGAAGCATTTTATTCGGCATCTATATCGCCCTTGTTTGGCAACTTGATATGGTGGTATTTATTATTGTAATTGTGTATTCCTGTGTCTTGTGTATTGTCATGGGTTATGTATTTTGATTATTGGGTATTCATTTCCAGTTACCAAGCAATGTGCTGCCGGAATTTCATGTTTCCTCAGAAGGATTGAAAGAGCGTGAAGTTCAGTTAGGATTCACTGCTGTAAGTATTATATAAAAGCATTTAAATGATTGGTATATTTTATTCAATTTGTTGTACCTATTGGCCAATAATAATTTGTAATGATGTGTTATTTGTCTTGTATGAGACCTCTGTGAGTTTCTATGGTGTAGAAAACTCATAGCACAAGGTTTAACTTAAGTCAATTTTGTAGGAGGGAAATATAGTGATCAAGAACATCCAATTTGAAGATGGACCACTTGGACACAGAGAGCTTACCATTAAATGGAAGGAAATGAAGTGTTATCAAAGACTAGAGGTATAAAACTGCATTACTCTTCCCTTGAAACGTTAATGAACCTTACCATAACTCAAGTATTTGACATAATTTTCACGGGAAACACTCTCGATCACAGTAACTAACATTAACTGCTCCAACAAGATTTCTAGTCAGTCTCCAGTTACTGTAATGTTTCTATAGATATTTAAGAGAATACAGAACTGTTAAGATAAGAGATGTGTACGTGTTATAATAGAATGGAGAAAATCAATACAAGTTTTCAGAATGTTGTTCAGACAGTAAATATAATTTCAGTTGTTTAGAGAAGTTGAAGGCATTGAGATCTTAAAGGTGAGTGGGGATATTGTCCCAGAGAAAAGTCGCTGTGTAAGCTATTGTCTGTTTTCCTTATGTAATTTGGTAAGCAGTGCAAAGACCTTTTGAATTGCCCTGCGTGCGAGTAAGAGTTTTTGATGAATTTAGAACAAGATATTGTTTTATATCAGTGTGATTTTATTTTAACAAACAGGTCACAGCAGGTCCACCGGCAAAACTTAAGATTATTGACATTGATCATTCTGAGGTACATTAAACTTACTTTCAGTTTTTGTAATGTTGGCAAAGTTGACAAATCAAGGTCAAATGTTGTGTCTCTGTCTTCTTTCTAATGTTGAATGGTTTCTAAACATTGCAAAGCAAATCATGATCCTATCTCGCCCTTCGCCTCTGAAGCGAGGAAGTAGTTATCAGCAAAGAGCGTGAACCAATTTTTATCTGTCTGTCGTCTTTTTGTTTGTTTTAGTAAGTTGTAAAAAAAGTTGTCACATGACTGTCCAATCATTAACTTTTTGACTAAGTTTTATCTCCATATATTTCCAGCCGCTGTCAGTGTATAATGACACCAGAATGCCTATTCCGCTTATTGTGCAACTGTGTGACAAGCTTGGAAACCCCTCACATGAGCCAAATGTCAAGGTGGTCTTGAACTGTGACAGAGGGATTAAGGTAAGAGCATTAAACTTGAAATGCCGGAGGCAGTGTGGCCCGAGTGGTCAGCACGTCCGACTCACAATCCAGAGGTTCCGGGTTCGAGTTCCACTCTGACCACTACCTGAATTTGTTTCATGGTAGCCCCAAGTTCAAATCTTCAGCCCTGCTTGTAAGTAGCCAACTGGTTTTCCTCCAGCCAGTTGCGATTCTGCTATGTTCAATTTGAATTGTTTGTTTCAGTTGTTTGCTCGACCTCTCTAGCCTTTGTGCTATAAGCACTTGCCAGGGTAAATAAAAGGTTTTTTTTTTTGAGATTTGCAAGTAAAGATAAATCGTAAAGAATCAGACGGTTTACTAAGTGAATTTTGTTTGTTATTGGATAGCTGACTCCGACACCTTCAGGTCAGAAGACAGATGACAAAGGCCAAGCCACCTTTGGTCATCTCACTGTCAGTGCAGTAAGGTATAGACACACCACTCCATATTGCAGATTGTCAAATAACCAGAGAACGTCAATTTTATGAAAAGTTGGGTTTTTTGGAAGGAAAATCAGTTCTTGTGTTCAGTGATTGTTGTAGGGTGTTAGAACTTGTTCCGATTCGACTGCAATTTTGGGGTCGCATGTGACAATCGAAATAAAATATGTGGTTTGGTTCTAGTTACATACAACAAAGTTGTATTGTCTAGTTGATCACTCAATCAATTAATCAATCAGTCAGCCAGTCAGTCAGACAGTTAATCAGTCTGTCAGTCAGTCAGTCAGTCAGTCAGACAGTCAATCAGACAGTCAGACAGTCAGTCAGACAGTCAATCAGTCTGTCAGTCAGTCAGTCAGGACTTGGATACACCACTAAATTCTCCTAATTAGTTTATGCTATAAGACTGCATGTACATAGACTATACAAGAGTTTGTATTTGTTTTAAACACAGAGGAATGTATGGAATAAGGATCAAGGCTCTCCTTGGACGAACAGCGATAGATGCACCAACTATCAACGTGAGGTGAGTTGAGTTTAAAGTGTTTAATTACTCTTGCACGTAGCTGTACTTCCATTACCAAAGTGAACAGAGCGGTTTTCAACTGAGTGTTGTAAAACCGAAACCAAACCAACTACTTACCAGTTAGACTACTCAGCCAATCTCAAACCGTAGCTAGTAAAACCAGAATCAAAACCAAGTAATTACTTGAAAACCGCTCTGATTTAACACAACTGGTTTTGTCGGTTTTAGAGTGGAGCCAGATCCATCCAAAGCTGTAAAGCTGAGTGTGACGTTTGACTCCAAGGCTCCGTGTGTGGTAGGAGAGTTGTTACCAGGTAAGATGTCATACCTCACGGATAGTTTGCGCTCTTAGAGGGGAATCTTTGTTTAAGTATGTGCCTCATCAGCATTAGTTCTGAATATTGGAATGGCATAGCGCGATTAACTTTCCCAAGGAATGTGAGCCCGATGTAAAGAATACTTTTTGTGCGACGCGGGCTTAAAAAATCAAAATTTTCAAAGAATGTATTAGCTTATTGGCTTCTTTGCCACCCAAACATTTCGCAGTTTTTGAAAACCCATTTCTCCGTGAATGTCACACCCAAAGAACCAAACATTTCACCACTTACTAAGTTTCACAAGCTCTTTAAATGTGTGGAGTCAATTTATATCGAGGATAATACATTCTCTGTGCAAAGTCGAAAAATGTAAACAATGACGTCTTTTGGATGAACAGTACGTTTGCAGTAGCACTATGAAAACACGGTGGTGATGTGACAATTAAGATTGCTGCAAGTTGCCAAGTTTACCGCCGAGAATTCAAACTTAGTTTTTGATTTCGTGTTAACTTTCTCTTTGTGTACGTGACATTGTGTTATTATGGAAAGCGTCATTGACTCACTTGTCGTAGTAATGCGAGTTCATTGTTTGTTGTTTCAGCTGTGTCAGCTCACGTAGTTGGGGAGGATGAGGCAGTGATGAAGGCAGCGAGCGCTAAAGACTTGGTATTAAAGATATGGCACTCCAAGGATGGCCCGGTATCTGACAAACCTCCAGCTCGGGTAAGGACCTTTGAAAACCACAGGACAACCCCGTTCTACCGACACCTTCTTAATACGGACTACCGCTAACTTCGGATAGTTTTGTTTGTCGCGACGAAAAGTTCATATATTTTCTATTACATGAGCCCGCTTAATTCGGACGCCGGTTAAAACGGACTACGGCGCTATGGAGGCACTGGTTATTCGCGCACAATGTATGTTTTTATTTGTACAGTGATTACGCCTTGGCCCGGTAGACTCTTTTTATACCCCTAATTATATTTGGAGAGTTCTGAATATCATCCATTAATGAGTTTGTGAGCTCCTTTTTGCAATAAATTAAGTTACAAAGTTAATGCAAAGACTTGCCTGATGTTTTGGTTCATGGATAGAGTGGATGTAGTCACTGTGGTATTTATTGATAATCCTACAGAATCTACTGCCTGTAGGATTCTAGTGTGTTCTTATGTGAATGTGTGTGAGTTCGCCCCAAAACTCCTTGCATATCTATCTTTCCTCTTGCAGGCTACAACTTTATACCCATCTAAAAGGAAAGTGTCAGATACGGAAGGCGAATTCTACTTTAGGTATGCTGCATTTGAGTGGGTCAGTGAACTGTCTGAATTCTATGGTATTAGTTCAACTACACGTCTCTTTTGGGTTTTATCAATTTACTCGTGCAATTTCGTAACACATTAAAGATGGCCGATTATTAATAGAAACACCAGAACATGGAAGAAAAACTGCATTGCTCCAAGATCAACTTTTTTTTTTACGTGAGATTATCCTAAGGTTAAGGGGATCTTTTCTTCCTGGAATGAAAATGTAAGCGAGAAGACCACTCTTCTTTTGAGCTGTAGGTCCTGCCATTAGATTTCTTACTTGCTTGTGTGTTCATCTACAAGGGATCTCAAGGTACCGGACGTTGCAGGGCCATACTGTATGGTGGTACAGTTTGGATCAGGTGGAGCCGTCACACTCTCAAGTAAACCGGTGAGAATGGGAAATGTGTTGCGCCGTATTACCGTTTACGTATTGTTTGAAATGAATTCAGATCAAAATGATTTTAAACTAGTTTGGATTGTATTTAGTAAAAAACGTTTTAGAGAAACAATTGAGCAAGAAAAATAACGAAGTAAAGCAACATGACGTTTCGACGACTTCATGGCATCATTGTCAAATGAGTAAATTAAAAATAACGGCAAGGCATACTTATAGAAATTAGGTTGTGAGGAAACAGATTAGTCAAGGTGACATGAAAGCATTCAGGCAAAAACTATTTACATTTGTACCTACGTGTTGGTTGGTTGGCAACGATGTAATCACGCTTGGTCTTAAATTACTCTAACTTCGGCCGTGGTTGGCATTCATGCTGTTTTATCAGGCGTGAAGCCAAGATTTAGAGACAATCTAGCAGATACACAGAGATATAACGTTAGCTTGTTATTTGTTCCAGATCACCTTCACTGCAAAGGCTGGACAACCAGTCAAGCTTGAACCAGAAACGATTCCTGCCACTCCAACGGTGTCCAACACACAGAGAAACAACAGTCGAATACTCGTCAAAACACTCAAACTACAGCTCAAGGTATTCTTCATTACCTGTTCTCCCCTGGCACTTGAAGTTTCGTTGTTAAATCGTTTTGCGACGCCTTTGCTTTTGTTTGCATTTTGTTGTTCAGATTTCACAATGATTTGTTCAAGAATGATTTTTATCGTGTCTGTGCAAGTATTTGTTTAACCTTTTCTTTCAACTGCGCATTGTCGACTGCCTAACGTAAAAACTCAACTACAGGTTCAACGAGATCTTAAATCGTTTTTTGAAAAAGCGTACTGTTAGTGCAGGAGAAATGCATCATTTTTTACTTGTAAAAAAATAAAACTGCTTCTATTACTGAATAAACTGTGAACATTCTTTTCAGGACAAATTTGACAACTTAACTGGCGAGAACCTGAGAGGTAAAGTACTTATCAAGGTGACCACTCCATCAGAAGGCATAGATGAGATTCCCGCCCTGGCAGGGAATGTGTATTCCATGGAGGTACCCCTCTTTAGGGGTGTGGCCACTGTACAGAACCTGCTCATACAGGAAAACACTGCTGGCAAAGATGGACAGGAGTACCTTCTGAACTTCGAAACTCAGATCCCTGCTAATGCCTCTCCTCATCCTATTCCGCCCTTCACATTGGCTTTCTTGTTTTACAATGGTGAGCGTCGGCGTTTATCAATTTCTTTCTTTATTTACGATCTTCAAGCTGTAAGGGTAAATATCTGACAAAAACCACTTTATTGAAATTAAAATCCGTTTCATTGTCGTTCAGTTTTCGCCATCCGTGCTCTTATGAATCCTCGTATCTTTGTTTTCTGACCAACTTCGCTCGCAACTTCGCTTCTTAACGAAGTGCGGCTGTGTGCGTTGCTAACTGAATAAGAGGGAACGTGCAACATGTATCTTGTTTTTCTCTCGTTTAAGATGTCAGGAAACAGCAGCAGATGGCTCAGCTGACAAAAGAGAGAGATCACTTGTTTGAGACGATACGCACGTACCGGCTTCTGTTTGAAACGACACGACAACTTATTAACGAGATGCAAGGTACAGTGTCAAGTTATTGTTAGAGGGTAGGTGGACAGCTAAGGATCTGAACGTAATTTGCTGATTGTTATATGATATTTTGAATCTAGTTTCAGTACACGAAGCCTCTTTACAAGAACAAAAGCTGAGAGGAGAACTTAGGAAACAGAACATTCCAGCAAGTAGCTTAGCTACGGTAAGAATCAAGCGTGATGTGTGATGTGTGATGCGTGCTGTGAGTGTGATAACAGGGAAGATCGAGCCATGTCTTCGTAGCTGATTTAATAGACACTCCTGCATGTGTTGAACAATATTTTGCAAGGTTAGAAAGCAAAACATGAGGTGATAAATCACGAAGGACCAAGAGTGGTTGAAATCAGTGAAGACGATCGCCTTATAATGTGTTTTTAGAAATCTTCAACCAGTCCAGTCCTCAGCCATTGATTGTCCGCTACATTCATTAGTATCCGTCTCTATCTCATCAGGATTACGAAATTAGATAAGCTGTGAATATCAACTGAGCCCAAGAAGTTGCTAAGTAACTATAAGTCTCGTACGATATCTTGCTGCCAACTGACGGAGTACTTGTTTGATTATGGGATGGAGAACAGGAGTCAGAATCTAATCCATAGATATTTACACAAGTTGGGTGTGTAACGCAACTCCACTTACGTCAATAGCCACCTACGTCATGCCGAGTTCTCGCACCATGACTTTGCGCGGCCTCGCCCGCCTGGGTCGTATACCGCTAACCAGTACTTCTTTGTTACCAGCCTGCAGCAGTGACGTCACTTATAGACGACTTGTCCAGAAAGAGAGATCAGATCGCCAGTACTCCCAGGAGACAGTGTCTCTTGCATCCGGGACCAAGAGGAGACTCGGGGATTCTGGGAAAGGTTTGTTGGTCTTTCGAACTGTATGGAACGTGCAAGCGAATGAGTTTTATTCACAAGTCGTAAATATCTGAAATATCATAAGACTTACAAGCGAGATTTTGAGTGAGTGAAGTAAATGGTACGTTGCAACAAGTGAACAAAACTCGACATTCATATTTACATTTGGATTCTTGCCGAGTCACCCAGTGACATGAGTGCAAGATTAAATGAACAAAATTTAAATACAAAAATAAAAAGGGAAAGTTCAAATAAATTGGAATAAAATTACAACAAATAAAAGTGGTCAGAGATGGTGGCCTTAAAAAGTCATTTCCGCGATGCAGATGCAGATGTTCATAGATGTTTGACAATTGGGCAAATTGAAATACAACTTTGGTTGTTTTTCGTTTCGTTTGTTTGTCTTAGAGGTACTGTAAAGTGCAATATTCTGATAAAGTCAATAATTTTATTTTCAGTGTGCTTCAAACATGTATGAATGTCGTTTCTTGCCAGTGTTTACGAGCAAGCCGACGCAAGTTTAGGTTTAATATTACTACATTTTTATCGTCATCAGAAAATTTTGTTCAAGGGCTTAATAACTTATGATATATCCCGTCCCTACCCGTGCAGGTAGCTCATTTAGCTCAAGTAGTGGATGATGACGTAGCGCGAGTATTGTCTTGGCACATGGCGTCTGATATGGACTGTGTTGTCACTCTTACTACTGAAAAGGTTTGTTTAAGATCTGTAATGAATACTCAGAAGTGGGAGGCGCGGTGGCCTCATGATCAGTGCGCTCGTCTCCGGATCAAGCGGTCGGGGTTCGAGCCCTGTCCGGGGACATTGTGTTGTGATATTGGGCAAGACACTTAACTCTCACAGTGCCTCTCTCTACCCAGGTGTATAAATGGGTACCGGCGAACTTAATGCTGGGGGTAACCCTGCGATGGACTAGCATCCCATCCAGGGGGGAGTAGAAATACTCCTAGTCGCTT
>Ga0126338_10002353_pt1 | contig 12945 bp, 4 predicted proteins | sample OrbCmetagenome_2_FD_92529 | JGI IMG/M metagenome (GOLD analysis project Ga0126338, IMG submission 92529) | Coral microbial communities from Petempiche,Puerto Morelos, Mexico - Orbicella C C metagenome | ecosystem: Host-associated > Invertebrates > Cnidaria > Coral | place: Petempiche,Puerto... | reverse complement strand
GTGTTCTTATGAGTCTGGGCTCACAAAGATTTTACAATTACTGGGAATGCGTTCTTATAATAAGCATTAAATAATGCCAAAATGGGGCATTTTCAATGCCTCACTGCTCCTTAATGAGCATGGACACCCCCCTTTTTTATTTCAAAATTGAAGTTATCATATGATAAATATTCAGTGGACAAAGTTTGAACAAAAGTCTATTGCAACTTTTATTTCAGAGGAATTACCTTAAGTGTCAAAATTCAGCTAGCCGAAAGGAAACACCCCTCTACTAATTGGGGACACTTAATACAATAAGAAGCCTACTAACTATTATCTAGCATGCGCACAATATCGCTCAATGATCATGCGTACAGGTCGGCTTTGCTTAACTTACAGTAGCAACAAAGAACCTCAAACAATTTTTAGTATAGAACGCGTGTAAACTAACAACTGCTACTGATGCTATTATATAATTTATTGGTGCATATATACGTTATGGTAGATTACTAATTTAGTAGAAATGCTTTTCTTTCAAAAAGTTCAAAAATATATAAAGTTCAAACAAAAAGAATTTTACAAAAAAATTAATTAACTCAGACTTGCATCGAGGTCTTGGTGACATTAAAACATTAAAGGTCTACTGATGCACTTTATAATACTAGACCAACTGAAAAAGTTCCCAAAAACTAAAACCTGGTCCTTGCTGAATCATACAAGCTTTTTATTTTTGTCTCGACTAGTTTGTAATCCATTGGCTTCTCCCCAGTTTTAACAATCAGGCCTATGTATTTGTAATAGTCAATCTCTGGGTATTTCTGTATTTAAGGTTCCCTTCCAATCTAAAAATATATACGAGCGTTTATGCATCACATCAGAGCGCAATCTTTATTGTGGTTGCTTTAACTCCCCACCGTTAACTACGTTTTAGACCGTCTTAGCACCATGTTAATTAGGACTGGCTGTATTCTAGAAACATCTACAAGACAAAAAAATTATCCCCTGGAGAATGTCACTGAAGCAGTAATGCGTCCTAAAAAGTAAAGGAAACCCGTGTGAAATATCGATAAATACTTAAGTCACGTCGAAAAAGATGTGTCAAACTACATTCGCTCTTTTCTTACTCTCTTGATATTAGTTTCAGAGTGAATTTTCCTAACGAAATGCCGCCGTCATTTATGTTTTACCAAACAATTTTTGAGGAAATTAAATAAAACACAGAAACTCGACAAAGTAAAAAGTCTGGTGCTTTGAATTTTTAAATTCCCGCACAAATAAACCAGCAATTTCCGTAAAAAGTTGGTTTTTTATCTTCACTGTTTCGCAGCAGGACATTCATTTGGCTTTGTGTCCGTTTGTATTTATAGCTTTCAGCACTGATTAATTTAGACGCAAGGTATAAAAAACCCTTTATTGGTGTTTTGAGCTTCCACATATCGACATGTTATATCGACTTTGCGGTTCGCAGAGCTAGTGCTGAGTTTTAAACGGACCTTTTGGGCGGGTACGGTTTTGTGCTCTTATACAGTAGGAGAGAGCACCCCATTTGAAGTTCATTTTTTGCGCTGGATTAGTTATCATGGAGAGGAGAAACAGCTATCCCAGATCGATTTGTGTTCCTACGGTAGCATCACGAATTGCCGACGCCAGAAACAAGCGCGAAACTTTGCTACTTGCAGAAGCAAGGAGAGGGTTGTTTAGCACAAAAGACGGAACGATGCGAACCTTTTACAGAGAGAAGACCAAAGAGAATAACTTTCTACAAAAGGTTCGCCGCAGAAGCTCTGGAATGTTGATAGCAGCTGAACACGATGAACATGGCGAAGCTATAACAGATGGGAAGACTAGTTTTACTAGAAGAGGAAATACAATGATAGATCAAAAAGCAAGGCGTCAGAGTTTAGAAGTTTATCAAACAGGCGAAATGCAAGAACGAATTCAGGAGTTTTTAGCGCGTGGTTTTCCATGCAAGCAATCAACAGACAAACAAGATGGACATTTTAAAGGGAAAAGCATTAAAAACGAAGTTGTACAAAAAAATTTGGATGTGCTTGGCCCAGAAAGATCTGAAGACAAAAGCAAAACGATCGATACCTCAACGCTGATGCCTTTTAAGGTACGATCTCGAACATCCGGGGTATGTTTTTCACATTCTCACTGTCAACACCTTCATTTACCTCCTATAAACTTGCCAGATTTAGGAAGAAAATGTTCAGCGGCTGAATTTCGAAGAAATTCTTTCGGCAACTTCAGCAAAAGACAGTGCCGAAAGCTCGGTACTCCCGCTATGGCTGGGCGCTTTTCACTGGAGTATCAAAACGAATGACGTCAATACCCCTCATTAGCCCTTCACGGGAGGCAATTAACGAAACATCTAGAGGGGCACAAAAAACGAGTTAATAAGAAAAACTCCAAGCATTTGAACTCATTCTTATGTCCAAGGATTGTCGTGTATATTTAACCATTCCAATCGTTCAAGAACATAACTGAATTTATACGAACCTGTGATTGGCAGACAGGCTATAAAACTGGCTTCACAGGTGGACCTCCTCTGTTGGTAGAGGGTTCTCCTTCGGCTAAAGCAACTGACACTTTAATAAAGTTATTATCATTATTATCTTTTACTATAAATGTTTGTAGTGAACGCTCAGCTCGAATTAACGTGAAAGATATTTTGTGGTACAATTTTGCTTATGGATTAAATTGCTAGTGCGTTTACAGACTGCAGATATCATTAAGTACACGTGTTGATGTAAGGGACATCTTGGGCAGAAAATAAAAACTGATATTTGCTGCCGGTTAATTTTCATCAGCTACACACGTACTATTTTAATTAATCGGATATTTATTTCAAACTATACGCACGGCAGGATTGACGTCAATGCAGGTAGGACAGAAAGTTCCGACGCCTCAAAAAGCGCCCTGTTTAACCTTATAACCCTCTCCTCTCAGCTTGAGTAGCTTTAAATAATAGTAACAACTAAAACCGGAATCACGCTAAATTGTGGTCAGCTTTCTCTTTATTCTGGTACTGTGTGGGTATGGCGAGCAATTATTTCATGACAAATCGATTTAAACCACCACAAGGTATCGGAAGCATTACACAACCCACGCCTAATACATCGAACCAAACCGAACGAGAAATCAATCGAGTCGAACTTGAATCGTTCGATTGTTACGTGAGTGGTTCGGCAATTGAACACAATCGAACTTCAAATTTTTGATGAGTTTGATGATCACCGAACTCAATCGAACCAATCGAGCTAGTTGGTTCGATTTTGTTTGAAAAAAGAAAACGCACAAATATCGATAAGCTCTGTACACTTCAATGACGTAGATCTTTTTTGTTATGAAAAATTTGAAAGTTGATAAAAGGGGGAAGATATAATACCAGGAAACATAAACAGCATAGCAAATAAAACTGCGTTTGTAAGTGGAAAAGGATGCTATATACTCAGTACCGGACGAGTTAAACCTCCGTTAAGACTAAGCTTTGATGTGTATTGTCTTAGACAATCGAACGTTCGGCAATCAAACCCAATCGAACATCCCGATCAAGAGTTCGATTGTGTTCGATTACCGAACGTTCGATTGTGTCTGATTGGCTAGATGTTTTGGTGAGTTCGACTATGTTTGGCAATCGAACGATTGAAGTTACTTGGGGTGGATTATCAAACATTCGATTGATTAATTAGGCTGGGAATAAGATATATCTGGTTTTTAGTGCAACATTCTATTAAATTTCTGTGGCTTCTTACTTCCAAATTAAAATAGTTTCACGTAAGACTCATTGCAGGAGTTTTAAGAGGTCCCTGTAATTTTTTAGGTCTAAACGCCAAAGGCCCGAAAGCCCAGCTTGACATTCATTAGTAAATTTCCTTACAAAATTCCTCCCATTTCCTCACTATATTACTCTGTCTACCAATCGCCGGGCAAGTTCATGTGATTTTATGAAATACCCAAGCTACAACCCAAGCTAGTAAACATAGCTTATATTCAGTTAGCCAGCAAGTAGACTCACGTTTTGGGGAACACAAGCGTGCTCGCAGGCTAATGGTCAGTTTACTTTACAGAACACGTCCACGCATGCTTGACGGCAAACAGCAGAAAGAACTCAAATACTGTGCTTTTTAGTCAGTGCTGGAGTTGAACTCCATCTTGATATCGCAATTTTGTCTTTAGATGCTTTGTCTGTGGGACCCGTTGAGAAATTGACTTCATAAAGTTTGTCACGCTCCAGGGACATCTGCGGTCCAACCATGATGGGAGTGCTAAGCTTTCGACGAAATTCACTTTTTCTCATACTGGGGTAAGATGAATTTGGTCGAAAATCAGACCCAGATGAGTTTTTTCTCACAATGGTTGGCACATGCACAGAAGGCAAAGGCACTAGGTGACAGTGAGAATGCGAATAGCATATCCCAGATGTTCGAGTGCGTACTCTGAAAGGAGTCGCTGAAGTGGCGTTTCTTCTGCTAGTCCTACCGAGCGTCATGTTCGAATTTGAACCTTTTTCTTCAACTTCATCTTCAATCTTTCTTGCATTTAACTTCCCCTTTTGATCCGCACTTCTTGGTCGGGTTCTTTGCCCCGGTAAGTCTCGTGTTATGAACTCCTGGATTCGTTTTTGCGTCTCTTCAGTCTGATTAACATCCAAACTAATGCGCCTTGATCGCTGTTCTTTCATGACACCTTTTGCACCGTTACCTGTTAAAAGTCCCAGTTTATCGTCAGCTGTTGCCTGTCCTCCTTGCTCGTTGTACTTTGCCGACTCCAGTGTTCCAGGGTTCGTGCCGTGAACTTTTTGTAGAAAGCTATTAGCTTTGGCCTTCTCTCTGAAAAAGCTTCGGAGCATTCCGTCCGTTTCGCAAGACAAGTCTTTGCTGGTTTTCGCAAGTAACAAACTTTCTCGCTTGTTTTGAACTTTTGCGACTCGAGCTGCTGCCGTTGTAGAATTAACATGTCTGGTATAGCTATTTTTTCTTTCCATTCTTGGCCCACCGTTAGATTACTTTGAACATGGGAAGGTCTTTCTTCAGAAAAATGCACTCCTGCGCCAAGAGGTCTAGCTATACGCAGCTGCTTCGCGGAACTCGCATACACGTTGTCAATACGACAGCCAAATTCGGCGACCCTTCAAACGTCGCGTTTAACCTCAAAATGACCAAAATAACGAAGAGTTCAATGTCTTGTTGCGAGGAAATGCAGATAAAAGAACAATTTCATTGAAAGAACTTGTTTGTGTCGGAGTATACAAAAGAACATGTTTTCGCTTTGTTATGTCTCTGCGCGTTCTATTGATGTGTTGTTATCAGTGACTAATTAATTTGACAAGACGTTTTGAAACGATCTTGAGATTTAAGAAGCAAACCACGCCATATAATGTAGATCGACGAAAGCATGGAAAATACGGAACAAAGTGATTATATACAGCGCTGAAACCTCCAGTTGTGTCACAAAGAATTCTAGCACAGCTGTAACTGGGGGGCTTATTACTTATGAAGGCATCCGTTAATAATCTCATCAGTTGAATTGCCATTTTGCCCGCGATTGTATTAAATTGTGATTTCTTTTCACGCAGGATGCAAAAATATTAAAAATGCAAAATGCTAGAACTGAAAACATGTTGTCTATGAAATTCTGAATGACTTATGTTCAGAGAAATGCCTTGCCATTGCGCTTCGCATACATTGCACAGGGAGTGGCGCATGCGCAAGAGGGTATCATTTTCCTTGGGTTCTACAAGCTAGCTATAACTTTAACCTTTTCGATTACATTGTTTATGAAACCAGTGAGATGGTGTCTCTTGCCGGAAATATTCCTTCGAAAATTTCTCGATAGGTCGCGAGAACTCTGCGATGGCGATGACATTTCTCATAAGAATTCCGTTTGTTTGTCCCGTTACTGACGTTCTCTGTATAAACAATTTGAATGATTTCTTCCGCGAAACTCGGATCACAAATTGCACAAACGAGAGCGTGTTCTAGACTGAATGCTTACGCCATAGCTTGCACATGCGCTGAACCGTGAAACTGTCCGTTCAAGTTCAGGCAGGTATTTTATTCTTTTTATAGATTATTAATGAGCTCTTAATAGTAAACACGATAAACATAGAGATCTAGAAAAGCTGAATCGTGAGAATTATTCGAATCTTTTATATTTATCATTTACAAACTTGCTTTATTTCATTTTCTCGATTTAATTGAAGCCTACATTTTCTCCACAATGATGCGGAGTTATTATTTAACAAATTTTTCACAAAGCAGACTTTCCCACGGGTCAATTCATAGTAATACAGATATTTCTAGCTTTGCCACCTACTGGTAAATTGAGATATAAATGCGGCAGCCAGAGGTTAGACTACGAGTAGTCCCTCTGTCGCGTAGTCCGTTGTGCGTGACACGAAAGAAAGCCTCAAGAAAAAAATGACCGCGCGAGATCCTGGAGGCGAGGAGTGCGCGAAAGGTCCTTTCCCGCGCTCCTCGCCACCAGGATTTCGCGAGGCCATGTTGGTCTCGCGGTTTTCTTTCTCGTCACGCACGACGGACTAAGCGAAAGAGGGACTACTCGTAGTCTAGCCAGAGGTCAGTGGTCTGTTGAGACAACGTGTCACCAAACATCTTGCACAAAAATATGTGAAGTGCTCATGGCTCTAGCGTCGTTACTGTAAAACTAACTGCAGTTTGCTTTTCAAGAATCAGTCGGTTTTACTCAGATATTTGTTACATTTATATTTAGCCGTGTTTACCCTCGCCCCAAGCCTCCTGTCAGTTTGGAGACTAAGAACTCTTTTTGCGCTCGACTGTGCCCGCTGTAGAGATGTTTCTAAGCAACATGCCCATATTGCCGCTCTATGTAGGACTGCCAATCGTGCGAAGACATCTTTTAGGTTTGGGACTACATAGGAGCTTTTCGTTATATCTGTTTATGCGATCTCCTAGAAAATGGCATTGGACTTCAAGTTAGATTTCTTTAGGGTTGGGACAAGCAGTAATCTAAAAAACCCTCAATTTTATTTGCTTTAGAACTGAAAGGATTTGAATTTGTATTAAATTCTACTTTTGAGTAAGTTCCATATGACCTCTGATGTTAAAAGCAATCCGTCTGAAAAATGAAAACGAAAATACATGAAACTGCTCTTTTCATCAGGCTTAACGGTTTGTTTCAGGTCGAATATACATTGTTCAGTTTTTTGGTGCCCGACTCATTAATTACTATCAATGTATTGTTAAACTGATCGTGTCTGATATGCCGGCATTTTGCTTAAGATACTTCAAGCCGTTTAAGACGTTCTTATGTTTTCCGAGAATCAAAAGAGATTTGATTCCAGAATCCTTTTGATTAAAAATTCACCACTTCATGGAAAGAAAGGGCGGAGAAACGACGGCTAATTTCGGAGATTATTTTAAGAAAAGTTTTGGGGTCTTGTTGATTGAAGGTAGATGTGAAGAGGAGATAGCCACAAGCTGAGTAAACACTCTATAGCAAGTAGTGTGTTCCTCATTCGGATTTATTTACATTCTCTTGACGGATGTAGAACTGTTTGTTTGCTCTCTCAGTGAAGTCTCTACATAAAATCTTGACGTGATTACTTTCCATCCCTTTGAATTCTTAAGTACGAGTACACAAAGAGAGTTTCATAACATTTCTGAGCCAATCGTTGAGCGAATCGGTCATATTCAAGGGAAGATTTTCTAATGAAGATCCCTTTGAGTCTTTATTGAAAACGCCAATGCCTTCGCAAATAACATTATCATCTAACTCGGCAACAAATGTAATAAATTAAAAGTCGAGATAGAGAGCCTTCCTTATCTGGCTTAGAGTCTAAATGTGCTCTAAACACATTTATATCTACGATCGTTATAGTAATCAACCAAATAATTTGCAGTTTTTCGTGTTTTAGAAGAAGTTTAGTTATTAACGATCTCCCACAGATTCAGCGTGCGACTTTCATTTATAACAATAGAAAAAAACGGATGGTGATTTATTTTATTTAAATCCCGAATGCGTTGTATTATATTTGAGGAACTACTATGATCAAACAAGCCGTCCAGTTAAAATGCAGATGCTTTATCAATATGACACTAGGACTGATAATGACCTATTCTTTCTTTTCACATACGACCAATTTTGATTTAAAGTAAAAATGTCAAATAGTAAAGTTTACTTTCGTCTACGCAGACTCTGTCATTACCTATGTGAGACACACATACACTCAGTTGCCGGATCGCATGTGAATGTAAAAGACGATTTGCCCCGAGGATATAAACAAATCTTAAAAAGCGGGCTTTTTTCGATAGCCTTCGTTTTTGCCGGTTTTGTCAATAGGTCACAATTGCTTACTGTCATATAGGCTGAGAAAAAAGAAAACATGGCTTATAGCGGGGGCTAAAAAGTGAAGCAATATAGGCAGTTTCAAATATGGAAAGGTAGTCGGTTAGTTTGGTCTACGAATTACCAGAAACGAGAAGGATTCACAAACAGCACTCAACTGAATTCAATGTCTTCTGCCTCTTACATTGTCAAATCGCTGCTTACCCGAGTCATTTTTGCTAGTCATATAATTGTGTCGGTTTGGTGGGTTGTACAAGTTACTCTCGATGATAGACTATGGTATCTGGCTTTCTTCGAAGGACTGCTTTTCCTGGAGACACTGTTCTCTATGTTTTACAGAAGAGGGCAAGAGTATAAATGGTAAGAGAAAGTTCCACTGTTTTTAGTAATACCTTCGTTATTGTCTTAAAGAGCTGTAAAAGAAAGATCTTACGTAATTCATTGAATTATTTTTCCTTATAATTTTGCCATGATGATTGTAGGAAACTGCCAGAATCCGGTTTATTCGAGTACAAGTTTTGTTTTATGAGGGAGCATAAGTATGAGAAAAAGAAGATTAAAACAAATTATTTGATATATCGCAAAACGCATGGACCATCACAAAGTAAAGATTGTTATCGTCAAGCTCCGGGCTAGAAAAATTGAAAACTCTGCCAAAATTGTCTCGACCGCAAATGTACGCAAGGTTCTCGAATGAGATTTTATTTTGATGCTATTATTATAAACGAAAGCGCCATTATATGGCCTGGCTTTTTGCCAGTGAACGGTTTTTTCCAGATACTTTGCAATTAGCGTTGTATGTTGCATTCATTCACTGAAGAACTCTGCAGTTCATTACCCTTGAATATTGATACTTAAATATTGCATTTGTCTTTCAAATTCGAACTCACTGATAATTAACAAGCTTCGAGTGTGAAGTCGATGTTAAGAAAGCTTTTAGACACCGGATTTTGGCGTAAAAGGAGGGAAAGAGTAAACCATTTCAAGTCGTTCAAATTCCAAGAAGTAAACCATTTCAAACCTGCGTAAAGAATTGTAAGTTTCTTACGACGGTAATTTTCTCTTAGCAAAATGGAACGTTTTTACCTTACATTCCACATTTGCATGAAAAGCCATCTTAATTTCAACCATTGTGAGCACCGAATACAAAGTTTTCTGCAGGTGTTTTTGAACAGAGTGCAATATAGTATGAAATCCCAAAATATCACATTAATCCGCTCAGACCTCAGTCAAGATCAAGAGAGGCTTTTGTCTGCCACCCTGAGAGCATCTTAAAAAGCTATAAAATTACACTTGGTTGTTCACTTCGTGAAAGGATTCGAAAAACTCTTAGGAACTTCATTTTCTACTGATGACCATGTGTTGCTCTTAATTAAGATTGAAGAAAAGAATTAAATAACCAGGAGCGCGGCTCCTGTAAATAACAAATTTGCACTAGAAATGTTCTCTTTCGTAAGCCGAACATGGCGATAGAATTTTCACAGCAGCTGCCTGATTCAGCCAAGCTAAAACCCAATTCAAGTAACTTATCCTTAATTCAACGGCAAGATTACACGAAACTCGTTAAGGTTTTACGTGAGGCAACACAGATTTCGAAGTTCAACAAAAGAAAAATTTAAGTTGTTCTTACAGCCCTCAGAAAACACGTTGTGTTGTCATCGCGTATCAAATCCCAGCTCGTATCAAATTATCTTTTACAATATTTAAAGTAAAGCAAATAAGCCCGATGTTATCAAGCTTTCAAGAGAGTCAGGTTCAAACATTGTGTTCAAACATTGTGTCGATTTCAGATTTGGCACGGAAAAAAACACAGATTGGCTCGAATTGAATTTAAATTAATTAATATTCTTGATTTACGTGCATTCAACGTTGATTTTTATCACTCGAATTAGCATCAACATAAAAAGACAATAATGAACTTTTTAAAAAGAGTCTCGACGGGCTACTACTGAGTGAAAAACAAATTTTCTCGTCCCGTTTTCCTTTCAGTTTTGTCAAAGATTATCAATGTTTACTTTTTCCGGGTAATTAGAAAATCATAAATAGAGATCGAGCTAGAAGTGTCTCTACAATGTGGAAACTCATGTTTCATCCCTTTTTCAGGTATTTATATGAAATATCTAGCCAGGAATCGTGTCTGATCTGATTGCAACTAAACAATATCATTGAGGAATGAAACAAACAACAAACATATATGATATGTTTCTTGTAGAGACATCGCTTTGATGGCTTATTCTCTGAGGGAGACTAATATTTCAGGTTTTATTTCCAACAACTTCCAACTGTGAAAGCATGTTTTTTTTTTTTACTTATCTCAATACACTGGGTTTATCATTTGATCCGTTTCTCCATTTACGTTCAGCCAAATATTGCAAAGTCAAGCGCGATTCAGACACGAAATGTTGACGACATTTCTAGCATATTTTTCTGATGTTTTATTTAAATTTGTCGCCATTTGAACGACAAACACTTCACAGAGAACTTGCCATCATTGTGCTTGCTGCCTAATAAGACGTTTCTTCCTATTTTGTTTTCCCTTCATACGCTTGCGGCTTTTGTATGGCCTCAGGCCATGCATTATATCACTCCAGCTTAATTAAAACTAGAATTATCGAACACTGCTTGCTCTCGAAAGCACTTGACAGATTAATTGTTTTATTTGAAAATAGAAATATTTATCTTTCATTAATTTCCTCTACGTGGCTGAGTCGGACTACAAGTGGGTACAAACGAGACAGGATTTATCGGCTGTTTTTCTTCCCTTTTTTCTTTTTTTTTTCCGGAACAATCCAGTTAGAAGATTTTCCTCTTAAAATGTAATCCATATCACCAAAAGTGCTAAAGCAGCAATTTCCAAAATGGCGGATGCCGGTAACATCGAAACGCCTGAATATCTTCCTCCCCAACTCCTACTACTGTAAGAAAATTTTGTAAATTTTGACCTAAGTGACAAAAAATCGATTTATTTTTAATACAAAAATAAGAGATATTTAGAGGGGTTTCGAGATATTTAGAAAAAAATTTGTGATATTTAGAAATTTTTGGGAGAATTTCCAGAGAAACATATAAGCGATTTTACGTGATGTTTGTGAGAAGGCCTACTTCTTCAGCTGAAGCACTTGATGGGTTTTTTAGTCAATCACAACCACCGGTGATGCCAGGGTGACGTAATGAATCAAGTTGTTTAGCAACTTCAGCGTCGAAAATCGCGGGCTCAGGTAGTTGATGGTAACAGCTTTTTCCAGTCTCTCTCTGTCTTTATTGTCACCTTTGCGGTTGTGTCCTGGTGTACCGGTACACAGAGGGAATAACCATTATACTCCTTTCTTTACGAACCTTTGTTTAGCTGTTGAACATTGTTGGGTCGTGTATCGGTTCTTGTGAACCGGTACACGAGGACAGAACCCCTTTCTCTTCAGACTACGTAAACCATGGTGCGCCATGCTTCCGAAGCAGATTTATTTTCTTTCTTAGATATTAACATTTCCATTTTGGCTGTTCAGGTTTTCTCCATCAATCTTCTGTCATCTGGCTGGAATCATTCCCTGTGCCTGGATTCTCGAGTTTCATCTTCTGGAGGCGCGGGAAAACGGCACCTCAAATAACAGTGTAAGGATTGATCTTTTTTCTTTCAGTTCAACCCTATATATTCGTTGAATTCAACTCAATGTAAGTAAGATCTCAGGTAGAGTTAGTGGGTTGAATCTCTATATAGAGTGGAGAAAGGAGATTTTAGGGACTGGACCAGGGTAGGGTCTGAAAATGGAAAAGGCAATACCTCGAGTCAAATATTGTACATTGCATTTTTAAGTCGAGTTTGAACTAAAAAGAGTATGCAATTAAACTTCCGGTAAGCCCCAATTTGTTACTTACTTGGAAAGTGGCTATTTGCTTACTATGTCTACTATAAGGTTGGTTTTTTAAGCCAAAGATTCTTACATTCACAATTACTCCGGCGATTCACCACCCAATACAACAGAGAGAAACTTGACATGCTGAAAGGTCGTTCATCGATTAAAATTGTTAAGTGTTTAAACACGTTATCTGGCCATGTACAGTTCATAGTTATACCCTTACATACATACATACATACATACATACATACATACATACATACATACATACATACATACATACATACATACGTACGTACGTACGTACGTACGTACGGACGGACGGACGTACGTACATACATACATACATACTTTATTTAATAAGTAGGTCGATAAAATTGGCAGCTAAAAGCTGACGTGGACCTACAATTAGTATATTACATTCTAAATAACAATTTATAATAAATCTAAAACTAAAATCTTTACAATAACGTGAGGAATGAACGAAAATAAAGTAATTAAAGTAATTATACTGAAAAATTAACTATAATAAAATTTTAGTATACATAACTAACTGTGTCTTTATTCGTTCCAGATAGTCCGTTAAAGGTAATTTTGTCTAAAAAATCAGAATTTTCTTTAAGTGCAAATTTAAAAGAGCCTAGATTCGGTTTGGTTTTTAAGTGTAGGGGCAGGTTATTCCAAAGAATTGACGCACGATGTGAAAATGAATAACGGAGAAAGTCAGTATTGGGTCGTTGAATTAAGAGTTTCAGGTTGTCTCTATGATTTCTCAGTG
>Ga0126338_10002352_pt1 | contig 12948 bp, 6 predicted proteins | sample OrbCmetagenome_2_FD_92529 | JGI IMG/M metagenome (GOLD analysis project Ga0126338, IMG submission 92529) | Coral microbial communities from Petempiche,Puerto Morelos, Mexico - Orbicella C C metagenome | ecosystem: Host-associated > Invertebrates > Cnidaria > Coral | place: Petempiche,Puerto... | reverse complement strand
CGCCGCCAACACTCTCTGATCTCCCAAACCATATAAACTGAACGTCCAGGTGAGTATCGGCGTATGACAAATATAACTGTCTCCTCAGAAAGCAAAACAACACACTTGGTTTCTTTTTCCTTCGTTTGCTTTAAACAAAAATAAGTGAAAAATGTGACGGTATCATCATAATTATGTTGTGTTATGACACAATCTGTACATGTTGAAGTATTCATTAAATAAACTCGTCTAGTATTGATGTAACTGGTTCATGTTTCTCCCGGTCAGTGATGTCTTGCTGTGTTTCCTGCATGCATTTATCAGCTTCTCTCATTCGTGAGGGTGGTTCATGAATAGTTGGGTTATTTTCTTTAGAGTAGCATTCTGGTGTGCTCATTGCAACAGATTCAGGAATTACTTCACTTATTAAACCAACATCTGGGCAGTTCGACAAAGACTGCTGACAGCTTTCTCTGACAATTGCTTCCTCGCTATAAACATCAGTGTTTACAGAAGAATCCAGTTTTTCTCTACAAAAGAAAAGAAAATGGCTGAAGCAGTCAAACAAACTACTCAGGTTAGTTTGCATATCGCGTCAGATATCCTTACTTCTTATTCACTTAGGCCTAGTAGGGCAAACGTCGAATCCAAATGGCGTCGAATAAACTGAAAATAGGTGCGACAAAGAGTCGACTTAATTCCAGCGTGGTAACAAACGTCGAACTTGCGTCGATCCTATTTCACAAATTGCAGTTCATTAAAGCACGGGAATAAGCACGTGTCCCCGTTTTATTCACTTGATGGGCGGCTTGTTACTGCTAGGACTTGCTGGCGAAATGCTGAAATATAGTGCTCGACGGGCCTTGCTTTGGCAATTAATTGTGAAAAATTACATGCAGCTCTGAGAACAGCGTATTGGAGACGACAGCTATTCAATGCTTGACCGTGCTTTTGTTAGCGAACAACAATTGAACAGCGGTCATAAGCAGTGGTGTTGATGTCAGCAATGAATTTCGTTTCCGGTCGCGAACTTGTCTTTGTACAGCGTATGCTCGTCATGGGGGAAATGGCGTTTGGCAAATGGGGGAGTGTGTATTTTTGTGACGTTTGCCTAGGTCATCACATTTGAATCAATTATTTTGTAATTTGCATGATTTGCAATCACAGCGCAAGATTTGATTCATCTTGCCCGCTCACGGAGCTAGTCATATAGATATAAGCGTTTTTGTCGATTGGTAACGCCACGCTCTAGTACTTCTACACAGTTGGGATAGATATCATGTCCAGTCGTTTCCGCGTGCTGTTTAATTGCCGATTCATTGTTTCCTCTTGTGCCAGGCTTGTGCTGTCCCCCGAGAATTCCAAGATCTTTTGCTTTCGCCAATGTATACAAACGAACACGATCTACACTCGACATTGTAAACAATTCCAGTCACTTGATTCTCGCTTGGGCGCTCTTTAGGCACAATGCGAGTTTTGCCCTAAATTGGTTTGGACAACAACGCAATATACGCAGGCAAATTGTTCTCACCAGTTCAATCACTTGTTTGTTTGAAAGTATATTGTCGAATAAAGGAGAAATTTCATGTTCATCCATTCCCTCTACTGAAATTAACTGACAGCCGACAAATCATCTACAAAAACGTGCTTATTTAGGCAAGCCAAGTTCACTGAGCGATGATGCATTTAGTAAGCTAGCTATTGTCGAATGATTTTGTTCGAAATTTGAGATTCTTGCACAAAGTACTTGTGTTTTGAAATTAGTTGGTTATGGACTTCAAAAAGACTCTACTCAAAAACTTTACAGTGAACAAACTCTGCTAGGAGTTAATGCTCTAAAGAATGTAATCAAAGATGATTCCGTCAGGTATTAAGAGAGCAAAGTGAGGGTGGCTGGGTGGTTCGTTCATTTGCTTCACCGTACCTGTTACACACTCTCTGATAAGGCTCCTTCTTTATGTATGAACTCTGATTAGACCTCCGTTCCACCTGTCTACTGTCTTTGTATCGGCTTCTGTTGTGATCAGTTCCCTGTTGTTTGTGTTTGTCGACGCCGTGGTCACTCGAGGAGGAACGATACTATTTTACAAAATGAATGTTACGAAAAAAGAAAAGCAATAGAACAGTTAGTTAATAGTTGCTTGGACATAAGATGTCGGCTTAAGTCATAAAGTGATTCTCACCCATTCTATTATTTCCTGAGCTGTTTGAAGCAGTTCTTCTGGACTCAAACAATACACTGTGCTTTCTGCGCTCTTTTTCGTTTTGAACCTGCAATACACGGGAATTGTAACTTCTTTGATTAACATAGAAGACATCGATTCCTTACACTTCTCATTACCTCTTCTGGCGTTGTGTAGTAACTGTGCCTTCTGCTTTCGGTCTCTTTACTCGATCACCGTCGTGTGAAGCGGACTACAAGACAAGTTGAAAGGTAAACTTGTTGTGAGAATCGCACTGTAAAGTAGTGTGTAAACTTGTCCATTATAATTACTTAAGTAACATAACTTTGCAATAATAGCACGTCCTACCTGTGCTAGAGATGAAATCCATTTGGGCAATGATTTATCTTTCCGCAAAGTCGAGGGAACTTCTTCTTCCCTCCCTTTTGAAGACACATCACATATCGCTTCCTATATATAGTGAAAATAATCGTAATAGCTTGCAAGAGGTCGTTGAAACAACTGATAAATGTTTGTGACTGAGTCATATTTTGTAGATGATACTAAGACGTTTCAGCTAACTCTTCAGCTGGTCCTTCGCGAGATTAAAACTTAAAGCGCGTGCTAAGCATTTGTAGATTTCTGGGATATATGTGGTCATTCCCACATCCAAACTTCAAGGAAAAGCCGCTGGTGGCAGTGTGGCTCATGACGGACGACTTTGACGTTGTGTGAGTCCATCTGATGATAACAATCGTGGACATAGCTCCCCGGCGCAACTTTAGAACTATGATCGGCCTTTTTGTGCTCGGGAACCCGCGTCTTCAGTGATCGTTCGGTTTGGCCATAGCATACAAAATTGCACTGTTTGCAACTTATTTTGTGTGCTACCCCAGTTGATGGACGGTCGGTTTCTGCTGCTTTGGTCGAGCAAAACGACTGCTGATAGAAATTTTCTGTGGCTTGAATCAAGCATGAATCTGCTGCTGTTTTTATACGCGGCTAATTGTTCCAGAGACACCCTGAACTTATGGACGCAACACAGAGCCATGCGTTGTGGGTTTAGTGGGTTTGGTAGCCAACGCCCTTTCGCAGTTATTTATACTGAAAACTGACGTACTAACTTATTCCTTTATGCTTCTCATGGCAAAAGGTGTCTACAATGCAGCGCCAGCGTTATCTTCCTTTATCACCCAGCACAGATGTTACAGGTTTTGTAATGCTTTCTCTTGTTCGTTTTAGTTATGTTCAGTTGACTGTTGCAGGGATCTTACTCGTTTGTAATATGTTGGCGTTTGTTGCAGTGTCGCTGACACTGTAGATACCAGTTTCCATGGTGGCATAGGTTGTATTTTTGAAAGTGGAACGCTGTTCGGTGTGATGGAGAAATTGCGAGAGGTTCTCAGTGGTTCAAGAATGGACAAAGATGATTATAGGTAGTGATCACCGTATGGGGCAGCCATCAGATTAGCTGGCAAATGGTTATGTGGTTTCTCCGACGCAAGTTAACAACCTAATAAGATAAACATGATGTAAAAGAGTAACACCTTACTGCTCCATTGCTACCTTTCGTTTTGCGGCTGTTGTAATCACATGTTCCAGGTTGCTTGAAGGCACGGCCTTCTTAATTTCTTTCATCTGCAATGACAACAAGCTTCACATTCACTTTATCTCCAAGTACAGTTCTTATCTGGAAACAATTACAGTTCTATTCAAGCCAACGTAAAAGCCGCAATAACCAAATCAGATTTCAGCACAGTAGCAGCAGAAATTATCGGGTGCTTTGCCAACCCTTCCCCTGTCCTTCAACCCCCCTCCCCCCCACCAAAAAAATAACAAGAAGATATAATCATGTTCTCAGTGCCATTTCAGCCGTTTCGCTGGGCACTGATTGCCCTTAGACGATGAGTATGTTCTCCATACAAGTAATAACGAAAGGAAATGTCTACAGAAAGAGCAACATAAAACTCCAACATAGCTTCAAGATAACGTACGTTTTTCTCATTCTTGCACCAAAGTAACAAGCCAACTGCATGTTTACATCTTCCCAGCTTACTTGCGGGATCAGCACAAGAACACCCAGCTCGTTCAAGACCTGTCAGTACAATGACCACAAAATTACAACAGTAACAATGGTTGTTTTCCATATTTGAAGATAACACCTCTTCTTTGTCACATAGTTTGATCGTCTTTGGTAGCTAAATGACAATGATGATGCATACACTAAACCATTAAATGAGATGCCACTAAATTGTTCTTACACCGAACCGATCCCACTTGAAGTTTTTTATTAAATTTTGACCTATTTTTGACAATTTTTTGCTACTTTCTATTTGAGTAGGCCAATCAAAACATGGGAACTATCGAGGGCGGAGATGCAAAATTGTCAAATTCATCATTCACTCTAGCGGGAATTTAAAAAAGTCTCAACCTGCGAACGTTCGAGACCAGCGACAAGTTTGATTGGCCATTTGAAACGGAAGCCATCTGAAGTTGTCGAAAAGATGTCACAAAGGGGTCAAAAACTAATCAATAACTTTCCTAGTTGGCAACGGTAAGGCGCGCAGCACACGAAACATTTTGAAACACGAGTAGAGCAGTTCAAAGGGAAGATCACCAGATCAACGACAATCTATTACGCACACTTTTGGGAGTAAATCTATTGCCATGACGCCATCAGGTAGGATGCGTCACACAGGGCCGGTCCAGAGGAACACTTCCCAGAACTGGGTCTCGTTTTTTGTCGCTTTAAACACCCGATGGGATCAAAAGGAGGTAGGCGGTACTGATAACAGGTCACAGAGTAACGGAAATCCTATCCAATCCGATGTTTGCACCTAATCTGTTTAGAAAGGGTCTTGTGATGAATATCACCTTAACATGGCCGTTTGCTTACCTACCTTTCTGACTGACGACTGCTGACACATCATAGAATTGACCTTGGGACCCGATACCTGTTGGGAAAACAAAATATCAGCAGTCCATCTCCAACAGCACAGAAAAATACCAGGAAATAAATGTCCCATACAACAATTGCTGTGATATAAAAAACCGGCAACACAAGCACCAGAGCGTCAGTTATCAATTACACCTAACACATGGCTGAACTAAGATCTACTGACAGCAAAATGTAAGAGCGCCGAGATCCTATAGCTGGGAACTTAACACAGCCTACGCGAATTTAAATTTCTTTGAAAAACGCTTACCAAAGTACAGTGAAGAAAATTCGGTAGACTAGGAATGGAAGCCAATGGACAGAAACTTTCCCGAGAAAGTTTGTACAGAATTCGAAAACTGCGGAATTTCCGAAATAGAAATCACTGAATTCCGAAAACTGCATAAATTACGGGAGCAAAATTGAATGGAACGAACAATTCGAATATTTGGGTATACATGTAACTGAAACAAGGTTGTGAACCTAAACATGATGTCCCAATCACAGGGGAGTATCCGGAAATTGAAACCAGACTCTTTGGACAGATGAAAAGCGGCCACAATGTGCAGAGCAGCATAAGTAATCTGTTCAGCAAAACAATTTCGGTAAAGCGGTTTAGATAAAGCACACATGGAGACCGTACTCACATTGACAGGTAAATTGCATGCCATCTTCCACCATGGTACTTTTAACATTACGGATGAGCTTCGTGCAGCCTTCACCTCGCCTGAAATGACCTGAACTGAAAGCATGGCTCTCAATCACCTCTCTCGTTAAATGTTTCACCATAAGACTTGGACAAATAGCGTCAGGAACTAGAAGGGAGTTAGAGGACGAAAAAATTTAAAAACAAAAAAAACACAAAGACCACAAAATCGGCAACAATAACGACGGTTATTCTCACACAATGTGAAGGATGCAAACTTCACCTCCCTGGCCCCGGTTTTTCGAAGGCTGGATAACGCTATCCACCGGATAATTCGCTATCCAGTGAATAAGAGTCAACAAAACAAACCACGCTATCCACTGGATAGCATTATCCACTTTTCGAACAACCCGGGACTGCGGGGCCCTTTTCTCGAAGGTCCCGAAAAATTTTCGCACCCGGAAAGCCATAGCAAAAACTCGAACATTTTGATTACAGAGCTATTTTATTCACGTATTCTTAATATGAACAGAGGTTCCCTTCATACAAAAAGTTTCAGACGTATACACTTCTCTGTTGTTAGATACAGATGAACTAAAAATGGCTTTACGGGCCCGAAAAGTTTCCGGGGCTTTCAAGAAACGGGGCCCCGAGGTCTCTAAGCACGTTTTATAAAATAAATGAGATACTACGCCTGCACTCACTGGTTTAGATGAGAGTACGAAAACTTGGTTGTGACATTTTAGATTCGCGAGTACCTTTGAGAAATCTCTGATAAAAGCATGCGTCTCAGGTTTACATAACTGTCTCGAATTCTCCCAAATTCTCTCGTGTTTAGATGTGGCTAATAAAGCACGGAAAAATTGCTTAAATCCTGCATGCTTGGAATAATTTGTTCATATATCAACAAAGTTTCCCTTTGGTAACTTACATAACGTGTTTCTTTTTACAATACAATAAGGCAACAACAATTCACAGCTTACGTTTCTTTTCATTCACTTTACTGCACACAGGAGACTTGTCCGTTGGTATGATACTTGCTCCAGGTACTTCAGAGGAAACCAAGTTACACTGAACATTTTGTTCTTTTCCCCAGTTGCATGTTTTCAGTTCACTGGAGGACTGATGGTAGTTGAATATATCATGTGATGCTGGTTTTGTTGGTGTTGCAGCATGTTTGTACTGGGAGTTGAACCTGCCAAAACAGCAATATGACATGATTCATCAATTTCGTTCATATTTTCTACTTTTCTAAATGAATGTGTACTGTTCAGTTTGCCCTCTCCCGGGTTCAAAGGCTGAGTAACTGAACAAATCAGCCCGGCAGAAGCTTTTTTTTAATTGAATAGCAACTTATCCGGTTGATAGCGTTATCCACCCACCCTTTGATAAAGTACTTGTTAAAAGGTATTGTTGAGACCGCCGACGAGATATTTTTGCGCGAACTTTCCTTACGCGACTTCTTCATTTTCACGTTGAATTTGAAAACGAGCAGTTACGTAACACTACGTTTTGAAAAAACCGTTTCCTCGAAATCTTAGTATCAGTTTGATAATGTGATTCGGTAAAACCACGATTTCATGGGCCACCACTTGTTAACCCCTCTAACTGATCAGTTGTCCGTTATAATCGAGCTCAAAAATTCAACGCCTTGCCTCCTTCTAAGTTATTTAAGGGCTAATATCACGTCAGAGAAATTTGCTGAGTTCGGAAAAGGTTGTTCGTTATATGGGATTTTCCTTATGCAGGTGGCATTGGCTCTTTCACTGGTGAATGGCAGCAAGCACCACTTAAAAACAGATAGATGTAATGAAAATAATATTAATGCTAATAAGTAACAGGCACCTGCCCAAAGTTTCAAAGTCTTTAAAGCACACTCCATGGACATATGAGTTCCTTGCTGCAGTGACACACTGCGGTGACATGTGATGAACACTGGCAGTGGTTTGGGACTTAACAGCCTCACGAAAGAGAGGAAGACAAGCTTCAGGCCTGTTGTGGGAACCGAACCATGCTAGCTTTGCCTTGCTGACATATTCAGGGACTTGTGCTGCCACTCTACAATGCACAGCATTAATCTGCCAAACGAAACGTGAAAAATGAAGTTAGCCAACTGCTCAGCCTCTCACCAGTTGGGATTCTTAAAAATTTCTGTTCTATTTGAAATATTATTTGTTCATTTATTTACAGTGTCTCCAATTAGCAGAACAGTACTAAATACATTTGACACTTCATAAAGTTATTTACTTTTTTAATTATTTTAGCATGAAAAGCCAGCCATCTCCTCGACCTCTTGATCCAAAACTTTGGCAGATTCGAATGAACTCGAATGAAATTTCAGATAACAGTAGGAAATATGTTTTACTTGCAAATGCCAGTGGAATCATTGTGAATACAAGCGTGTTATTGAGCACGAATTGCACTTATCATCTGTGGATTGTGGAATAGTTTAATTGCCTAGTGGAGAAGAAACACATGATTTCTTTAACCATTCACAGACAGTGGAATACATGAAAATTAGTAATACACGTAAGAAAACAACAACATGAATGGACTTGCACGTTTTGCATTTTTGCAAAAATGGTTTCACCTTGATACTCTTCACTCCTGCCGCGGTGGCCGCCTTTGACTGAGCGTCACTTGAATTGATATAGAACGTGGCCTGAATAAGGGAACAAAACACAGCGAGCCAAATGCACAATTCGTTTACAGTGTTCTTATTATTATCATTACATGTATTATCGTACATGCAAACCAGAGTTCACTGCACGGTATCAAACAGCACTGTTTTATTATTCAATGTCAAGAAAAGACAAGAGACACGAAGACAAGAAAATTTATTTAACTTTTCTCAGCTTTACAGAGGAGACAGATATGAAACATAATACAATCAATTTGGGATCATGTCAGTCATGTCACTTGTGAAAACAGTATAAAATTACAAAATGTACAGGACACATGAGTAACTACATGACTTGTAGAACAGTTCACTCTTAACTTACAAAAGTTTAGTTTTGTTCATTGCACTCTTTCGTTTTGAGAAAAAATCTGTCTGTCAAAACTCAGTCAGTGGAACAATTTCTGTTTTAGGTACTTCTTCATGATAAGCTATAAGTATTAAATAGTTTTTGATTCTTGTTCCCTGATTAGAGAAAGCCTTATTTTAGTATCACTCCTGTGGAAAGTAGCAGGCTCCAGGAAAGTCAACAAATTCTCCAAGATGGGATTCCAAAAGATACTTGATCACAAACTATGCTACAAAAAACATGAAACGGCAGACTGTTAACTTTACCCTGTTTAACAAATCAATGTTGTGAAGTCTCTGAAGACAAGCGAACACTCCTGGATTGGGAGGTCTGCTGAATTGCCACATGAATGAACACAAGTGCACAAAGAACACAGGAATGGTCACCTGAAATATACAAAAAACGATAAGATCAGTCAGTGTAGATATGACAGCTTCATAAGCACAGTCGAGCTTATTAAGGAGGAGTCAATCCTGTCACATTGTAGCTGCTCTGTAGGCCATTTTTCTTTCATTTACCTAGTGTAATTGAAATGCTATTTCTAGCAGGCAAGGAGTTTAAAAAATAAAAAAGACTATGAGGGAGTTATTTTAAATCACAAATAAACTATCAAATATATAGAACTAGATTGAGAAGAGCTCTGTAATTCTGTTCTAATTAGGCATCACCCAGGGCCTATCAAAGAGCCAGAATAAAAAGTCAACATGGCAGAGAATAGGCAACTCTAACACGTAGTTACCTCACAGATATTAATTTTGCAGTTAACAAATTATTGTGAGATGGCTTACCATCTAGGGAAGAGGAAAAATAGGGGATGTTTCATTATCTGGACACAGAAGTTGTAGAAGGTGCCAATTAAGGAGGAGAGGGCACCAAAGATGAAGAAACTTATTGAGCTTTTTTTGGTATAAAATTTACCTGTGACACCAATTTACTGATAATCTGCTTCATCTTGTCCACACACTCACAACTTTCCTCTGGTGTTAGTTGAAGAAAATAAAATCGTATTGTCAAATATTCAATTACTGATAATTACTACAACTGTTAACAAATGTTTGACTAGAGTTGACTCAAAACTTAATGACAGCCCTGCTATATACAAGGAAATAACATAAAATTATCAAAAATATCCAAATTCAAATATTCAGTCCATAAGTTTGATAACATACCCAGCATTATCACCATTTACTGGGTTAAATTCTAGGGATGCAGGCTAAGAAATATGCTGAACAAATTAATGTGAAGTTCAAAAAACTTATTGTATAGCCTGAGATCTTGGTAAGACTGTTATAATACCTCACCTTTGCAGGTGTGTTTTTCACTCAGCTTGAGTACAATAACTCTTCCATGTGTATTACTGCAGCTCCACCTGTTGACAACATCAACCATGCTTTCCTGAATATTCACGTGATCTTCACGATCTTCTAATAGTGCTTCCCACTGGAGAAAGAGGGCTGGGACAGTAAACTGTGCATCCAAAGAAAAAATAAATTCAAAGAGAGATTAGATTTAGAGAGATAAATAAAACTCTGTCAAGGTAATTTAGCCAGGGAGGGACTCCTGTCTTGTAATTTTTGGTGAGGGTATATTGCCTGGAATTTCAAATCAGCTGGAGGTCAGGCTCCCCTGACTCCTTTAAAGCCAGCTGGTTTAATGTAAAAACTTTGTATTCCAGCATAGTCCCCATGCCAAGGCCCCAGCTACCAGCAGGTACCAGGTCTAGCATGAACGGTTTTAACCCAGGGTGGGGTGGGTAAAAAAGAGGCTTTTAGGATAAACAGTGGACATTTCCTTTTCAGGAAAGCCTCAGTGAGTGTAACTGTGCAGTTAGGGACTAGCAGTTAGCATGCCAAACACAAGCAAATGGTTGTGCATGTTCTCTAGTGACAGGTTGCTTATGAGTGACTGATCAAAAAGTCTGTGTTTTCCTGGAAAAAATGCCGGCTTTTTGCTTTGAGGTTGTTATGGTTGGAATGTGTAAATCCAGACAAAGTACTTTACGAAAAAATATTTGTTCAAAAGCTGCCTTTCCCCCATTACATCTGCATACTATTAATGTGGTGCTAAACACATCTGTATAGATCAGTTGTTCTCAGAGACACATTAAAATCTTTGTAGGGCTACAGCATCAGAATGGGACATTGTCTAAAATTTCAAACATCTCTTGAATGTTTGAAGAATCAAGTATGTGAAAAGAGATGATGTGAAAACAACTCAACTATGCTTTTGTATGACTGTACTTATATGTATTATAAGGTTTGACTTACTTCGTAAGGTGTATCACACACCAACTGAACATCAACCTTATCAATCTTGCTGAACCCTTCTTCTTCAGAGACTGGTTCTGAATACAACAAAACAACCGAGGCAAAAGTTCTTTTGTGACTGTAATAAGTTACAAATGTAATTTAAAGTGTATACTTGAGAGCATCTTCAACCTAATCTGCACTATGGATGATGTAGTAGCTTTAAACATTGTCAAACTATCCACAGAAATAATTCTGAGAAGATATTTGAAATCTTCATTAACTTGACTCAGAAGTGATGCAGTTACCACCTTCTCTGACTTACATTTGCACCCCTACATACATACATGACTGCATGTTCTTACCAGTTCTTGTCTCAAACCATTGTTCAATAACCTTTTCAGACAGCTTCAATGACTTCAATCCTGAACATTCAAACTGATGAGCCAGTTCCCATTCTCTGGCCCACTGACAAATTAACTGGGCACTAGAATCTGATGCTTGGAAATGAATTACTCTGAATCGGCACTGTGGAACCTAAATGGAAACAATAGCTTTCAAACATAATGCATGGAAATCATATGTAATAGAAAGAAAGGTACAAAGGCATATCAAGCGGCAGATTAAAATGCCAACTATCTTCAGCAAATTATAAGAAACAATACCTTATTCCTAAGAACAGTCAAGTATGACTTCCTGGTTTTCTTGCTAGTATTATCATCATCCACAACCACACTTTGACCCTAAATTTCACGAGACAAGAGAGCAGTTCAAATACTAAGCTATATGCAATACATACATGTACCAATCCAACGGTAATAAGATACACTGTACCTAGGGAACTGGTGCGTGGTCAGGATGAGAAATCCTGGTTAGTGCAAAGAGGTGACAATAAGCCAAGGTTGACTGGGATATTGAACTTAATCATAACTTAAGAAACTCTGAAACAAGCTTGCATATAATACTATTCCCACACCAAAGTGGATCACACTCAGAGAAAGTGAATGAAAATGTAGCCTTCTCTACAGAAAGAACAGGAAGACCACTTCATTTAAAAAAGGTTATAAGATAATGATGATCAATTTATTCAGCAACTAACATGTACAATACATGGAGGAAAAAGAGAGAGGAAGGGAAAGATGGATGGATCAAGGGAGGGAGGGAATGTAACCATGGGGACTTTGTATCATTTTGCCGCACAGGAGCTACATGGATACTTAACTATACTAAGTATTTCTCATATATATATTTAAGAACTACCATCATTATCATGAATAACATAATTTTGGATTTAATGGTAATGCTTGTTACTTGACTGTATGTTTCTACTCTATTTTCCTGATCCTCTGGAATATTTTTTCTTTTAATAGTTGTGAGAGTTTTATAGGGAAGATATGTGTAACTGTTACAAAATTTTTTTTTTTATTTAAAGAGTACCATTAGGTGGTGAGACAAAGAGTTCTCTCTTTAATTAAGGAAAAAACTCTTTGTTTCACCGCCTAATAGATCTCTGTTTGGCACATAATTTAATAACAATAGGTGATGTGACTGATATCTTCACTATCATTAATAAGTTTCTCCACTGAATTACACTTGACATACACTTGTATTATTTGACTTAAATATATCTGATCTGCAGGTATTTTGTTCACTGAATTTTTGGTGGCAACTGTCTACCTTCATCAGAGTAAAAAACAGATGTTCATTGTAACATAGCTTGCATTTCACTTGCTAGAATAGGTATGCAGAGTTACACTCGATCTTATCAGGGAGAACTCCTATAAATAAGGACGGGGGTGCTCATCAGAAATTTTGAAAAGAACCCCTAAACAGAACCAAGATAATGTTTTGTGGGCATGGCTTGAATTGCTTTCACCTCTAAGAGGTACCAATTCTCAAACTACACATTAACTGACATTGACTTTTTTTGCCTCACCGCAAAAGCTCCTGCTGT
>Ga0126338_10002351_pt1 | contig 12949 bp, 6 predicted proteins | sample OrbCmetagenome_2_FD_92529 | JGI IMG/M metagenome (GOLD analysis project Ga0126338, IMG submission 92529) | Coral microbial communities from Petempiche,Puerto Morelos, Mexico - Orbicella C C metagenome | ecosystem: Host-associated > Invertebrates > Cnidaria > Coral | place: Petempiche,Puerto... | reverse complement strand
GATCAAGGGACAACATCCTTCTGTGGCAGACGGCGAAGTGACTCGCGAAGTTTGTTATCATTGGACAAACAATTGTTGTCGGTGGAAAAACAACATTAAAGTCAAGAACTGCGGCGCCTTTTAAGTGTATGAGCTGCAAAAAACGCCTGCATGCTCGCTTCGATACTGTGGTTGAGTATTAATGTTTCATAAAGACATACACATGTTGGGTAATATAGAGGTACTTTCAAAAGAGAAAGAATAACTTGCTTGAAGCAATCATGTAAACTGATACAACATACAAACAAGGCTTTTTCGCGTTACGAACTCCACGATTCCGCTTTGGAACTAGACATTCCTCCCAAACCACAACCTCAACATTGCCTTTTCCTTTATTTCTACAAAACCTTATCTTGAACAACCTTTCCTTGACCTTTTTTTTAATAGCCTCCAGTTTGAAAATTTAGTCAGTGAAGGTGACTTCATTGGTATTTATTATTCCAACAGTTGCATCTAATGACCCATGCAGCAACTACAAGAGCCTCAATGCAGCAGACCGTCTTATCACTTTCACGGCTCAAAGCCCAGTCCGATGTGATCAGAGAGATATCACCCCTGGATGGTATCGTTTCACTGGTGTTGCTGGTAGCCCAAAGATGCCCACTACATGCCCACCTGTACGTCGTTGTGGTACTCATGCCCCAGGATGGATCAAAGGACAACATCCTTCTGTGGCAGACGGTCAAGTGACTCGTGAAGTCTGTTATCACTGGTCAAACAATTGTTGTCGATGGAAAAACAACATTAAAGTCAAGAACTGCGGCGCCTTTTACGTGTATGAGTTGCAAAAATCGCCTGTATGCTCGCTTCGATACTGTGGTGAGTATCAAGGCTTCATAAAGACACGCACATGATAGGTAACATAGAGACTACTGCTATTTAACAATTAGATTATGAGCCCGAGATTTCTATTAGGTGATAGTTGATGAGGCCGAAGGCCTCATCAACTATCGCCTCGTAGAAATCGAGAGCGAATAATCTAATTGTTTTAGCAGAATTCTAACTGAAAATAATGCAAATAATAATTGTCCTTGGTGAATTTGGAGGTGTTTACGCTCGCGCAACCGTTAACTCAATAATTTCAAGTTTTTAAGGTCAAGAAACCGTTATTGTTCTTCTTTAAGCCTTCTCAGGAATTTAATTATCCATTTACATCTAAACTTTCTGCCAAAACTTCGGAAAAACGATAAAAACGTCGCATTTCGTGGACGATCGACAGCCACTGCACTCTAATGGCTGATAGTATACGAGTAGCCCAGCCAATCAGTTTGCAGCATTTGCATGAGTATACTAGTAGACTTGTACTAAATTATGTAAGTTTACCATGGCTTATTCAACCAATAAACCAGAAAAATGCGAGGCATTTTCCTTGATTAAACTTCCCTCTAATAAATAAATATATCTAGGACAATGATAACAGCGAATCCGATCATAGGAAACTTTATTGCGTGGTGTGTCATCTCAAGTTATTTAAATGAATCGAATACTAAGTGGCAGACCCTTCAATCCCTAAATCATTTTGCGTTCAAGACGGACAATCACATATGGTAGATGTTTAGCTATGCATATTGCATTATAATGACGTCATTAGTGTTCCATTTCCATAGTTAATAGAGGGACATGGTTAGGAAATCTGGCAAAGTTCTTTGTTGTATGTTTTTTTGGTTGGCTATTTTGGCTATTTCTGCACAAAACCTGGCAAAAGCACAAAAGGTGGTTATGTGTGCTCAAACAACTAACCAATAGCAGCATTACGATTATGTGAATCATGCATAGTAAATGAGCATAAAACAAAAGATGTGCAAGGTCAAGTACCCTCCAACATAAATCGTAGCCTTTTTGTTTGTTTCTTTGATGTTTTCCGGTCTTTCTAACCATTTCTCTCTATTGACTATCGTGTTACAAATGAAAATAGAAGGGTTAGCGGCCACCAGAAGTTTATCAAACACTTAACTGTTAAATTGTTCTTATTGTACATTGAAATTTGAAGAAATTGATGAATAAATTTCTTTAGCCACAGAAAAGCAAATAAATGACGTCATAATAATGTTACTTCACATCAAAATGACTCCAAAATATCTTTAACTGGTAAACTTCATCTCTGCATCGTTCTGTAATACTTTAGTGGTCACAGCAAGAGCGGTTTTACATTTTGCCATGGTAAGGGCCTGTGAAGCTTCCCTCTCCGTCCCAGAAGGTCCAAGATTTACGGTTAAAGAACAATTCTAACATTGTTATAAGCGTTTCACCTCTTTAATTTTGTGTCCTTTCAAGAAAAGCGCTGCTAAACTAAATAATTATATCTTAATTGTGCGATTCGGTTATTCCCAGCCATAAACTGAGTTTCAGTTCTAAGAGATACACGTAACGTACGTATTTTGAACGAGCTTGTAAAGCTCTTAGACGTGACGTGTCTAAATAAAGTATTGTATTATATTGTATTATTGTAATCCAAAACAGCTAGCTATTCTGGATTTTGTCGAGAGTGAGCGGTTGTCATGGCTTTCCTTTGCCATGATAAACGGCACTAATTTGCTCCCTTTTCACCTGGATTCACCATATTTGATTATTATGTTCTAGAGCAACGTAATATGTTACTTAAAATGAAGCCAGGTAAAAAGTGGGGTAGTAAACCGAGAAGCTAGAAGTGTGGCCAAAATTGAGGAATATTGAATAAGATTTGGGAAAGGCGTGGTAGTCAGTTGTTGCTATTGCATTTGAGGAGAATTGATTCATGTGCTGTTTTCTGTTCCGCAGCTGCACCTTGAATCGTCTGTCGACGCGGCTCAGTCACACGGCTCAGTGAGGCTTAGAGGGCCATACGTTCATTTGTTTGATAACTTTCAAGTGTCACTCTTTAAATAAAATTTGACTGATTGACTGATTGATTGATTGATTGATTGATTGATTGATTGATTGATTGACTTATTGACTGATCGACTGATTAACTGAAACGACGAACTTGAAAAATTTAGGCTCAACTTTTCAAGATGCGCAAAACGTCACGTAGTTCATTTAAGGTACTATTACAATGAACAATAGATGCTTCCCATTCGACCAAAATTCCGGACTATGGCGGGAGCAAATGATACAGAATGGTGAAATACGTGGGTGAATGTTATGGAAATTTCTTGGGAAAGTCTCTGGAAAATCCAAGAAATGTTGAATTTCCTAAATAAAAACCATTGAATCGAGATTTTTGGCACATTCCGGGAGCAAAATCAAATGAAACTAAAATTCCTGGTAAGAAAAATTCAAATATTTTGGGATTTATCTCGCGGTAATGGTTGCTTACTTTTCTTCTCTTTGGGAAATTCCAAACAAATCTGTTCCATTCGCCGCTGGAAACTTGCTGGAGATTCGAACCGTAAGTTTTGGTTGAAAGGAAAGTGCTCATAGCTTGTCCCAAATTTCTTCTGTCCATTGCCCGCTCGCTTGCAAGATATTTTACCCCCAAAATATCGCATTGAAAAAGTAGTTTGCAACCGTATATCAGAATGGAGGGGCCCGGAAGTGGTTTACTGAATTTTGTGAGACATGCATATTTCAGGGTTTATTACACCAGGCACGATTTCCTGCACCATTTGTCACAACGAAATTAGGCGTCATGTTACTCGAAAAATGGAATGCCAAGTGTAACTGCGCCTTCGCCAGGCTTTGGAGGTGCTAGCGACAGACAGTAACAACCCTCGCATGGCGAGGAAATTCTTTCCTTCAGTAAAACTGCAGCACCATATTGAAATTAACGATTACATTCCCACACGCGCGCGTCTTTTTCATACTCTCCTACTGAGGCTTACCTGCGAGTTCCTCCATTAATGAATTTAGAGTTTATTTTCATTTGATTTTACATGAATGTTTATTCTAATTCTTGAAATGCTGAGGTAGGGTAATCGGCGTAGATTTTGAGGGAAAAACGTCATTTGAACTGCTGGTGCCCAGTTTCCATTATTTACTCGGTCGTTCATTCTGGTTATTGCGTTCGAGAGAACGCAATTTTAATCGGGTAATGCGGAAGAATTCGAGTTTTTGTGTATGTGTCTTCCTATGGACTCCAAAAGCCCTTTTCACGGTTACCTTTGCTCATTTGCATAACAATAAAATCTAGCATGTATGTGAGGCAATTTCGGGCTATTTTGTAGTTTTAGCCCGAAATTGCCTCGCATCCACGTTGGATTACATTGTAATACAAATGAGAAAAATTAACAGTGAAAAGGGCTATTGGACACCAATTCTTCAGGGGCGAATGACGTTATGTGCGTGTTCGTCCATGTGCTTTCTTTCGAGTGTTGTGCAATATTGCGGACTTTCGAGTGTGGAGGCAGCTTCTTGTGGACTGCAGCGGATAATTTGTTTATTTAAAGTACGAAGTCAGTGTTAATGACATTTAAAAACCTTGCAGACATGTGCGCGCAAATTAAATTATGTAACATAAACCCCAAGAAAGTGTTTACATAGGAAAAGAGTTCAACTCCCACAGGATTGCTTCGGTACACCATGTCCTCCGTTTCATTGTTTCGGAAGTGAAAATGCCCTGTACCTGTTGCCCCAAAGCCAAGACGATTCAAAGTCTTGTTCGTAAACGGAATAATTGCCCTAGTTTTGCTAATAAAAGCATATCGTTTCGCATACCGACGGAACAAGCATCGTCTGTGTCGATTTTTACACGGTCAGTATAAAATATAGACCGCGGACTACGGACTGCGGACTACGGACTGCGGACTACGGACTGGGGATAAAACATGGACTAAGTATAAAACGTGGACTGCGGACTAAATGCAACCTAGCAACTGCAGTCCGTGTTTTTTTTACTGCCCGGTCGTAACTAATATTACGTGATACCTGTATAAACGAGAACAAATTAAACCCTCTCGTATGCACGTGCTTTGCGATCAATTCATTTGTTTTCGCTTCTACTGGAAGGAGGCCAATTTCACGCCTACCTAACAGCTCAGGCAGAAAATGCTGTTCCTAGAATTTTTGTCTTCATAACACACCAAACCCACCAAACCTCGAATGCACTCTTTAATCTACGATTACTATTAGTTTATTGAAGTTTGTATCGACTTAGTGTCGGATCTGATGTTTAAAGACTTAAGCAACCAATAATAAGATAAAAAGAAAATTCTCAGTAACTCTGGGTTAGCTTAATCAGGCTTTGAACATCCCGGCTGTCTTTCTATGGTTGTCTGGCCTCAAAACAAATAGCTTGCCAGTTCCGGCATTTTAAAATATTTATTACATATGTAACGCGTTAAACATTTTGACGAATTCTTGAGCAGTCAAACGAAATACAAAATGACCGGTTCTTTCTGATGTAAACGCGAGGAAAAATTTAGAAGAACTTTTCGTCAGAACTTATCTGTAGCGACTTGGGTTTTTGTTACCAGAGCATAGTCAGCATAATGAACGTTCAGGTTAGCATGCTAGAGAGAAGGGCCAGAGGGCATTGGCACGCTACCAACCTTCCTATTAACATCTATTCGCTTTGTTGCACAGAGTTGTTACAATCCTCAGCAAGTAAAAAGATGGCGACTGATGCATTTACCCATAGTTCTTAGCGCACGATAGCCCATAAAAACATACAGAAAAGTTGTGAAATCTTCAAATCCAGTACGCACAATTTCCTTAGAACAAGGACATATATTGCAAAAATATGGCTCCCTTAAGTTGACCAAGGACGAAGACGACGAAATTTATCAAAGAAAACATGGATTTTGAGTAAGCTCAAGATTCCATGTGCGAAACTAAAATGCAAATCAGATTATGTTGAAGACCGCTTATAATAGCCCGTGTTTTCACGAGAGATGTTTACTTTGGTTTTGTTTTAACTTTACTGAGGTGAAATTTTTAATCGTGTAAACACAGTAGCAAACCTCGGTAAATGGCGGCAAAATCAAAAGTAAGCCAACCTAGGTTTGTCGACAGTTGAACGCCTCATCAGGCATGGTTTAACTCAGTAACTGACGGTAACCGAGGAAAGCAGACGTTGTCGCAACATCTTAGCGGCAAGTGTTCACGAGTTCAGCGCGTAAAGAAGAGAAAAATAGACAAAGATTTCTCCTAGTATAAGTAGGTTTCAAGTCAACGGGCAAAAAAGCTGAATTAACTCATGTTTAGACAAAGAAATCCTGGACTGCTGATTCCCGTTCTTCGTCAAGTGCCGTAAGCGTTTCCTTTCTGTTAGAATCAGGTAGCTTAATTAGTAGCAGTGTACAGGCAGGCGCAACTAGAAGAAAACCTACCACAAAGAGAGAGACAAAAAAATCATAATTGAGGTCTATGGAGAAGAAAAGCAAATGTTACAATTTAAAGCGGCCCCGAACAAGAAGAAGTAACCAACCAACAACTAACAGATATTAACAAATTGTAAATAATGTTAGTATTGTAAGTTTTGTTGGTATTGTTAAAAGCTACGTTAACATTGTAAGTAGAGTAGGCAGTTTTTTTTTTTTTTCGTATCTAATGTAATGTTATTGCAATCAATTAAAATAAAATAAAAAAAAACGAAACAAAACAAAAAAACAAGAAGAAGTACCGGTAAACATCTACGTAACCCGCCCCGAGCTCCGCAGCAGATGCCGTTTCAGGTTTTTTGCGGGAAGAGGATCAGCGACATATCAAAATTTTCTTTCCACTATTCATCTACAAAGCTTTACATGAGTTTGGCTCGACATCACCGCCTGCAAATTGACAACGACCTGCTTTCGGCATTGGGGTAAAGTCAGAAATTTTATAATTTTCCAATGTTTCTGTGCAACATTGCAGCACTTGCTTTCCGAGAAAACCTAAAACCGTCCGTAGTATGCGGCCTACTTTAGTTAATTAGTTCCGTGTAAACAGCTTCTCTAATAACTGCAGTTTAGTTACGAAACGTCGGTAAGCAGTTACCGTAATAAACCTCTCTCGTGAAAACACGGCAATAGAAGATCTAACTAGGGAAATAAATTGTAAACTAGATCGACTTAAGAAACACAAATTAGCTACAGCAATAATTTCTTATACTTTGTTGCCGCAGTGCGATATTAGTGTTAATTCATACCTGAATGTTGTGTTAAACATCCATACTCCTTTTCAAGCGGATTTTCCCGTCGTTTTGAACGGAAAGTCCAAAATTGTCCAGCCCACAATTTCTTCTAGAGCAACAACAGCGAATTTATAGCCGTCTGGTCCGCTGTGTGAAGGTATAAATCGACTACAGATCTTAACTTGTTTTCTCCGCGAAGAAAGCATATAGTTAGTGCTTGTTGCAACGTAACGACCCCAGCACGTGCACGTGCAAATTTCATCGCGTTTGGGAGTAGCCATTTGCGCGTAGTTTTGATTGTGCTATGATACTGGTGCTGCTGATAATTTTTTCATTTTGCGGCCAATTTTGATGGATGTCTCCACAAGAAAATGCTGACAATCGGCAGAAAAAGACGTTGAACGGTAATTAAACGTAACCAGAAACATGTTTATCATGCATCATGTTTAGTATGACAGGTTCGTAGATTGACTGATTGACTTAAACTAGTTGTCTACCATTCTGCTCAATGACGATTTATGAATTTATCTGACTGTTAACTTTATTAAAAACAACTTTTTCTTTATTACCATTAGCTGAGCATTCTTGTCTGCCAACAACGAACCATAGTAAACATTTGCCCCGTCACCACCAGCGTGCTTAATTAATTAATCGACGAGATCTTTCGCACCAGTGCTGAGTCATTCGTTTAGGTCTTTACTTTGGTTCTTTGTAATCTTGTCAGTAATCACGGGATTCATGCCTGGGCTTCTGGCTTTTCAAGGTGGTCCAAAAACGAAATGTCAAAATGTTCATGTTCTTTCAGCTTTTTTCGAAGTGATTGTGGTTTATATATACATAAAAAAAAGTTGTTTTCTCCCCCATGTTCTTTTGATAATTTACTAGGCAATATTGTTTTATTGGACACTTTTTGTGTATAGACTCTGCGAGCAGTATCTCCTTTGCTCTATAACTTCTGGTGAAGAGCGAGAAAGGTCGAACGAGCAAGGTATTCGAGGGGCGAACGGCGAAGCTTTGAGCGGTTCGGAAGACGCCGTAAAAAGAGGTTCGCACTTTTCACAACACGCTCCCTACTCCTTCTCGTACTCGTTGTCTCAGGTTTTACATTCATGCCCGTGGATATTAGAGGAAATTTAAAGAGAGACTGCTTGCAGTCTATTTTGTGTACAATAAATAGGGTGCAGAAACGTGGAGGATGTGTCACTGAAATTACATGACGTATAAGGGAACACTGCTTTGTGTATAATGCAGGCTTGGGCTAACGGTAAACATTTAAAAACTTATAACATCCATTGCAGGTCAATATAGAACAAATTTCTAAATCCTCTCTCCATACACACCATACAAACCTCCACTTGCAATCGCTCTTTTTACTCTTCAAGTGAAATTGGAGATTTTAGAAATTTGAGACCTTAAACTGCAGTTATCACAACAACTAGGCGCTCTTAGAGCGTTTACTCGGGCTTCGTACCGCAGTATCAAATCGTACTTTGCGAAAACGCGTATTCGACACAATGCAAACAAAAGAATCACGATATTTTAGCACAAGAGCTCCGCTTCGATATTTACTATTCAAGTTGTTTCGTTGAGTATCCTCCTAATCCAATCGCAAGTTGTGAGTTTAAACCATTTTGGTGCAAGAATGAAGCATAGCTGTCTACGCATTTATGGAGAACTTGTATGCAAAGAATTTTCCAGGTCTTTTTACAACTTATGGCGATTACATTGTACATGCTAGCAGAAATTGTACGAAGTTCGTTTACTGGTCGTGGCGATCCGAGTAAATTGTGCAGCTGAACATATTTACCGTGTCGCGATCTTAAACCGTTTTCAAGAGGCTTATCTCCTTTGGAGAGCGCATAGATAAACTCCTTCGCGAAAACAACAGTCCTAGGACAAGGCGCAAATTGCATTGCACTTAATTTGCTTGAACTTTCAAGTTGTGTTTTTTGCGGATAACTTCCGAGCATTTGCGACCCTTAACACAGTTTATGAAGAAATATTTAACCTACATACTTTTATTGAATCAAGGCAGGAGTATTTTTAAAAGGGAACTCATTTATGAGAGGAAATGCGGCATTCTCTTTTGCTATTTAATTTGGTTTCATACTCGTCTAGTTCATGTCACGCAACATGGTTTTCTTTAGCAGTCAGACACAGTTTTCTAAAAGAATTGGCGATTGATAAGACTGCTAAATATATTTGAACTACTGGTGAAATAAATTTGGCTAAACTATCGTCAACGCAGATTTTCCTTAGGACTTCGCAAGGACATTGGTTCGTCAATAATTCTGCACAATTCCCCGCACAACAGAAGTTTTAATTTCCCCACACAATTTGCCTCCGAAATCACACGTTTTTTTTTTTCCTGCACCCTACTAGAAAGCCAACTTACTTGGAGGTAAGATATTTAATTCAAGTTACCGAAAGTCTTATCTTTACAAATTTGGAGATCGACATATTTCTCGCGGTGCAAGAAACAAGTCGCATGTTTTTAATGAGCTACCAGTCCAAAAACGCTTTGAATTCGTATTTAGCTCGTTTTATTGCAATATGATTTGTTTTACTGCAATGTGCTAGATAATTACAGCAGTAGCCACATGCAGTCATCGACTGCCTATTTTTTGTCAGTGTTTTCGTAGTTTGAACTCATACCGCGATTGGCTCAGTTGTTATCTCACGAGAACGTATCGAGCTTGACCTTTGTTACCTGGCTGGCTTCCAAGCGATATAATTCGTGGACCGACCCTTTCCAAAAACGATCGACATCTTTGTATGTGAGATGAACGTTTAAGGAGCGATTCTTGCCGAAACTTCCTTTGCAGAACACCGCATTCTGTCACGAACAGCGAGCATTATCGCGTTTCTCGCACCCAGTTTCCACGGTCTACGCATGGGACGCCTGGGACCATGACCCCTCTTTTGGCGACCAAAACGCTTGCATTTTATGACTCGGGCTTTCCTACGGAAGCCCGAGTAATACCACCATAACTGAACTACCACATATACTCCATCTGAACTGTGTGAACCTCCTCATACTGATAAAATCAAATTTTAAACTAGTGTCACAAACGTCTCCCACCAGTTTGTAAAGTGAAACACAGTTTACCAAAACTCTTGTTCTTAGCAGTGGCGGATCCAGACATTGAGCTAAGGGACGGGGGCAGTTTTGTTTGCTTGCCCTGCTGGCTTTCCTTCCTTCCCTGATTTCTTCTTTTTTTACCAAAAATAAGGGGGGAGGCCGGGTCCCCCGGGCCCCTCCCCTAGATCCGCCACTGCTTAGGTCATCGTAGCTTGATTAGAAATATAACGACAGGTAAGTTTTGCTAAATACTATGAAACTTAATTTTAGCAAAGAATTTATTTTATGGATCTAACTGACAAAACCATAGTTTCACTACAAACAGATAAATCTCCCGGGCATTATAATTAAAGGTGACAAACAAACGCGATTAACTTTGAAAACTGCTCAGCCTAATAGTTTTTCAAAAACCCAAGCATATCGCAATCCGTTTCAATCTTCTTCAATTTCTGTCCATCCACACCTTCTTTTGTATTTGTTGCGTTATTGAAATATTTCTTCACTATTTAAACTGGTCCTACTTGCATTTCACTCAATTTGGTGACCGTTTTCTTCTGTCTAAATTTGGCTATAATCCTTGACACACAACGAGCCATTAATAAGAAACTCAAAAGAATCAGTCCTCAACGCAATTCGAAAAACCTTCTGAAGAAGATAATTTTGGGGCTTTGTTTGTTGAGCCATTAACCCTGAAACTGAAACCAAATTGGTATTTTGAACGATCTGTTTATACAGATCGTTTTAGAATTGTTTTTCGTTTAGACTTGTATTCGCTTTTTATTAAGCTGTGATTGCCTTAAATAATCACAGCTTTCTTGTTTCCCACTTGCGCCATAATACACGGGAAATTCAAATCTTCACAACGAATTCGAAGCTCATTAGTACGATGTTCTGAAGGAGATAATACTGGAAATTTGCAGTGGCCACTGTTTTAAGAAAATGTTAAAAAAAATGTTAAATGTTGAATGTTTAAATGTCCGTAGCTGCAGCTAGCTAGTTTTCAGGCATGTCACTTAAACTGAAAGAAATAAATATTTCAAATAAACAAGCATAACAGGCTTGAAAATCCCAACCGGCGAACTGGCGAGAGGCAGATCAGTTGGCTCTTCACACGCATAACCGGGGAGCTGAACTAGGGTCTACCGAGACTTATTGGGATCAGCCGTTTCAAACGCGACCGGTTTGGGTTGATACAGTTGACGCTTCTCAACTGAACACTTTTCCAACCGTTTTCGGTTGAAACGCGGTAACTCCTGGGAATAGTCCTTACGTGAGCTACAATCACGCGACATATCACGCAAATGCTTTATCAACCGTTTCAACCTGGTTCGGGGCTGGTCGAAAAAGTTGATCAACCAAACCAACTGAAAATTATAACGGTTTTTTCCCCCAATAGAACACGAAAAGATCCAATTAAACCAACCAACCAACCAGAAACCGTTGATCCCAACAGAACACGGCATTAATGGTCAGAGCGGGACTTGAACCCGCGACCTCCAGATTTCAAGTCCGGCGCTCTAACCACTTCGCCGAGCTGCCTCCATGATTTTTTTCAGCCATTAACTCATGAAACTGAAACCAAAGCGTTATTTTGAGAGTCTGTTTATACAGATTTTCTTTGACAAATCATTTTCAAGTGCTTTTAGTGTGGTATTTGCTTTTTATTTTTCCCTTAGTAAGTGGAAACAAAAATGCTGTGATTAGGTAAAGCCATAAGTAGTGGGAAATTCAAATCTTCTATTCTCAACGCAGTTTAAATAATTTTCTGAAAAAGGATAATTTTGAAATTTTCAGATAATTTTGAAATTTTGTTTGTCTTGTTGTGAACGCTGAAACTGAAACCAAATCGTTAACGATCTGTTTAAACAAACCTTCCATGAGAATTCATTTTTAAAAGTGCTTTTAGTGTGATATTTGCTTTTCATTATAATTGCCTAAATGGAAAACAGAAAAGCTGTTATTGCTGTTAGTAATCACAGCTTTTCTGTTTTTGACTAAGCCAGAATAAAAATCAAATATCTTTCACGCAGTTCAAAGGATTTTCTGAAGATAACTTTGACATTTTGTTTGTTTAATTAGCCATTAATAACCCTGAAACGTAAATTAAACGTCGATCCGTTTATACAAATCTTCCGTGACTTTTAGACTGGTGTTGGCTTTTTATCATTACCTAAGTGGGAAAAAAACGCTGTAACTACTTAGGGCAATCAACGTTGTTGGAGTATCACGTTCAATATTACACAATATATTGTGCAAAATAGTTCGGATCAATCCGTGATTTCACGTTTTTTAGTATGTATGTATTGTATTGAGTGAAATAATGTTCACAATAAAAAAAATGATCAAAAAAATTTCACGTGTGCTGGTAGATTTTCTGTTATAACATATCCTTAGCGAAGCGCGCGCTCTGATTGGCCAATACGCTCGATCCATCTTTGCCCGTGGGTTGCACGCTGACGTCAGTTTGTTTATTTGTACTTTTTCTCGGCAATTTTTTTTAATCGATGTTGACGCTTTGTAAAACATAATTCCTATTTTTCTTCTCCTAAAATATGGAAAAATCTAATGATTCTTTCGGAGAAGAAGAATATTATTAGTGTGAGTTACCAAATCTAGAGCTTTAGTTTTTTGCCGGGCCTTCAACTAAGAAATTTCCGAATTTACTAGTAAGCGAACAGGAATAGGCCCTTTGCAGCTAAGCCATCACGTGACCTATTTTTCATAAAATTATGGGCTATAACTTAACGAATGCCAGAAATGGAAAAAGCATGTCGAAAATATCAAAATGGCCAAGTTTGAGG
>Ga0126338_10002349_pt1 | contig 12953 bp, 8 predicted proteins | sample OrbCmetagenome_2_FD_92529 | JGI IMG/M metagenome (GOLD analysis project Ga0126338, IMG submission 92529) | Coral microbial communities from Petempiche,Puerto Morelos, Mexico - Orbicella C C metagenome | ecosystem: Host-associated > Invertebrates > Cnidaria > Coral | place: Petempiche,Puerto... | reverse complement strand
TTCTTTTACATACTTTTTACATATTTTTACTTCATTAATAATTTTCACACATTCTTACCTCTTTGTAGCTATATATATCTATGCAAATTTTACTTCTTACATCTTGCTTGATAATGACCGAAGGAGCAGTCGAAACGTCGCAAACTTTTACCGTTTATCTTTATTGTCACACATTTCTGCTCCAAAGTATATTTACTTCAACTACAACTCGGGACAAATAAACTCCCACCTTCCAAGAGGATTGACATCAACTCGTTTAGAGAGCTCCTCCAGTCTTTTGCAATCTCTCTTCAATGCCCAGGTATAGCTTTAAGTTAACAACAATGTCTTTATTAAACATAATTTCTGCACAACATTGGCACATATCCTACACTACTAAACTGTGAGCCTATTGCCACTGGACCTAGAAAGTTATTTACTCCTACATGCAGCCTAGCAAACAAGAAATAGCAAGATCAAAGCAGGATTCTGTGGAGGCATGGTAGCCTCAAAGGTTAGTGCACTTGACTTCAGATTGAGCACTCCAGGTTCAAACCCTGGCCGGGGACATTGTGTTGCATTCTTGGACAAGACACTTTACTCTCACAGTGCCTCTCTCCACCAAGGTATATAAATGGGTACCGGTAACCTTAGTGCTGGGGAGTATATAACCCTGCGATAGACTAGCATCCCATCCAGGGGGGGGATTACAAATATTCCTAGTTGCTTCATGTTATAGAAACCAGAGATATGCACCGGCCTGATGGGCCAGTTGGCTCATATGCAGACTTTTAAATATGGCATCAAATCAATGATAGAGCACTATACATTCTGTAGTGCATGACTAGATGGGGGGCATCAATGTAGTTATGGGCTTTGTATGCATTGCAGGCCTAGGATCATACAGTTTCAGCATATATTCCACTAAGAGCGCAATACACATTTGCAAAAAATAATGCAGCTATGGCACTTTGCATGTCATATGTGCCTATGAAGACAGAGTGCAAAGTAAACCAGTTTCTGCACTTTGCCCTGTGGGCAAGCTCTAACTATGATGTACTTCAGTAGCAGGATTAATTAATTTAAAATTTTACTTGTAGCGGCTATCAGATGCAAGTTTATTTGCACACTGGAATAGGGATATTCTTGCATCCTAGGCATGTAATGTGTGCAGAGGGTATACAGCAATAGCTATTCGCATGCTTTGAGTACAAAAAAAAATGCTAATTAAAGACATGTAGTATTTAACACTTTCTTGTAAAGTGCTGATAGCCTAAGAAAACAGATGCCTTTTATTGCATACTTATTTTCGACCCTTGCAACAGAGACATCTGTTAAGATTCCATATTGATGACAGACAACAGTTATCCATGGGATCATGTGTACTAAAGACATCTGTGGTCACGTGTTGATTGACACCCTCAATCAACACTCTATCAAAATCTCAATCAACACTTGATTGACATCTCCATCGATACTCGATCAACATTTCGGTTGACAGTCAGTTGAGAGTCAACTGATTTTTGCAGACTCTAGTGTCGACATTTAGTGTAGATTAATACATATGAGTCGGTCGACACTCTGCCAACTATCAACCAGCTGTCGACTGAATGTCGATTGAGTGTTGATGGAGATATTGATCGAGTGTTGATCAAGATGTTGACAAATACTATCCAGTCCATGCATCACCCTGATTGCTTTTGCTGACTCACAGAAATGATAACCCTACAACAAGCAATCCCACACACCACACCCATCACTGTGTTCTCACATCATCAGCATTATAGAATGTTTTGGATCTCTAGTGCTCTTGTGGGAGATTAGGATATTTCTTAGAAAAGAAATGTCTGTTTTTATCACTCATCCATCAGTCCCTACTTCGTCATAAAATTTATTAAACAGTACCTCAAGAGCCAGTGACTCCATCTGATAGGTTGAGCACGCTTGAAAAAAGAAACAACATGCAAAAAAACGACAATTGAAAACAATTAATCTGGGTACTGGACAGGAAGTGACAATTTCAAAACAGTCAAATATTTCTGATAAAATATGAAAAGAATCTCTTACCTGCAAATGAGTATAACCAGGCATCAGAATGTCAATCTCGCTACAAAACACAAAATGTCAAACTGAAATTAGATAACAGACTAAAGGTACTGATTCTTAATTATTGCAGCCTGTCTGGGAGCTCATTACTATAATATAGGTCTGTAATGCATAGATATACTTGTTTTTACCATTAAAAGCTTTGTGTATTGGGCATGAAGTTGTGTTATTTTTCATTTTGTTTCAAACTGGTGTTAAATTAGCATCTGATATTCAAGTGACACAGGACAGGCTAGTAACAGAATTATGCGAACTTACACTTTAGCTCTTGTAATAAAAGCTTTGATCAACTCAAGCAACAGTGAATGGAGAGTTTGGATTTCATTCTTCAGCCACAACCTGCATTGAGTGAGAGAATAAATGTTACGAGTGCCAAGAGACAACAGCCATACACTTTGCACCTACTGCATGCCTATATAAATGGTTGACATTTCACTGCAACCCTGCCCTGAAGCCATCCCGTCAATACAGTCTCCTGGTTGTTATGGCCATTTTATTTTGGACCAAAAAAACCGGGTGTCTGGAAAACCCAAATAGCAAATAGTCACGAATAGTGAACAGCGAATAGTCCCGAATAACAAATAGTATGAATAGTGCAAATAGTCTCGAATAGCGCGAATAGTGGCGAACAGTCTTGAATAGTAGCAAATAGTGGCAAATTGTAGCAAATAGGATACCCAGTATCTTGCAGTCAACCTCGCAACAACATAGGATGGGATTTTCCTGCTAAAAAGCACAGACGCTTATCAGGACAGAAGGTGTTTCTAATCATAATTTTTTCTATTTTAACCACTGAAAAAGTGTAAATACATCTTTATTAGGTTATCCTTGTGTTTTGTGTATTCTTAATGTCAGCGATGGTCAGTCCTAGCCTGAGTCTGGAGAAGAAAAGGTAATAAATTCACTGAAATTCTGTTGCTTATTTGGATAATTAATTAATGCAGGATATTAGATCTAAAGCAGTGACTACTGACAACTATTCATCACTATACACCACTTTTCGCGACTGTTCACCACTATTCGCACCATTGTATTTGCACTATTTGGGGCTATTTGCTATTCACTATTTGCGACTATTCACTATTCGCTATTCGGGTTTTCCAGACACCCAAAAAAACCTTCAATAAGTCATTTCCTTATTTAATAAGAACCCCTTAAATTCCACCAACCTATGTTAAGCCAGATTTTTGTGGCCTGCTAGTGACTAGATTAAAAAGGTTCTGCAGTGTATTGGCATTTCAGAACATAATCCACATTTAAGCTGTAAATTGCTTAGAGCACTGAACACCAATCTTGACTCAAATACACAGGTTAATATGAACAGGTGAACCAAGTTTAGCAACTATTTTCCTCTTACAAATAATCAATACATACTGAATAAGTAAATAAGTAATATTGGGAGTTCATGACAGTAATCTTCAACACCACTCTCCCAAGCCCCTTGGAATTTATAACGACAGTGTTTTATCACATCAAGGGTTGGTTGGTAACAGTAGTTCTTCAAAAATCTTATTGGAAGCCACCCTCACAAGTAATACGATGATTGATATATGTGAAAACGACTGTTAAATAAACTTTGAAAAGAAGGAGTGTTTTGTAGAGTGGTATCTTTTTTAGGAACCAATCGCTGACTCCATTCTCTTACCTTGCATCCACTTGAGCCTTTAAAAAGAAAAAGAAATTTTAAAGATTAATAGGCATGCTATCAGTGACACTTTTATAAGTATCAGGTATTTAATACTTCATAGCAGGGCAGTGCTAACATACCTGGTCATTTCTACTTCTGCCAGTATGAAGTTTACCACCAACACTTCCAATGATTTCCTATAAAAACAAATAGCTTCTGATAAGTAATACCCCCTCTCCAAACATTTCTCAGTTTGGAACTCCACCCCAGACCACTCTAGAAATTTCAGTTTGGCTTCATACTTTCCTTCACCAATTTTTGCATTTGAGACCCCCCCTCCCACCCCTCCCTCTGAATTTCCAGCATAATTACCTTCAATCTTCTCTCATTCGCTGTGTGAATGTCTTCATCTGAAGGGTGAAGAATGAAACTTCCACTAGCCCACTCTTCCTTAACCTGAGGATGAATGCAAAGCATACTGACTCAAACAAAATTAGTTTTATCAATTGTAGTGAACAATGAAACTTGTACTAAAACAGTTACAAAATTTACTTATGAATTCTGACAATTTTTGTTTCATCGTTATTGCACCTTTCAATACAACATGAACTCTGCTCAGTCGACAGTTTTGGGTTTTGCTGAAGTCAATCATCTGAACACACCTCTCAAGAAACAGAACTTTATTTCAACGCGTTGAAAAGGTCACATGTCACATCTTATGCCCACTGACCTTTTCTAGACCACTCAGGATTTCCTTCATTTCATCATTGGTGACCAAACCAGCCTGCTCTATTCCTTTGACATATGCTTCACTTCCCTTTTGGCAAAGAAAGCATTTAGTAAGTGAAATAAAAGAAAATATTTAAATACAATTTAACTGGTGCATAATAATTTCAAAGGGGTATAAATATGATTATTATATTTTGTTCCAGAAAATGTTCAGACTCTGCTTATGAAGGGTTTTATGGTTTAAACTCCCCACCCCCACCCCCCTCCCTTGAAATTCCGGTTTAGCGTCACACTTTCCTTTACATTTTGGGATTTTGAGACCACCCCCTCCCTCAGAATTTCCAATGATCTTCCATGGGGTATGTACATATATGGAGTACAATTTCACCAGTGAGTCATTAATGGCTTATTGAATCGTAGATGACTGGACCTCTGATCTGTCTGACGAGGTTGGGATAAATCTTATGATCATCAAAGGCGATAAGACATCCTTTATTGACTTGTATAGATAACACTTAGTATTTCTATCATTACCACGATGTCTTCCTTCCACATTCTTTTATCAAAACCAATGGAGGCGTTAAATTTATCCATCTCTGGATCCACTTTTCCAGTGAAACGTCCACCCCACAGCTTTCTTCCCTGGTTAAGAAACGACATTAATTATCTTTAAGATAGTGATCGCAAATCCAGATCAAACCTTTTAAAAATATATCTTGTAAATTGCTTATTTTATGGAATGCATAGAGCGAACTAAAATACAAATAAAACAATTCGTAAATACATACTTAAGCTTATAAAATAAGTTATCTTTCTAAATTAATTCTAAGTTTAAGTCATCTTACATCTTCTGCATTCGCCATTTCAACGCCGTCCGCTAAAACAACCTTAACGTTTGGAATTCTTTGTTCCAATGTCAACTTCCTCTCACAGAAAAACAGGAACAAGAGAAAAAGGAAGTAGAGAGCAGGAAGCAACTGATGAAGAAAGTCAATTCCACTCTCCTGGTTCAACTTCACGTGTCTCACGTGTCACGAGACTTTGTTTATGAGCCCGCAGAATTGAGAAAAATAGGTAGAGAGAGGACTGGAATCCAACAAGATGGCGGACAGCCAGGATGAAAAGTGGATGGAATCCGCGTTAAATTTGGTGAGAAAATCGACATCTGTAGCTTAAGTATCCTTAATGAGAGTAGCCAATTGCAGTTGTAATCAAAACAGGCATTTCTGAAAATAGTTCAAGAGACGTCCCTAAGGCCCGGTCCTCATAAGCACAAGCATAAGCATAAAAGAAGTTTATGCGCTAGAAGGGAAGGGCGGACATATAAAGCATAAGGGTATCGAAAGCTTGCGTATTTCTTATGCTTATGTCGCTGTTATGTCCAGTGGGAACACGGTTGGTATAAGCATAAGCATCCATAAGCGACAGACTTTCAGCCAATGAGCGAGCACTTTATGCCGACCATGCCCTCACTGAACATAACAGCAACAGAAACAGAAGGCCTAAAATTAAGCTTGTGCCACAGCCGTCCCAACTAGGCCGTAATGCTTGCACTTATGCTTATGCTTGCATTGCAAGTGAGGACCAGGCTTACCTTTTTTTGGCTAGAAAATTAACTAAGCTTGAAGACACAGTGTGTACTCTAGATGCAGAGAATGATGCTGGATTTTGTTTGTAGGTAAGCTTATGTCTTCTCGATACATAGAAATTGCTGGCTGTCAAAAAATAAGTCCCATAAACATTCAAAATCGCATCCAAAAGTGCCTAAATCTGGGCAAAATCAGTGGGAAACTACATGCGTATCCCAGAGATTTGTAATTCAGAAAGACCAGGAGATTCATTCTGTGGTCGGGAAGCTCCTGGACAAACCACCAGGGCTGGGTGATTAGCCAAGAGATCAACAACCCCTACCCCCAACCAACCCCTGCAAAAAACTGGACCCTCTTCCATTCCCCTGCAGAAAAAGGCCTGCAGTTTGAAATCATCTAAAATAGCCATGAAAGTGCCTACATTAAGACAAGTTAATAAAGTGTATATTTTTAAAACAATTACTGTTCTTCTTCTTGAATATAAGATTATGGAAAGCCAACAAAGTGCGTAGCTTATTTAACAAGCTTGAGTGGAATAATTGTTTTATTAAAAATGCCCCCAAAATATAGAAAACTAAAATGTAATAGAAATAAAAATATGCCCCAAAAAATTATGTATACACTTACCACATTTGTAGAGCGTGGTTTAATTGTTAAATATACCATGATGGCTAAGGCAATGAAAGCTCTTGAATTGCATTATATTGTCCAATGATCCAGTTTTCAATAAATGATAATAATATCTATCTAAAGAGTAGGTTGTAATTTTGCTACATTTAATTTAGGTCCTTGTGAGGGCAATCCATCAATGACAAAAACCTACCTATACAATTAAATATATCCTTTTTGAAGTCTTTTCTCATGTTTGCAATTCTATTCCTTAAAAGGCAAAAGATGCTCTGAAAAAGGGCGAGGTACCCGTCGGATGCATAATGGTGTACAAAAACCAAATTATTGGAACAGGACGAAATGAGGTAAATGAAACAAAAAATGCAACAAGACATGCAGAACTAGTGGCCTTTGATCAAGTGAAGTTGTGGTGTGAAAGGCAATGTCTCTGTTTTGAGGAAGTTTTGAGAGGGTGTTGTCTTTATGTGACGGTTGAGCCTTGCATCATGTGTTCAGCGGCTTTGAGATATTTGGGTGTTCCCAAAGTAGTGTTTGGCTGTGCAAACGAACGATTTGGAGGATGTGGTTCCATTTTGAACATTCACACAGACGAATACTCCATAAGTACTCTACGAGTTCCACAGGAAACGCCCTTAAATTGTGCTGGAAAGCCATCAGAGTGTACTGTAAATGAACAGTTCGTCAAGTCTTCTATGGACTCACCTCCGACTTCTCCTGAAACACATTTCACTCACAAATTGCCATGTTCTACCTCGTGGAGCACATTTATTGACACTTCATCAGGTGTTGCACAGGGAAGCTCAGCTAATGCCATAATACCAGTTGATTGCATTTCAAAGAATAGTTCCACGAACACTTCTTTAGGATCTCCTCAGATAATTCTGCCCCATGAGGCGGAAAACTCGGCAACTTTTCTCACAAAGCAGCCCGGTACAGGCCCTTCAAGATTCTCAGGATGCAGTAGAACCCAGTCAAAGTCAGAGAACGTCAAGAAAAACCCATGGAGCGCTTTAGGAAAACCATTTGAGTGCATCCCCGGCATTTTAGCCAGCACTGCTGTGGAATTGTTAAAAGAGTTTTACAAAGGAGAAAATCCCAATGCGCCGGTTCCAAAACTGAAAAGAAAACCACAGAAGTGAAGCGATTTCGTGTTATTTTTATTTGATTAAACCTGCCAAGATATACCAGTTTTAATAAAAGTGAAAAGAAACGAACATAAAGTTGTGTTTTATTTTGGTGGAGAAAAGACCACTCGCCTTTTACACTGTCCACTGTCTTTTCACACTGTCCACTTCCAAAGTGAAGTTGAAGTTGAAGTTGAAGTCCACTTGACTTAAAACATGACTTCGGTTCAGTTTATCGAAACGTCAGTTACCAACAACAATTCTTCTCATTAGGGAAGCCATTCTCACAATCAGCCAATCACAAGCCGTGTCTACTGTCCTGATATCCTGCTATATCAAGTCACTGAGCTGATATGGCTACGATATCATGCTTAGCCGAATTTGGGTGCGGTAAATACGTAATCGTACCTTTTTAGTACTCTTGGACGACATATCTACCCTGGGTGCCAGAGGGTGTTTTTTTTTTTTTTTGCTTTCGTGGTGAACGTGGTTTCGCCGTTCACAATCGCAACTTCGCCGTGAAAACAAACAAAAACCCTTTGGCACCCAAGGTACGGCATACCAGGCTCGTCTGGTCTCGCCATGTATTTTGGCTTGACTACATCTCGCCAGAATACGAACGAGGGCTCGATCAACGTCGCCTGATATGCCGCCGAAGTGTACCAAAAAGGTACGATTGGGTATATCAGGTATATTGTATATATATTGCTATAGCTTTGCCTGGATTTAACGATCTTGGACGTTCGGTGACCCCTATTTCTCTTTTGATGGATCATTTTCTCTGGCGAGTTTCTACGTTTAACGAAAAAATGAAAATATATCGATTAGAAGTTTGAATTTTTTGCAAGATGCACCATCGAATTCCGTAATTTTTAGCTCTTCGTTTTTGTGCGGCGGTTTCAAATGCCTCAGTAAAAACGTTGGCAACATTTGAGATTATTTACCGAACATACCCACTTCTACATTTTTAACTATAACCTTCGATATTTTTAACTATAAACCTCTGTAGACCCTGCTGAATTACGTGCGCCAATTTTTCAAAATCAGGGTAGTTTTCCACACGTTTTATCTCTGAAACAAAGTCGGTGACCCTCAATTTTTTTGCATTTCTAACACAAGTAACTCATTTTCTGACTGCAGTAGAAATTTAGAAAAAATCTATCGACTGGAAAATCTTCACGCGAACGTCCTTAAAAAAAACATTTTAGCGTTGAAGTTGGGTCGGTCAGTCGGATCGGAGTAGAAGGCGCCTTCTCCAGGCAAAATGCCAAAACCCCGAGGAGCCTGGAACTAGGAGGCCCTCTTGGAGCCTGGGCATAGCCTGAATTTCAGCCTTGTCCTTGGGTAGATCAGAGCAACTCGAGAAGATGGTTAAATTCAGGTTATCGATTTCGTGGTAGAAATCAAATGGAACCTTGCAGTATTCATTTTCCTTGACCGTGAAACTGGCAAAGATAATGGTCTCACAATGTATATTTTACAGGTCAGTTAAAAATGAAAAACCATTTGACTTCATCATTTATACCTTTCGTGAAATAATTTTTTACTGAAAACGCCCAAATCGGATGGGTTGGGTGATGTTCGACGGAGGAAAAACCGGGATTGCCCTAAAGGATATCTTAGACTTGATTTAAGTTTCGTTATCTAGAAGGACAACTTCACCCAATCGAGATGTCTTCAGGGTTGACTTGGGTCGGGATTTCGTGGCTCATATTTGATCCTGTTGTCGAGAAATGTTAAACGAAAGAACTTTAAGACTGCTTAAACAGCTTGCTTTATTCACTGCTTTCACGTAAAACTAACCCTGCAAAATCGTTGATCGGTTGCTTTTCCTTAACTAAATCACACGAAAATTAAAAAGTCAGGCAAGTTTTATTTTGGATAAAATTTAAGCTTTAAAAAAGCGTTTTAATTTTTTTCGGTCCCAATATTTACATTGTAACTCCAGGCGTCCAAAAATAAACAGAGCTCTTCGTTGTGAGGGGGGTGAATGTTTGTACTATGGATGTGAACTCCAAATAGTCAGTGACGAAGCTAATAAATGGTTTATTGCCTCGTGTAATCGTCTGATCACTGTTTGAGTTAGCGGGAATTGAAATGCCAATCAACTCAGACATTGGGACAATGAATCTCTTGGCAGATTAAAGGGTGAGTGAGCACGTGTTACAGACTATGATTTTAACGTTTTCGTCGTTTGAATCAAAGCGGTTCAAAAATTTCAAAATATCAATTTACCTTTAAACTGGCTTCCAGATAGACCCGCTTTCAAACGAGAAAAAGAGTTAATTTGGCCACCTGAGTTATTGGCAGCGACGAGAAAAGAAGAAAACAACAATTGAAAACTGTCTTTTCTCCAGCTCGCACAGGTAACAGCAGCTGCCCCCTTTTTGTCGAATAAAGCAGTTTACCATGATGATGCGCACGCCCGAGATTTGAAATGACACTGACAAATTGAATAGTCTCGCACTTTCAAAAGAGAGCGAATTTGAAGTCGCAGCCACTCTTTGTATTTTTCAGTCACCTGCTAAGAAGTCTCGCCAGTGAGCAAACACGAAGGTGCTCCTTTCAGAAATGGAATACAAGTGTAGCGTCTTGCAAGCGAGAATAGCAAGTCAAGTAAGCGTATGGAAAAAAAGGATTTATTTTTCCTCAAAAGAAACAAAAGACTTCAGTCTGCTCCGACATTTTGAAACTATGGTAAATACAACGGAAAATACACGAATTCGTGGTCAGTTTTTTTTTTTCTGAAGTCTTTTTCTGAAGTCTCTCTCTGAAGTCTTCCACTAACTTTGGAATAATTTCACTCATTGAGTCGAAAAAAACATAACGCGATGAAAAAAATGGCCGCGAATGCGAGGGAAAGACCGACTTTAATCCATTCGTCAATCCGTTACCATCAAACAGCAGAAAAAAAATTTTTGCTAATGGACGTGGTGGATATAACATTGCTGGGAATTATACAGTTCCGTGTATCATTTTCAGTATCGGTCCGTAGACCGAGCCTGGCGCGGAAAACCGCATGTTTTCAACAGGTTTGCAAGCGCGAGCGCACGCACAATTCCGTGCACCGTTGTTGACACAAGAGCTCCCGAGTTTTTGGACTGATTTTTCCGAGATAAAGAAATGTCTTAGCACAATTGACCTCGATCGATGATGCGCTGTCTCTGAACGGCGGTAATTTAAAGTCAGTAGTATGTAAAACTTTCGTTTTTGTCACCAAATTAAAGTCGTTTTCTTCAAAGCCGATCAATGGTTTAACACTTAGTAAACAATGACTGGCTGGTTCATTTCATTTGCATGTCACCAAGACGTTTGAACGGTCCCAAAAATCATCGAAATATAAAGGCGATGTTATTAAACGATCCATCATCAAACTGTTTTCAATTTATCAAAATCGGGCTGGATTAGACAGATTGGCCTGAGTTTAGAGAAATTACTGTCACTAACATTTCCGTCGACCTCGAGGACGGGGCATGGCTTGAACTTTACAAACATCTTGTTCAACAGGTGAAATATCTCAACAACACGCGTGTTCTGCCCTTTGAAATATTAATGTTGTTATCAACACAATGGGACGGAAGGTTTGGGGGTTGGGTTGTTAAGAACTTTGTATAAAGAAGTCTTTTATAAACAAATAGGCTTTCGGATTCCCACATTGAGTGCGTCGGTTTGTGCACTGCAAAAACCACGACTTTATATCAAAAAATATGTGAAAAAATTCAAAATCTGCGTGTCTGCAGCCTAACGTAATATGAACAGAATTTCGAACATGTAGGCTCCTGCTTTTTACACAAGCCTTCTATCCCCCCGCCTCCACTAAATTTTATTTTATTTTTATTTTATTTTTTATTATTATTATTGTTGTTATCATTACTATTTTCCTTAGTGAGACTTTCGACATATTACGTATAAATTCAGTTGACTTTGAGGGAACGGAAAACAGAGCATTGTCCATGACAAACTGGTTGTAACAAAATTTGGAAAGATATTAAGATGCGATTGGATTCCTCGTCAGTTTTAATAAACATGGCTTCCAGAAAGCCTTTTCAGGGTATGATTGACAGTGACAAGTATCCAACATCAGGTATTGAATACTCGCAGTTAAATAGTGGCGTTTCACTTAAACATTTATTTTCCTTTTTGTGGTTGAACATTTGGCTGTCGCTGAACGACTGACGGAGTTTAAAACACCCCAAAGAAGGATTCAGGTAGGTGACAATTTTTACATGTTCAGTTCTGAAGCCGTTCTAAATGGAACCAGGAAAAAAAAACTGACAATCTAGCTTGTATTGTACCGCGCGCAGACATTTTCTTCTTCTGAGAGACAATAAGATTTGTATGGTACCGTATAGCCAGCCGTCGTAGACAACTGAGATATATTGGGAAGAAAATACAGCGTGCTGCAAAACAACTCCCGTAGTGCTTAAAAACTGAAAGTTCCACCATCTTGTTCGGAAAGGCTTTAAACACGGTTTGACATTGCGAAACCAAGAATATTACAAGACGCACATGTTATGTTTACAAAATTTTACGCTCAAAACTTTCTCAGTTTGCCCTTTGCTTGTCTGATTGTGATTATTAACGGCATCAAGCTTGTACTTTTCATGACGCTCGTGTTGCAGTTGTCGGTGTCTTCACTCAAGTTGTCCCGCAATGAAAGCTGTTTGACAAGTTGAATTGCTAGAAGCAGTCATGTACCAGCGTAGCGACGCCTTGAGAACGGATAGCTTGGTACACTTGACGAGTTTTGGAAAAACATTAAGCGTACCCCCAGCCGCGAAGATTTTGTCGGCCGAGAAAGTTTACAGGGTGAAATGAAACAACGAAATGTCCTTTCCCTTTGAAACTCCAGGGCAAAAATTGTAGATGATGAGATTTACATGATTCTACCTTCTTCAGCCATTGTCAATAATCACCAAGCCATCTTTTGTTTACGCTGTAACCATTTTTCCGGCCGATCATTTCAGGAAAAGGTTTTTTAATCCGATCTTACTGCAGCAATGAATTCCTTGAGAGGTGCCAAAAATTAGCACTGTTAATGAGCTCAGCAACGGGTTTCGAATGGAAATGATCTTAGGATGATGAAATCACCACTAAACCTGCGACGCGACCAGGTTTTCCGCGCTCTCGAGTTCTTTTCAAAGAGGTGTTCGACTAGAACGTGAAAAC
>Ga0126338_10002347_pt1 | contig 12954 bp, 5 predicted proteins | sample OrbCmetagenome_2_FD_92529 | JGI IMG/M metagenome (GOLD analysis project Ga0126338, IMG submission 92529) | Coral microbial communities from Petempiche,Puerto Morelos, Mexico - Orbicella C C metagenome | ecosystem: Host-associated > Invertebrates > Cnidaria > Coral | place: Petempiche,Puerto... | reverse complement strand
TGTTTCGTAACAAACAAAACATTACAGTAGAAAAGGTATCAGAAATTCTTGAAGGTGATAAACCAACTGGGAAGACGAAAAATTGCTGTAGGGAAATTGCTCCCTCCTTTCAAAACTGATTTATCCTTCGCACTCAAGATTTCATTAATAGTAATTGAAATTTCTAAAAACGGTTATAACGGTTCAATAAATAAGATAAGAACTTTATTAACGTGTCAAAGTCGCTAGCATACAAAAAAAACTAACTTTATCGACCTGAACGGTGGAAATCTAGAACAAATTAAGGCCAACACCTAAACTTTGTTTCAGCACTACAAACGCCAATGAACACATTCAGTCAGAACTACCATGTGCCTGGGCGTATCAGTGTAGCGGCTTCTAATCTCGATTTTGTTCATTCCACTGATTTTGAACCAAAATTGGCGCGGCTACTTGGTTAGAGCATTCTACACAATTCTCATATCCACTGATGTCAGTGATGATTTTCTACACCTTTACCAAACATTACTAACTCACCATTTCATTCAGGCTAAGATTCCATTTGTACTGCATAGTGGCCCTGCAAGGAAAGGGTTTACAATCTGCTGTGCAACAGCCGCAAACGCATAAAATCAAAAACCTCTCCTAAATAGTCTTTCTTATCTTCGCAGAACAACAGCACAAGTTTGTCTGTCGAGTGACAATATGCCTGGTGATGAATATATGAATTCTCTTCAGTATTTTCTCCTGCTCGTAATCAAAGAACAAACGCACATGTTAAAGAAAAAATCTTTCAGGTTGTCGCCATAAAGAAGTGTCTCATAAGGCAATTCTGACGAGCTCTGTACTGTAGTAATGTTTTTTTTTTAACACATTCTTAAAATAAATGTTGCATTATGGAGAAAGAATTGTGGTTAGTAGTGCTATAGAACGAAGTTAATGAACACTAAGTACATTTAATGAACATTAAATTAACAAAATTAGCAAGTACTCGACTCTTAACAAATTCAACTAGACAGCTAGAACAAACCCTCCGTTTTTGCTTTGTTTATATTTGCGGCGTTTTAATTGCTTGAAGATTTACAGTTTTACGGTACCAGTGCTAACTCTTAATTACCACGTGGCGTGGAGGCGTCAAAGAAACTTGCAGCACCAGCAGCACTCGTGGATTATAGCTAAGATTGAGGCTTTTTCAATAAGATTACAAATGTTTCGACACTCACTACTTCTCCGTATCAGCTTCTAAGAGGTTCACAAACTACTGGTGTTATCTGTACAGTTGTGTTTTAGTCTTACACCGAAGGGCGGGTCGCCAGTGAAAGTTCGTATCTGGAGGAATGTTCGCTTTTCACAGCAGGGCCGGAGAACTGTTATCAATTTTTAACTTTGTTTTGGTACCAGAATTTTCACATTCAGTTCTTTACAGATCCCACTAACATTTCTCATATCAAGAAAACTAAATTTATCACATGAAAGTTAAGTAACAAGAGGAGATTTTTAGCTGAAGAAAGGCAATAATTTCCCTGCTTATCAAATGCTTCATGCTTCTTGTTTTGTATCCTTTCCAAGCAGACTTCTGGCGGGTTTACTTTTGTTTTCCAAAGGTGTCCCATTGTTTTTTCTTATTAGATTGTTTTTCATTGTTTGCTGGCAAGGCTTTTTAGTTGAAGAGAAACTGAATGCATTTAGACCTTACTAAAATTGCTTTAAAACTATTTTTCTCTGGTTACCGATACCTTTTCATACGAATTACAATTCCTTCGTGTAATTACTCATCTCCTGAAAAAGTTGCAATAACTTTTATTTTGTCAACGCTAATACGGCTAAGAAACATTCCTTTATCTTAAGGGGTAAGTGCTAAGGTGTTTGGAACACACAAACATACATTAAAAAAAGTCAATCAATATGTTTTCAAGCTACTAGAATAGTCACGGAAGAAGCACGTTCAATTGTAGGGGAACCCTGAACCTCTCAAATAAATAAAAGGTACAGTTTATTAACATTTATCATTTTACTTCACACTCAGACCCATAAGGCTCATATTAATGGCGAAATTGTCCCCGATTCTTTGTAATGAATCGCACAAACTCTAACGCTTTAATAAAAACCGTGTGGTTATACGGTTGTGTGGTTTGGAAATTATTGATATATATATATATATATATTTTACAAAAGGCCATTTTTCGCACTGAACTGTTTGATTGCCTCAGCAGCGGCACAGGACTCACAAATTCTTGTTGCCTCGAAGGGCCATCATGGTGTTTGGCGCGAGCAAATTACTTTACAGCGAGGTTACGGGACATTCTCTACACGCCAGAAAATCACTGAAAAGTACGATAAAAAGGCTGAATAAAATAATTGTCTCACAGACATATTTTATCTAAGCGCTGAAAGCCAGCGAATCACCATTTTCACTAGATCCCTTTGTTGCGGTTCTGTAACCTTTCTGTAATCTTTTCGTAACCTTACTTTAGCCGATCCCTTTAATTCCACGCAAAATTTATGAATAGCTTTTGTCACCTACATGGCTCTCAACGCTTGCTTCTTCTGTTTGTTCAAAAATACAGTCCAAACATGAAATAGAGCTTTATTAAAAGTCAGAGAAGAAGCACATGCTGCTCTACAAGTATCGGCCGTTGTTGTCCGTCAAAAAAATTACACTCCGGCAGCGTTTGGTGTAGGGAATATAAGTTTTGAACAGGCTGCAGTCACTCCAGAGCTTCCTCTCAACAGTTCAGTGCGTTATAACCGTTACTCAACCCTGCTCAGTCTTGCACGGAGTCAACTGGACGTATCCCAAAAGCCTTCCAATCAAGTTTCAGATTCAGTCCTGACAATGTCAGTGAAGTGTTTTCTCACGGAAGACATACTTGTCTTTGGTTAATTCCATTCCATGAAGTCGAGAGAAAGCCGTCGATAGCCGACATAAAGCATTTTTTATCGTCACACTGAACCCAGACTAGTATCTGCACTGATCTAGAATAACAAACCGTGACCTCGATTGTCTCAATCTCATTGATAAAGACGAGGTTTTGTAACAGACAGAGGCAGCAAGAATATCGTCCCATGACATTGTGACGCAAAATCGCCTTTACACGTTGAAATTCAGTAAATGGTAACACTGCTATACACTACTATTGTTTCTTGGGTACGCGGGATTCTGTTATACACCGAAACCAGCAAGTACACTTGCTATTTTTTTTTTCTCCAATCCAGGCCGAAGTAGTTCGCCATCTTTCCTCGTAGCACCTGACGGCAGGCTGTGGCAGTGAACGAGTCACAAGTACACATATAAGCTATGCACTATGGACCCTTGGGCTAGTTCGGCCTCAAATCGTATCCAACAGACCAACGAGAGATTTTAGTTCAGTCAACGGTAACAAAGTCAAATTATGAATCCATTGTTCATCTAACTCACTCATTCCACTTAGTCATTCTCCATTCACCAAACAAGGGTGACTGTAAACACACCACGGCATCCAAGCAGAACTGAGCTGGAAGACAAGAAGCTTCACTATGATCACCCGGCATGATGATCACAAACCAACTCCGCCATGTCCTCAATCAAGTCAATCACATGACGGCTGTGTGCCTCATGATAAACAAAGGTGCCTTGTAAGCGCATAAAAAGCACTGCACCGCTTTGTTTCACCGAGACGATTGTCTAAGATTTTGGTAAACAAATGCACTGCATCAAAAGAGGTAACCGTAGACGCCGTTGAACTTTCTTTTACAACTGGGCCTCATTCTAGGCCTTGTTACGAAATGGAGTTGAAGGATCCGCTACCTTTCGGCGGGCCAGTTATTGTGCCTTCGACCCGGTGTAGCTAGGTATCTGTCGGTATCTCACAAATCAGGTGAAGGAGTTTAGCTCTAGTCGCAGACCACAAGCGCTACTGTTTGATTTGCTGGGTGAGAGGTTAGATATCTAAACTTGGGATCAATGTTTGTAAGGATATACATAGAACGAACATGGGTTCTTTGCACTAAAGATTGAATTGTCTTTGTAAAATAAACAGAATAAGAAACCTCATGTATAGCTCAGTCGGTCCTGTTGGCAATACAACGCCTCACCCAGTCTCCGAGCGATTTTCTGTATGTATTTAAAACAAGGTTCTTTTATACTCAAACCTCAAGGGGTGTGGCTCCATGTCACTTCTTTCTTTTCTCCTTCATAGTTGATATTGTAAGTTTGCAATAATCACGATCATGGTGGAAAAACTAGTACACGACTTCAAAGCATACGCAACAGCTATCTCGCATGTTTGGAGCATGAGAGAGCAAGGGTAGACGAACGATCGTGAAAGCCGGGACTGTGGGTTTTTAATGGAACTAAAACATCTCGAACAAGAATACAACAGTCACTAAAATAGCAGCCATCTTTGCGTGAGATATGAACCATATTTGTTTACATAAGATTTCCTGAATTCTATTTTGAAATCAGAAGTGTCAGGGCAGTCTTCATTGATATTTTGATAAAGAAAAAAATAAGGAACTTTAAAGTAAAAAAAACTAAGGGCAAGCCACTGTCAAAAAGCCACGCCACTGCCGGAGCATCGCAGTGGCTGTTCCAGCTAAATTCGGTGTGCGTCATCTGTTGTGAAAGACCACCGAGGAAAACCAAACCTTCAAAACTTTATTTTGCACTTTCCACTTAAACCCACAACTAAAAGTATATAAAATTTGTACAGAGCATAACCAATCCTTTGGTCCGCCACAGTTCCAGCTGATCATTAGCATTCCTCGATCAGTTCCTCAGCAGTTTCTTGTTCAGTGGTGATATCTTGGTTTGTATCACCAACTGTGAAAACCAGTGTGACGACAATATAAAACAAAGAAGAATTTTTCTGCACATAAGTTACCGCCATCAACAGCTTTACCTTGGAGAGTGTAAACGCTACACACCACAAGCTGGATAAATAACATCTGTACTTGAGGGTTCGGAAATTCAACCTTTCCACCAGTTGCGAGTTTGCATTGTCATTTATATGCTCAATTAAATCTTTCCCGCCCCGTCGGTTTTGAAGAGCAACTATCGAGTGAAAAAAACCCCAGTTCAGAGGCCCAATTAAGATCCTTTCATATTCATTTGTGAGCTCCCAGAAAGGGATGTCTGCTATTGTAGTTGAACAACAACTTATGCTCTGTCGAGGCGTGAAACTGCATAAGTCAGCGTGTTTAGACGCTTTTTACTGGTTCAAAAAAAAAAAACCCTATTCTTATCTAGTCCTTTACGACGGTCGAGGAAATATACTCAGCACAAAGTTTATGATGAAACCCCGTTGAAGAGCTAATCATTCGGGAACGCCTGAGAGATATTACACATAGGAAGCGGGCGTGAATGAGACAGCAGGTTTGGATCATGGAGATGTCGGGTGCACCAAGCAGCAGCGATTGAGATTTCACTCAAAGTCTACAAACCGACAACAGTCTCCTGGAATGCTCTTTTTTCATTTATGGTGGCTTCATTTTTCCCAGTAAACCACGTTATGTGAATAGATAATGTTGTTATTGGGTTGTGTGACAATAAGGCCCTTGTCACAAGAGAATAATTACGCGCTCTAGTCTAGAGTGTTTTTATTTTGACGTTGTATGTTTTGTCCCGCAAAGTTACTGACAATGTATTTTCTCACTTTTTTCTTGTAAACTAAGTTCCCTTGAATAGCGAATAAAATAAGTCCCAGACACTTCTGGCAGTAGTCATTTATAAGGTGACCCCGTGGTACCTGTAAGAGACTGCTTCATGTCCAGTTTCACTAAAATAGAACAAAATCTTATGCCTTTTCACCTGGGGTTTTCTTTGTGTCACTGTGTTTACATATAGAATGTAAACAAAATTGCTTATTTTGCCCTTCTCATGAAAGTTTTAATCAGGAGATCTGCAAAACACTATTTTAATTTAACGTCGTTCAGACGTCAAATTTTGGCAATCGGTTCTTGGTTGCGATCGCGTTATGTGCTGTCAAATGGAGACGAAATTCGGCAGCTCGAATTAATGCAGACTTCATTGTCCTTAGAGCGACCCCTCGAACTGAAAATTTGCAAGATAAAGAACCAAGTCCTTAGTCTGCAGAGGTAATTTATTCGTCTTTCGTTGCGAATCAGCTGTCAAATTGATTGGCAGTTTCTCAAGGATCTCATTACTATAATCCAATGAAAGGATGGAAGACTCGGCAGGCTTGGTACAGGACAAAGAGAAAGGCGGGACTCATTCTAACATGTGTCACTTCAATGATGGCTTCTAACGGCGTCGTGAGGGAAACTTTCGTGGACCAATCACAAGAGACCACAGCTCAAATCAATCACGAGCATAGGTGCCAGATCCAAATGGCGCCAAATTACCACCCATCACGAACCAATCCGAATATAATATCCACGTGTCGGTATTCGTTGGCCTATCTCTTGTTTAGTTGTAGTTGTAGGAAAATGGAGGCGGATAGCCCACAGCCCTCAGGAGCCTCCAAAGTCGACCTCCCGAACGATCCAGGGTAAGTTGCTGGCTTCCGTTAGCTGAATTTCAGCCAGCCGGCTTCGTGTTTCTTTCGATCGAAATGATGGTGTGACTTGGGCAAATTTTTTGTGAGCATAAATTTCATCTGCCGTCTGTTCTTCTCCAACAGGAAGATGTTCGTCGGAGGCTTGAGTTGGGAAACTACCGCAGGTTAGGCATTTGTTTAGCTCAGTAAAAACGGTGTGTTCCAGTGCATTCGCTGGACATTATATTTCTCCAAACTCGGCGATTGAGTTTGGTTTTTGCGGCGACAAAATGAGCTGGATGAGTCACGTTTCAAACAATCGGTTGTGGTTAAGTTCACGGTTCCGTAACGGTCCATTTCTTGTCTGTTTTAGAGGGACTGCAGACGTACTTCAGCAAGTATGGTGACTTGAAGGAGTGCTTAGTTATGAGGGATCCGAACACTAAACAATCAAGGTAAATGATGATAAGGCTGCTGATGAAACACCTTTCCTTCCTTCCAGCTCAGACAGCAAGCGCGATCAGCTTTGTATTGTAAATGGCATGTCTGAAGAATATGCAATATGCAACATAATGATGGTGGCTTCTCTGTTTTTGTATCCATATTGCAGGGGGTTTGGGTTTGTAACTTTTGAAGATCCAGCCGCTGTCGATGCCGTGCTGAAAGCAGGCCCACATGAACTCGACCACAAAAAGGTTTGTACGGAAAATTTTGTAATTATTTTTTTGCGCGCGCCATAGAGATGGATTCGCTCAAGACCAATTTTCACGCTCCATCTGCAAACGTCTGGCGTGTACGTATCCTGATGTGCTCTGGGCATCTAACGCTTCGAATAAACTCCTACAACCGATTATACTACCATATCTTAGCTATCATATTTTAGTTTTCAATTTATGGTCTTTTAGCTGAAGATGTGGCGTATTTTCGCTTAAAGCGATGTTCGTGTCTGGGGAAAATTTAATTCACACGACTAAGCCATTGTAATGTAAAGATGTTTTCCGAGCTTCAATGTAGCGAACTTAACCAACTGCAGGCTGACACCTTGTACATCTTTAACATCCATGCAGATCGATCCCAAAGTCGCCGTGCCCAAGAGACCTCAGCCAAAGGTAAGAACTTGTTACTATTAAGTGCGTTAAATTTAGCGTGGAAGGGTGTTTAAATATCGTGTGATGTCTAGCTCGATCAAAAGATCAGGATTTAGAATTGTTTGCTTGACAACAGAGTTGCAGCGACTTTCGATTTCAGTGAGCGGACACTTTTTTTGATGTAAAGAGCCTTTAAGAACTCCATTGCTAAGTAATGTCGTAAGGTTTCACGCTGTTAAGTCAGCATTTTGAGCGTAATTTGCAAAGCGTTAGCCTTTTCAAGGCCGCCCCAAACGGAAATTCAACGTTCACAAACCAACTCCGGTCAACGGGAAGGGCAGTTTTATTTCTCGCATGACGCGACGAGTCATAGGGTTCTCGTGATTTGGGAAGCGAATTTATTCTGTCGATTTAGTAGAACGGCTCAAAACAACATTGTATGCGTAATTGCTGCTCCAACTTGTTTGCTTCGTCACAACGCCCACTCCAAAATAAATTGAGCGAGTGAGTGTAAGAACTGGAAGAACACGCTTACCTCCTACAGTGGAGCGACCGCTCGAGAGCGCAGTTTATATTCTCACAAACACGCGATATTTTAGGGGTTTTCCCGAACCACCGCTTCGCCGCAGCGCTTCGTTGTGTATTGCAGAATGTTTCTTTTCTTGGTTGTTTTCGGCAAAAATTGAATAATTACTGGTTCTCAAAGCCCATTCTCATAAAGACAACAAAGGAAGCTACTAATTGAGCTGTGAATCGGTTCACGCGCTGTGTTTTACCACCCTTTCTCTGTAGAATCGTTGACGACACCTCAACCGAGTCCCGCTGGTTCGACCGCACACGCTCAGTGGCTTGAACATAGTATTTTAGCATGTCAACCTCTGAGTAGACCGGTTTCACAATTTATTTTCTGTTAAATAAACAGCGTTTCGTGAGTCTGAAGCCGCTTTGGAAGATTGTTATTTGGCTGGTATGTTTGTTTCGGGTCAAAACAAGTCCGGCTAAACTGTAGATCTTTGTATTGTTTCAAAGGATCTTATGAATAATTGCTTTCCTGGGTGAACGCTCGAGCTGCCATGTCTTGAGCGCCTAAAACGCAGGTTGGACATGGTAATTCAAAAGAAAATATTTCTCAAACTAACATTGCCACCCGAACGTCCATGAATCGAAATCGTTGACTTTTTTTATTCTATTTACAAAAGCGGGAACATTATCTTTGAAATGTGGTTATTTTTATCTACGGACACACTACAAACCAGGTTTCATTTTAATCTTACGAGTTGAAATAATATTGCCCTCGCGTCTGTTCATTAGTCATATTTTGTGACGGACGGCTAGCGGCGGGGATGTCACACAAGCACAGCGAGTCCGTCAATTCGACAAACATCCTTTGCAATACCGCATATCAAGCATTCTCTATCTCCCTACCCCAGAAAACGATAAAATAAACTACTTATTACACAAATCAGACCACAGGTTGTTTTTATCAGGTCGTTTCAAAGTCCTTCTTCACACCTATTTGATGCGAAAGTAAATAGATTCAAATTGCTGTTTCCTGTAAAAGCTATTTAAAGCTGCTCGCTGACTATGAAAGATACATCGTACGCAAAGACGAATTTTCGATTTAGCTCGGGGTAGAAACTGGGGTTTGTTGTGTGACAGCGCAAACAAGGGAAGGCTTCCCGTGTTTTTGAAAAAGAGAATCGTATGATGAATATTCATTAAGAACTACGAAGGTGTCGCAATGTTTTTTCCACAATCGCTCATAAAATCTTGCCAGTATAACTTCTATTTTGAAGTATGCTTTACGCCCAATTTTGAGCAACTGGGCTGTTTCCTCATGAAGGGTTTAGAGTTTCGTTTTGTATTGTAATGAGGATTTTAAATAAACAAATGATGCAATATTGAGCTGTTCTGTTTAAGACATCCACAATAGTTCAGTGGTTGAGAAACTTCCCAAGTAGTAGTACTTAGTTGTTAGTATTAGTACTTAGTAGTTTACAGGGCCTGTAAATATGCTCTGTAGAGAAACACAGCTCATGAAAATGTTGAACAAGAGATAGGTACTTCCTGCCTAAAGAGCTTGTTCCCATAGGTTTGCTAAAACGAAAGACTTCCTTGCAATCTATTCAAAGAATACACTTTGTATAACATGACACCATTTTATGTATTCGGTATAACTTTGCAGGATATATTTTGCTTTTCTTGCATGTTTGCCCTAGATCATTTCTATGCAGACATTGAATAGGTCACCTTTATCAATAGCTGCATGACATTTTGTGGCACAATTATTCATAAACCTTTGCCATCTTGCATTTCAATAACTCATGTTACATTACTCATTATTGTGTGATTGACAATAGTGTGCATTTGAGACCAAACATTTCTGCGACATTATGGTGTCGCATTGTCTTTGCAATTCAACCTAATCTCATTTTCAATTACAAATTCATTTTGCCTTAGTCATATGCTATTTCAGTAACACTGCATAATATCTTTTTTTCTTGCTACCTTTGTCGACATGCTTGTAACCTGCTTAGCTGTAGTAATTTTATGAGGAAAGCAGGCAGTGTCTATGTAACCTTTAACCTCAACAAAAAGAAGAAGTGGGTATTATTACATGGCAACATTAGCTGAGCATTTACATGTATATGTCAAAATTATGTTCTGAATTATACATGCCTGTGAAAAAGACTAACAGCTGCATGACTGCTAAGATGTCCAGAACACTTATTATACAGTTTTTTCCAAAATTCATTTCTACACTTGTGTCATATCAGTCAAGTGGAGTTATTTTCTCATCTTGGTATTTTACTATTTAAGAGATTATATACCCATCAGTGGTGACCAAATTTCTGCTACAAACAATAGATAAGACTTGACCCGATTCTGACCTGCCATTCCGATAAGGCACTTGCTTTTAGACAATGCTAGGGCGTAGCCAGGGCACAGCTCAGTATGTGCAACGCCCAAACCCAGGGCTAGAAAAAAGTGCCATCTGGTGGTCCGGGACAAGTAGATTCTCCTTCTGGGCGAGCACCTTTTCATTCTTACTTGCCCAATGGGCGAGGGATCATCAGGCAAGTCATCTGCCAACTAAATCATTAAAAAAGAACCAACTAAGACTTGCCTGGGACAGTCAATATTTGGGAGCTACTTTTCCCAAGGGCAAGTCGGAATTCAAGTTGTTTTTGCACCCTGCAAACCCCCCACCAATCCAAACCCCCTAGCAATCTACACCCCCCACCAATCCAGCAGTCCACTGATCCACCAATCCAGGCACTTAGTGTTTGTTAATGCCACATTTATAACCACATTATAACATTCATTTTTCAGACAAGACTAAAATAATAATAGCCAAAAATTTAAAACAATGAACGAAAACTGAAGCATCCAAAAATAACTGCCTTTCAAAAACAGGTGAATTCTACTCAGTCAATGGTTTCCTGTTTTGCTGCTGTCCATCACCTCAGTAAACCTCGCAGGACTCAGATGTTTACTTTAATGGGTTTAACAGGGCATGCATGTGGATTGGGATTGGTAGATTTTGATCCATTTTTTTAAAGGTTCTTTTGTTGTCTTTATAATAATGATTGTCGCCAGCCAAAAATGCAATCATTAGTTACGTTTTCAACTTCAGAGTTCATATGTCATTGAAAGGCACAGTAAAATGGCTAAAATAATGTTTGCCTTGAGATTTTCTAAAGATCAAACATATTAGTGAAGCAACTGAAAGTGTGGAATGTTCCATATAATTACATGCTATCAAATCTGTTAGTCATCTGAAGCAACAATTTATGACTTCTTTTTGCTTGAATGGCTGACAAGAATGTCTTGGATGGGTTACCTTTATAAAATATTTGTATCCCGTCTTAAGTTTGACTGTATGGTATGTAAAATTGTTGGAAAAAGTTACCAATAAATCGCTCATTTACTTTTGTTAAAATGACTGAGTAACCTCCCTTTACATAACAAAAGGATGATCATGTCCGAAATGTGCTGAAAAAGGTCCACAACCTGTAGTCTGACTGGGTGTGAAATTTCATGTCTAAAGTAAATGATCAAAAACCATCAAAGTTCAAGTTATTGGCAATCTGACACAAACGACATCATAAGATACATCTCTGCCAAACTTAACCTATGATCAGTTCTTTCTGCAACACGACACTTTGTCCAAGGGAATTTATCATTTGGTTTTGCAATTTGTATTGTTTGGCTTCAAAAAGCATATGAAATCCAATACAGTTAAACTGAATTCCTATAGACAGGTATCTGCAAATACTGTTCACTTTAGAGTGAAACACATTAGCCACTATATAATTATGTAAAACAATGTTGTACTTAACTGCAGTGATCATTCCTCCACTTCATGCAATGTTCATGACCTCATTCATATTCTGTATACAGCACTTATACAGTCAATTGTCCTTGGTTGTGTAACACCAGCTCTGGCACATGAATCTGTATTCAAGTATAAAGTGTACGCCATAAGTAATTATTGATATCAAATGTGTTCTTTCAGATGGTTACAAGAACAAAAAAGATTTTTGTTGGCGGTGTGTCTGCTTCCACTACTGAGGAGGACTTGACTAATTATTTTAAGCAACATGGAGAGGTATGTGGACCTGTCACATTCGTCACAGTAAAGTTACATGCCAAAGCATACCTGTAAGTAAACCAATAATGTCCCTGTTGTAAATCAAGAAAAAGTCTCCCCTTACCAGTCAAATAATAGTCAATCTTGGGAAACTGAAGGGGAAGTTTTGATCAGGTAAACTAATGCTTGGAATTTGCTGTCTTCCTAAATTGATGCCTGGAAAGTCTCTGCTTGAAGCAGTTTTTGACTTTTGCTGAACTCCTGTATTCCTTGAATAATAGCCATCACTCAATTAATCGCCTCCTTCAAATGTAATCACCCCACTGTGGTTCAAATATTACATGTATTTTGAAATAATCACCTCTATTGAATATTTGTCCCCCACCCAATCACTCCCCTTGAACAATCAAACTCACTCTCCTAGCTCTCACCATTGTCCTCTCCCTTTATCTCCCTATATTTCCCCTTCGCTTCACCCCCTCCCTCCCCTGCCAAGAGACTGATTGAGGACTCAAGCTCTGATGCCAGAGATATCGACATTGAAAACCAGTTAAGTTGAGAACACTTACTATAGAATGCCCTTTTCAGCTTACATGATTTAATTATTCTAAATGAGGAAATAAAATAAACTATTTAGGGCACAATTATATCCTTTGGGCAATATTGAAATAATCCCCGAGCCCCCCCCCCCCCCCCCCCCCCCCCCCTACTCCCTTTGTTGTAAAAAAAAGAAAAAAAAAAAGTGGGGGGTTTTTTTTTTTTTTTTTTTTTAAAGGGTGTTTTTGGGGGGGGGGGGGGGGGGGGGGGGGGGGGGGGG
>Ga0126338_10002346_pt1 | contig 12959 bp, 3 predicted proteins | sample OrbCmetagenome_2_FD_92529 | JGI IMG/M metagenome (GOLD analysis project Ga0126338, IMG submission 92529) | Coral microbial communities from Petempiche,Puerto Morelos, Mexico - Orbicella C C metagenome | ecosystem: Host-associated > Invertebrates > Cnidaria > Coral | place: Petempiche,Puerto... | reverse complement strand
TATTTCTTCTAGTACACTTGAGGGTAGGCCTTTAGACTTTTTCAGGAATTTTAGCTTTCCTCCAAACTTAATGTGCAGTGCTTTTACTTTTACTGTTTACTTCTATTACATTTATTTCTAATATCAAAGTCAGATAAAAAGGGATATCGGGTGGCGAAATCGTTATTTTTTGCAACTGGAATTGACGGGATACAGGATATTTAGACCAAAAAATTAACGGGATACGGGATACGGGATATTTGGGGAAAATTAATGGGACATGGAATATTTATATCATGCAGATAAAATGGGATATCAGGTGGGGAAATCGTTACTTTTTGCCATTGGAATCGACGGGATACGGGATATTTAGGTCAAAAAATTAACGGGATACGGGATATTTGGGGAAAAATTAATGGGATACGGGATATTCATGTCAGATAAAATGGGATATCGGGTAGGGAAATCGTTATTTTTTGCAGCTGGAATTGACGGGATACAGGATACTTAGGCCAAAATTAAAATGAAAAGGATGTGGTATACTCAGATTTATCCCCCCTTCCTCGCTAATGGAGCCTGGACGATTTATCTTGTCAGTTGATATAACCCCCAGATTCTCAGAAGTGACATCCAAGTCAATACATCGCAATTAGTGATAAGTAAAAAGAATTTATGCTTTGATATTAGAAATAAATGTAATAGAAGTAAACAGCACTAAATTGAAGGATTGGTTGTCGCAGCGCAGATCGCAATACCTTCCGAAAAATTTGAAAACCGAAGAATCATTCCTTAGGTGAGTAGATATCACTAAGGTCATTTCAAACAATTGTGGTTTAAATTCTTCGGTCGCGTTAAAAATGAGATCGTGTGATTCAATTGAATGAATGACTTAAATATGTTTTTATTAACATACAAATCTCCAAGGAAGAGAAAATGTTGCAATACATAACAAAGTATTTCAACCGATGGTAATAAAAATGTAAGAATTTCACTGCCCTCAGTATAGATACTAATAATACTACGTATATGCCTTTTTCCCCAACTGAGAAGAATGGTGAATACGATTGCCTTTTGCGAGGAAATTTCAAACTAGTCGTAGAGAGGGACTTGAACGAGTAAATTAATTTTTATTTGTCGAAATGTTTCCAAATTAAAAATTAATTGAAGCTAAGTTTACTGGAATGTTCAATCGATGTTCCTGTATTGAACAGATCTCAAATGCCAAAATAAAAAACCTACACACAAAAAAAATACTTCTAAAGATCGATCGTGAAACGTTGATTCGAAGTGATAGTATTGACAACCTGTGACGTACTTGCAAGGAAAGGACTATACTCTTTAAAACAATTTCCCTGTCCTGCTGTGAAGTTCAGCGCTAGCTAGCATAGTTGATTGATTCCCTCAAAGCTGCGTATGAAATACTTGTTCGTGCGAACTTGGGATTTTACATTTAAAATGCACTGAGTATCGAAAGATTGAATTCACTGAATCGTCGAAACCATGTGCTCTACATTCAGGAAAATCTAACCTCTAACTATGTGTGTGTCCGAAATAGAAAAATTGTCGTAACTTGTCGTTTTTAGAGATAAGTTAAATTCAACGAACGTAATTTAAGTTTATACGGTAGTATAAATACCAATATTTTATATATGATTGCATTCGTATGGACTGCAACAAATAACTATACATCTTCAGTATACACTATCAAAATGTACAGCATAGACAAACGATAAAAAAAAAAACGTTCAACGTAATTAAAACATTACTCATTCATCCGCCATACTATACAGTCTTCGTATTTCGTTGGGGCTTGTTTTTCTGCTTTCAAATGTTGTTTCGTTCTTCTTCATTTTCATTCTTCGGTTTTGAAACCAGATCTTGATGTGCTTTTCCGAGAGACTTAAGGATTTGGCCAGCTCTATTCTGCGCGCCCTGGTAATGTATCTGCTGAAGAGAAACTCCTTTTCCAGTTCAACTTGTTGTCTTGTTGTGTAGGCTGTCCTTGCTCGAGAGCGAACTGTCGCGGAGCTCCACGATTCTCTACCACGACCTCTCGGTCTGTCCTCTAAAGGAAAAAAAAAAACAATACAAAAAGACTTTACTATTGTTGGTTTTTCGACAAGTTTTACTTCAAATGATGCGAATATATGAAAGTGAACAACTTATGAACGTGAAAGACCATGAATATAGCACTAGTGAGACGACAATTTACTAAGGACTTGAAATGTAAAATGACTAATGGAAGGTGACTAAAATTGTCCATGGAAATTGCCTGACAAAGCATATCCGTTCGGATAACTGTCTGACGGATCGTAAATCAACCTAGGATTAAAATACCACGACTAAATTAAAGAAACTCTGCTTCATACTTACGATTATCTATTCACATCTGTTACCTTGTCCTCCCAGCCCAGACAACGCACAAATAACTCGCGACCAACGAAAGCTGAACAAAAGTCTGCCTACTTCATCCCTATCTTGCTAGATTAATCAATTTAATTAAAAAGCTTCTCTCTTCGCTAGAGAGCGTTTAAATGCTCTACATTGTTCTGGGCTGCCATTATTAAATACTTCCTGGGGTAAACTAAAACCGCGCTGATTTCAGGTCCATGCGAAACAAGTTCGTCTTCCATTTTGTTTTTCACCACCAGTATGTCCCGCGAATCTCGTTTCTTCAAATAAACCTAACTGTTTTTCTCCCAATAGAATTAAGCCACAACTCTCTCCTCTCCTAGGGCAGGAAATTACTTCTATTTAGTTTAATTTACAACGTAACTTCTCGTACAAAAGAACATAGTTATAGGTTAGTGAAGGAGATCTTAGATGCTTGGTAATTCCACGGAAGGATTTGTGGTCGTTAGTTACTCTATCGACTGCGCTAACGAGCTCCCTTCGTCTAATCATATTTGCCATTATATCCCTTACATTAAATACATACCGTTTAGCGAACATAAATCAATTCCCAAAACATATAAATCATGTTGAAGCAGGCTAACCTTCATAAACAGAAGTGGGTACGGAGGCTATGTAAATGATCTCAGTCTCTATCGCTACGACAACAGTAGACTCCCGACTGCTCGTGGATATCACATTGCCGTAAGTTACGACAAGGGTTTGCCTCTCGAATGGTAGTATTCTTACCAGGTGATTTGAAGAACCGAGCTCGTAATAATTTGTCGCACAAAGTGTGTTAGTGCCGTGGAATTTGCGTTGTTCTCTGTGAAAACGTCACACCCAATCTTGAGCTTTTGAATGACAGAAATCGAGAAGGGTCGCAAGCTGATAGGATTTACAACAAACCCCCAATTATGATCCTTTTTTTGTTGCTTTGTTATGTCAACAACATGTATTGACAGTGAAAGTTGAACGTTGAAACAAGCGCAGAACCAAGTTTTGCTGATTGAAAGTATGTACGCTCACAAAATTTGTCACAGACAACCGGGCAAGGCAGACGCAAAGATGTGCCTCAGTAATGTGGTTACAAATATTTACTTTTTCTCCTCATGATTACGCCGCCAATTCTTAGCATCTTGGGCGGCCTAGTAGCGATTTAAGTCGCGGTGACTTGAATGTTAGCGGCGATAATCAATGTTCAAGTATTTTCAAGATTATCCGGTCTCCGAACACCCACACCAACACTAAATACCAAGGCAGTTCCTGAATGAACTTTCTTTTCACGTCAATAGACAACTCGTGCCTTCTAGCGCCCTCTGGTCAGTAAACGCGCCCGACTAGCAAACTTAACTTGCACACTCAACAAGAAAAACAAAGTAGCTACTGAAAGCGTAAAATGTTCCATTATTAACCTAACTGCTTGGAAAGTTGAAGATGAGCTTGGTTATTTATCTTGGCACTATCAGGATGACTCGAATTTTCACGACAGGAGCAAAGGGCAGTCTTATTCACTTAGTTTGCAAGATTTTTTTATAATAAATGCTGAGATGTAGCAGCTGAATACCTCGAAACGGGCTCGAATGCGCTAAAGATAGAATCATGAATAATGTAATCTCTTTAGCCAGCAAGTGGATGAGAAGATGAGGGAGTGAGAGAAACCCACCTGAGAGGTTTTTGAAGCAAAGTGTATCCTCTCCTTGGGAAGCTCGCGCTACGTTTTGATAAACTCTCGCACCGTACGATGGTAACATCGAATTCAGGTCTTGGACAAAAGATTGAGGAGGTGCGGAATAGCTAGCTGAGAGCTCAGGAAGGACTGGAATATTCCAATCTAGGGGCACTTGTTCCGGAGGCTGTGTTGGCCGGTAACAAGGGATAGGTGTGATGCGATGTGCGGCGTTGCTTGGCACGTTATTGTAGAACTGAACTTGAGTTTTGTCTCTCCCTGGCGCAGGAAACGGGTTCATCGGATAAGCAAGACCATTGTTGTTAAACTGATCCATAGTTTTTGTTATGCATATGTTGTACATGGTAGTTTGACAATGTCTTCTCGAATTGAAGTACTACAATTTTTTATTTGCTTTCACGGAGCTCAGAAGGTCACGTGTCACACTTTGTTATCCAATTACATGAATCGCCTCAGACGCTGGAAATAATGAAGTGTTAATAAACCGTCAAGAGTCTGCAGATGCCGCCGGACGAAAAAAATGGTTAAATAAACTATTACCTCGGTGACAAACTCCACAAGGTTTCGAGTCTGATTGTCAATGGTTCCTTGCCAACTATCTTTACTCTGTCGAGTATGATGCTTGACGATTTGTGAACTAGAACAAGAGGATTAGGTTTTCGCACTGGCTTGGGGCGAATGGCACCCAATCAGGATATGTCAGAACATTTGTTTAATTTAACAGCAAGATAACAGTTTACTTATGGAGGCGTGTAGGCGATGGTAAAACAAACTGGAGATGAACTGAATTAATTTGGCGTCGCTTAGCCAATAACTATTTTCACTCGGAGAACTTGCAGGGCGTCCATTCTTTATTCGCTTTTTAATCATTCTATTTCTCGTTTATAGCAGCTTTCCGACCGCAACGTTGTGACTCATCATAGCTCATTAATTATGTCATTTGAGAACTTGTACTGGAATGGATTACAGATGAGAAGAGCTTGTAAATTTCGCACGAAATTTAAGCTGATTTCCATCGTTCTTGTGCCAAATTGGAGGAAGCTCCAGCCTTTTGAAAGTAGATCAGTTTATTGTAGGCATATGCTTATTACATTTTTGTACTCTACAATTTTCCAGGGGGCAGCTTGTTCAAGATTTCTACAAGACGCGGCAAAAAATAACTTTTAATTTGACATAATTCCTGTGTTTCCTGTCCAGCCAAGAGGAATTCAAGGACTCGATTTATTTTTGTTTTTTGTTTTTAAAACTACAGGCCGATTAAAATTTCCACCCAGACTTTGAGACAGACTGAAAACAAATAGAATGTTCCAGTGCATGGTTAGTTTAAAGTGATTAAAAAAAAAAAGCAGAACAGGTATAACTTCATTTTAAAACAGCTCATCTTACTTTGGAGAAGAAACTAATTTGTAGAATCTCGACGACAGCATAACATTTGTTGTACAGCGAGGTCATGCAGTCTGCCGTTGTACGCTTCTCAAACCTCATATGCTCATACAACTCACAGCTTTGTGCGCTAAAAACTAACCTGCAATTCAAGCGTTCTTTTTCCCTTCATTCCTCTCGGCAAATTTGACCGACCTTTCCTTCTTTTTGTATTCCATATTATCAACTATATCCTTTGTAACTTAAATTGAAACTTCACTGAATAATTTAGCAAGCAAATGGGAAACTGTCCTAGGGCAGAATTATTTTCGTGCCCTTGTATTGAATTTGCCAATTTCACGCAAATTCACAGGTTGTTGTCTTGATCTGTTTTATCCTGTTATGTCATGACAGGCATACAACGATAAAAAGGTGTCGTGAAATCTCCCGGGAACGCCACACCCATTTGTAGAAAATACCCGGGGGGTACTCCCTTATATGGGCTATATAGGTATGTGCGGCCCCAAAGGGTAGGGTTTTTCAGCCGTTTTAGTCATAGATAGGGTATCGATTTTGGCCATTTTGGCTATAAATAGGGTATGACTTTAGCACTCTAGTCTTTAATTGGGTATATTTCTTAGAAGAAGTTACTTTTTCATCGTTATCAATAAGAACGTCAACAAAAGTCCTTCATAGCTTCAGTTTAAGGGAACTGCGCCAGCCGCAACGCTCATAAATAGGGTATCGAATTTTTGGCCAGGTCATAAATAGGGTAGGAAAAATCGCAGATTTTGGTCATAAATAGGGTAAGGGTTTTGGGAAGTGGACCGCACACCCCCACCCAACTTTTCTGGGAGTACCCCCCCGGGAAAAATAAAACAAAGCTTATTTCACTTTCTCAAATTAGAACCCTTTTCTACCCCGCAATCATAACGAGGTAATTTGTATACGATTATTATCGCAGACTCTTTGATCGTGGGATTCCACTCTTTATCTCATACACCAGTTATGGATTTTACCATTTGCACGGTATTAGACCAATGATTAATGACTTAATAACTGGAGTCGGCGATAACTTCACGCCGAAGTTAATCATGCGTTAATAGGAAGTTTACGCAACCAAGGCGGCGACATCGAGGACAACATCAATTAGTTATAATTGATGTCCGACAACAGCACTGAAGAACTTCCTTTAGTTTGGTTTACGTAAGGTTTCGTATGGTGTTAGAACAATTCTCAGCTCGATATGTAAATATAGTTTTAAATTCCAAATTGAAATATAAATAAATCACCGCCATGGCTCACTAGCTTCTCAAAACAATACAGAAAGAAAGAGACTGCTCGCAGTCTATCCGACGAGGGGCTATAAACTGCGAGCTTCAAAAACTTAATTTAGCGGTTAACTTACCGTAATCAGCTCAAGCCGTGTTGAGAAATAGTTAATAGTTATCAGTTACTAGTCTGGTAAGCTTCCCCCCCCTCCAGCCTTGAGGCAGACTTCACCTTTTTATGTAGATGAGAACTATGAACAAACACTTATTTCTATTTCCTTGCGGTGAATGGATTCGAATAAACACTTTTGATTTTATATATTAGATAATATTTAATCTCTGTATTTCTTTATCGAAGCAATGAGAATATTATGGAGTCTAAGGATGTGCATGAAAAACGTCTAAGTCGAATTCTGGAACAATCCTGAGCGACCCGAAAATTCCTTAGCGACCCAACAAATGTCTGAACGAACCCCATCCCCCCCTCTCCCCCCCCCCCCTCCCGTAGGAGCCCATCACCAGGAGCCTCCATCCCTCATACTACCTCTGTGAGTCAATCCTTTTCCTTATCTTTTTATTTTTAGACACAGTTCTGCCCCCAAATTTTCTTTATCGCGTTTGGTTAAGATATATCTGATTTCATTCTAATGACATCATCAGCAGATTATGTCTCGGACACACAGAATACTACAAACTTTCCCATAATATTCGACAACACCTTTGTGTATATAGCTTCAAGGTATCGAGGACCTCACGACGTTAAATGTATTCATCATCTAGACGATCCAAAAAATTTCGCCAGTTTTGTTCCGTTACAACTGAGCGGGGTATTGACATACTTTCAACCGCAAAATCTTTGCGCATCGACGCGCAGGGCAAAGATTGGTAGCGGAGGGGGGCCAGGTAGTGGGTAAGGAGTCAAACATCGAACTTGAAGGGGGCTCAGACCCAGTGCGGAGAAATACCTCATTCCTTGCTAACTACTAGGAGGAAATTTTTTGACTCTTAACATTCTAGTTTGAAAACCAACGCCGGAGCACTGCGCATTGCACGCTTCAAATGTTTAGCCTGAATAAGCCTTCACTCTTCTGATCGACGGTCAGTGCTGATTAAAGATACTCTGTCATGGAGACCACCTCATCCTCATTTCTTTCCGTCAGATTTTGTGAAACATCTCGTGCACTCTTTTCAAGTTTGACAGGAGTAACAAGTAAGAGTAAGTAAGTAAGAAGTTTTATTTTATTGTTACTATTGTTTGACATATTCTTTGATTTTATATTTCCCAGTTGTAAATATTATGTGATTGTTGTATAAATGTTCAGTGGTCAGGTGTCCTCAATTAGCATCCATATAAGTACACTAGATCATTTGACACAATAATAAAGTTCATACTTACTTACTTTATTGTTATACACGACAAAGTTTAAAACCATTTTGTGGTTTTCTGTGGCTTGCGGTTCCCTGGCTTGTGCTCATTTAAAATTAATACGCCAAATTATACACGATAATGGTATCACAATAGTTCTTTTACGTCAGAGAGAGATTTCGTAGAAGGTCTGTTGTTAAAACATTTCGCTCTAAAACAAAGCAAAGCGAATCATCATGTACAATTTTCCGTCATGAATCGTAATATGTTATGCGGGAAAGTTCTGAATGCATAACTCCCATCGAAAGTGACAAGTCTCCGATAGTAGCAAGGAGAAAAGTTTCACTAAATCTGACAGTGACTAGTGAACTTTACTGTTAATATTCAAATATAAACCTCGAAGGGAGTGAGGAATTTTATTTTTTAAAATATGGGGCACATTTTTAGGTCAAACTCTTATTCATTAAGATCTTCAAACGCGTATGTTTTTGCTCTTTTCTTCGGAAAGTCTTATGAAAAGTGATTCAACATAAACATGGCGGACACTTGTCCGTTTACATGTGTTATGTAACAACAGTTGCCGTATGTTTTGTTTTGTGTTGCTTTGTGTTTTGTTCGTCGTACCTTTTACTGCAAGACTCCCTTAATAGTTTCTGCTACAAAACGTAGCGGGACAATTAGCAGTGAAAGAATGGATCTTTTCGCGACAAAGCGATTCTGTTGTTGTTCATTCGTACTCGGTTACGCGTGGTAAAGTCACTTTACAATGAAAACAAGCAACAAAGTAAAATGGACAATAGAATTGTTCTTTGTTTATAAACTTACATCTGCTAGATGCTCACGTTTCGATTTGAAACTCGAGCTCGGTTTAATAACTTTTCTTACAATCAAGTTTTTGACTTATTTAAACAGAAAATTACACAAGATAATCTAACAAAAAAAAAAACTGATTTATATCGTTTTGCATCTCAAAGTAACAGGTAGAGTGTGCAGTGTACATTTGTGTCTGGTTCATATTTTCGTCGTGTGAAACTGACAAGTCGAAAGAGTAAATATATAATCGACCGAAGCTGATTCTGGAAGGGTCAGGTCTAGCCCTAAATCCTCATGTCCCAGATCCCGGAAATGAACAAAACCATTCGTCACACGCCACTCGAGAGGCGCGGATTTTGCACGCGTTTGTCGTATGTCTCGCGACCACGCGCGAGGCACACGCCACGAGCAAAGGCTCAATAGCTTATTACTATAATCGCCATGACTACGAGACGCCGAAAAGGTTATTCAGCCTCAAGTCACTCCGTTAAATGATTTTCCAAGTTTTTTAAAAGAGCAAAAATCTTTTTGCGCTATAATTAAACGGTGTCTGGAACAATAACGCGATATTGTTCAGAATCATCCACCGTATCTTTTTCGGCAGGAAGATTCAAATAGGACATTTCCGCAAAAAATTTGTATAAAAAATAATGAAAGCTAATTGGCGTAATTTCCCATCTACTTAACCAGATTCTTTTAAATGTGGAGAAACATCTTAAAAGCCCGGAGGCTTTCTTTTAAGGAAGTTTAAAACACCTTTAACCATTTTTCCGCTGAGGGCGGATTTGCTCAATTTTAGCAGGAAGCTTCCCCGGGTCCTTTTTTAAAAGATCTAAACAAAAGGATACAATTAATTCTCTCAAATTACTAAATTAAACGTTTTTTTATAGTTTAAAATGCCCTCGAAAATGCAAATTTGATTCTTTTCGAACTTAAACAAAGGCGGGGTTTTAAACTGTGAGGCCATCGTTTTGAAGTCTTCCGAAAGAAGGCACATTTTACTGTTTGAAATAAACACATCATTCGCAATATTTCAAAGGATTTTTGGCACTTAGATTCATATCCGGTTGAGGATCATTCTAAAATTAAAATCTTGATTCTAGAAAAGCTCTTTTGAGGAAAAAAACGAATTTATTTGCCGCGGGGGGAAAAGTTATTTTACCGGAAATTAATTTGTTAACATTTATTAGTCTTCTTTTGCGAATTAGAAGCCGATTCACCTGTCGTTGCCGCTTGTTTTTCGAAATGACCAATTCATTTAATTCGAATGAAACTTTCGAACTGACGATGTTAAAGCGCCACTTATTTTTCACCTGTTTTACGATATATCTCTGTCTGATCACACAGCAACAGATCTGATTTTAACTGATTTTCCTTAGCTGAAAAGAACAAGCGAAGCCTGATAAACGATATTGCAAGAAAAATATCTTGATACGTTTTCCGAAATGTGTCTGAAACGATTTAGCCGGAAAAGGATTTTAGCAAAACGGCCGGCTGAAGGTAAAAGTCCGAAATATAAATAGAAAAAAATTAACAGTATGAGATATCACGAAATATAATTTTGAGTCGTAAATGAAAGACTGAAAGTAAAAGAGGGATGTCAGGAATATTTATCAGCGTGTACTAACTTTAAGAATATAAGCAAATTCTCAAAACTGTGGATTGAATTAATACTGCTCATGATCAAGAAAGCTTCTCTGGTTTTGGGAAATTCGGAAATAAGATAATTAATAGTCAAAATTAAGGATCCTTAAAACTCTGCAAGATTTTGATGCAAGGGTATAACAAAAGGACTCATCATGTCGCTTTTAAAGAACGACTACAAGAGGCAGTATTAGATTCGTGACTACAATCAGAGATCTCAGCACAAGGTTTCAAAACATCCCACACTGTTTCCAAATAAATTAGACGATAAATAAATTATGCGATAAGTAAATTATACGATACCCACAGAGCTACATAATGACACCAAGCTGGGATAAAACGAGCAACGATGAGGTTTTAATATTTACTTACATTTTGCTTCATCATGAATTAACATTTAACAGTCTCTTTTTACTAGGAAAATGCGAAAAAGTGAAACTCTCGTCATTTGGGTCTTCATTAAAGAAAGATGATTTAAATATTCTTGCTTTTCTTGTGTTCAAAGGGAAAACGGAAAATTAAGTGCGAATATTGTGTTGTGGCTTTTCGTGCAACTAGATCACGTACCGTTTTCGTTTTGTAAATGAACTTTAGATTAATGACATGAAGTTTGACAGTGAAGGGCAGGTGCGGAAGGTTTTTGCCAGGCTTAAGTCATCGGTGAAAAGAAAGCCTTTGAGTAAGGGCAATTAATAAAATAGATAGTATCTAAATATAGTGAGGTTATTAAAATTATCACGCATACAAGAAATTTCATGTAAAATGTAAGACATTTATGACGTTATATACAGGTTATATACCGGTCATAAATTACAAAAAAAACGATGAGTGTTTCTTTTTTTTGAGGTTGACTCGTTTTTTATTTGATGATGACAAATGCCTCAGTGTTTGAATTTGTAACTTGTTTGTACAATTTGAGGAACTACATGAAAATTACATTCTGACAAATAGCCTTGTAATTTAAACTACAATTACATTTGTTGGTAATAAATAATACCTTTGTAAAGAATTTGAGGTCTTGGCGTTTTCGGCAAACTTTCGAATCTCTTCCCTTAATATACAGTCAAACATGAACTAGTAGCAAACAATTGGCTCTGGAATGTCCTAGGATGCGCGGTTAAAACAGATTGCGGGCAGACATGGCGCCCGCTTAAGGTGACTGGCAACAGTTTCTAGCACTTAATTTCCAGCAGTTACCTTGCATACGGTGGCTGCGCGCGCAGTACGAGCAGCAGTGAAAACCGAGCTGTCCTACCGAAACGACACCTGAGTAACAGTATTAGTTTTCTTCCAGCTAACTAAAAATGAAGAATACTAAAGTCGTTTTGGCTTCTTCTAATGCTTAATTCGAGAATTCTGGGTTTAAATTGACGAGGAACAGCATATTTTGTTCAAAATGACACAGCTATTATCCTACATGGCGACAGCGATCGAAGAGCAAGGGCGTGCCATTTTTTGGCACGAAATTAAAAGCTTTGAGGCACACAATGTGCCATTTTTTTTTCACTTTTTACAATCTGATATGGTTTTTGGAATTATAAATCCCTTTTCGTGAATATTAAATGCTGTCTCCAGTGAGCAAAGTTACCCGATTTCAATGTCTTTCCTCCTAACAAGCATTTGACGTCAGCACAGTAGTTTTTCCCGCCTATTCAATAGTACTCTGATTGGTCAATTCAACTGTCAGGCGCACAGGCCGTATGCAGGTATACTTTGGCGGATCAGTACTACCGCTCACTATCAAGTCATGCTGTATTAAAGGTATCACATAGACGCCCAGTCATTGGTGAACCAGTTGTGGTCATCTTAATGGCATAACAGGTTATCATAGCAACAATACAACTTGCGTAAAAAAACCACCCTTAATTTTTGCTTAAAGTTGTTATATTAAAAAAAAAACGGCTTGGTGAAACTCAATTTTTACGTTCGAATGAAGATACAACTTTTTGGAAAGTTTTAAAAAATTCTTTTGGTAGGATTCAGAGCCATTTCAAATTTTAGAAAATTTTCAGATTTCCAGATAGACTGAACGCGGGAAATTTTTTCTATTCTTGAAGATTATACAAGTTCAGTCGATCAGTAAAGATAGGCTGAAACAAAAATGGACGAGACATGAGCCAGTGTTCATTTAATTAAATGTTTCAAGACTACGAGTAACTGAATCTTGCTCTCTTCAGGTTCATAAAGCAATATTACTGGCACAAATGGCTTCATTATTGAATTGGTCTTTCATATATGAATTCTTCGAATCATTGTGCAAACCGATGGTGTTCATATATTCACTTCAATTTCTCCTCTTCTTCGGGTATGCGAGGAACCCGGGGGGTACTTTGGGAATTTCTGGGTGGGGATGTGCCGCTGGGACCCTGGAACCCTTAGCCTATACCAGAGCTAGTTCAGCTGAATTTTGCTACCCTATACTAGAGTAAACTCCCCAAATCCC
>Ga0126338_10002345_pt1 | contig 12963 bp, 9 predicted proteins | sample OrbCmetagenome_2_FD_92529 | JGI IMG/M metagenome (GOLD analysis project Ga0126338, IMG submission 92529) | Coral microbial communities from Petempiche,Puerto Morelos, Mexico - Orbicella C C metagenome | ecosystem: Host-associated > Invertebrates > Cnidaria > Coral | place: Petempiche,Puerto... | reverse complement strand
TTATGAATGAATGTGATTTCATGCTCCCTTATTGGCCAAGGCTGGGAACAGTTCTCAGAGCGACAAAACATTCTCAGTTTCCAGTTGAAAAGTGCATTTTCCACTTTGACATTGCACTCTGTTGTTGATACTTGTTGCAGTCAGCACAAGTGTAAGGGAGTCAATGCTAGAAGCTCTTTGAAAGACTAAGATATGAATCAGACATGAACAAAGTAATTGGAAACATCAGTAGCACAACTTATCAGTCCATAACATCCAACCAAACCAAAATTACAGAAACGAAGGAGATCAAAGTCCTATACTTGAACTAGCAAAGGCATCTGGCGTGATGGAGAACCATCAAGCTTACAGTGGAAGAAATTCTTAACTTATTTAACAAGAGTAAAGCAATTAAGAGGTTTGCAAGATCTCATGTGGTACATACATTGTAGTGTTTTTCTTTTTTCAAAATTTCAAACTTTTTTAATCGTTTGATTAATGTATCGTTCTGGAACTTTGAAGTAGACCAGTTGGAATCACTTGTGCGAAAGGTTCAACATTGATTTTTATCTATCAAAAAAAGATCTGCTAACACTAAGATGTTTTTGATGATGAATTTGTTGTTCATTGTTATTCAATAAATTGTAATAAACAAGTCATAAATAATTATATTGTGCTTATTTTCACTTTTCTTATGACCATGTTCAGTTTGCCCCGGGGTTTCGCCCGAGTACCACTTTTTCCCAAGAAATATAAACAGCCAAAGCTCTTCACTCTAGCACCAAGCTGACCCATCTTTTGACAGAAGATGTTATTGCTCTGTTTTTCTTTGTTTAGCACTCGCACCCAAGGTAAACACTTGATCGAAAGCTGCCGCTGAAATTGATAAGCAAAAATAAGTAATAAAGTGTTTTGTCATATACAACTGCAACCAAAACTATTCACTCCCAGATAAATTCTCTGGAAATTTAGTTGATGATGACAAATCTTTTTTTTGCCTACTGCAACATGCCAAATGCAATTTTTGATTTCATGTATATTCATTAAATAATGGTGTGTTTCTGTCACACAAGACAATATATGTATATGTAAGAAGAAATCTGTAGCTAAAATTAAAAAGCACAAATTAAAACAACGCTAAAAGACAAAAAATGGCTGACAATTCTAGCAAGTCTCCTACTACTTCAGCAGAGCCACAGCAATAATTGTAAACAATGTATCCACGACTTCTTCATTATAGTTCTCCTTTGATTTTGTGAACGTGCTACATTTAAGGATAAGTATAAACTAATGATTAACAGATTTTATTGTTATGTTTAATAGGATGAAGATTTTGTCAAACCACTGATTACAGTAGCATGTCCTTACATCAATGTAATACCATGCAACTTCCACTTCAGGTAAAATGTACAAGTAATGTCATATATACTTTTCCTGTCATCTCACACACATTATGCGTGACTCACAATTCTGGATTACTTATTCAATTAACCATTAAATAAATGTGAAAAATTAAATTAGATTTCTTTCCACTCAAATTAGTCCATAGTGAATGGTACTAAATGTCATGTCTGAGTCGTAAATAACAAGCTAAAAGAAGACAGCACCAAGGTTTGGGGCTTCACATCACTGCATTTGGTAACCTTCAAAATTCATCAGAACATCTGTGGGAATCTTCAGCAATGTTCAGAAAACATTGACCAGTCAAGAACGTCTTTGGTAAAGTTTGGAAGTTATACATGTGGTATTGTTTTTTTTCTGTTTATTAATATGGATACAAAAATCACAGGCACCAGGGGGTATATTCCTGTCACTGTCATAAATTTCAGATAGGTATGTGCTGGGAAGGGTCTCTGACCCCATTAAATTTTAAATTTTAAGGTGGCTTACTACAGTTTTTCTGAGACTTAGTAGCGCGCACTATCATTGCCTGTCAGACATCAATATAAATGGCGCGTGCAAAAAATGGTGCAAGTAACCCAAAGAAAAAACGAAAACCACTTCAGCACTTGAAAGGCATTAAATTACTTTGGTATATGTAGCAATAGTTTCAAACTCCATTCAAACATGTTTAAGCCCAGGGCCAAAGAAATATGATAAAAAAGCTCTATAAATAACTGGTAAAAGAGCACTAATTTACTCCTGCTGTCTCTCACACGATACATGGCGTCACATGAGCGCGTGCTTAAATAAAGGGCATGCGCAATTCAATTCTTGTCCAAGGTTGTAAAAGCTAGTCTTTGATCGAGGATTGCTCGAAAACCTACCGTACAACCCATGATGAAATTTTCACACTATTTTTGATCTCACATTTTCTTACTTTGCAGAAAATCTGTCTTACAGATTTTTATTTTACTTTGCATGAATGTTAAATCAGAGCCATTTTCTTATTCCTGAAATTTTGAATTGGGGTCATATGGGTAGATTTTGAGAAAAACGTGATTTAATCTACTAGTACCCAGTCTCCTTAGGTACTCAGTCATTCATTTTGGCCATTTGTTGACGTTTAATTGTTCAAGTTTCACATAGAATGGTAAAAGACTTCAGCAAATAGTAAAGGGAGAAAAAGAAATATCTTGGAACATTTTTGAAAAGAGTTAGAAGTTGGGCTGTTATAATCCTTCAAAACAGTAGTAAGTCACTTTAAGGGTGAGGGACATGAAAAATGACACGCTATTTAAGGCCCAAACCCGAAAAATGACACCCTATTGAGGGGAAAAACAAAAACTAAGAAAAGCATGGACAGTTCAACTTTATTTCGCTTCTCTAACATTGGAAGTATATTAATAGTTGAGTTCTAACAGATCATTTGTTTTTCATTTAGCTGGGCATTTATGCACTGCAATTTTAGCTGATACAATTTAGGTACCCTATCTAAGGATCACATCAGGGACACAATGCTAGCAGGGGCAAAAATGATACCCTTTTTAAGGATCAAGAACCTCAAAAACCCTGAGACTTTTATCACTGTATTATGATGAGTTAGTTATGTCACAAATGTAAAACAAAGCGGGGAGTCATCAACTTTGTTTGGGAGAGAACATGCCCGGAAGAACATCCTAATCTGAAAAAATCAGGCTTCGTTAGCAAATAAGGCCACAGTGTCCATAAGCCCAAAAATATTTCAATTAGATTTTTGAAGTGAAATGTTCTCTGCCAAATATTGTTTGAGTGGACCTATTAAGTGAATTTAGTCAACTGGTGAGGTTCCTTAAAGAACAAGTTTGCATTTAGCGACCATAGTTTCATGCGCCTTGCAACCGAAAGATGGCAGGATTTGATGTCCCATGGACAGAGATCTTGAAATTTTTTGACTTCCACATTGATTTTTTGTTCACTTTTGGACAATGTGGAGATCATTGTAAATAAAATCTGTTTCTGGAAGGAAAAGTAGGGGTCACCGAACATCCAAGATCGTTAAATCCAAGCAAAGCTATAGCAATGACCATCAGCACTATCATTGTTCATTTTAGTACTTAGCACACATGCTCAATGCATGACATGGCGTGTGAATTTGCGTGCGTAGTAAGGATGCGCAGAAACATTTAGTGTGAACGTCCTAAAGGGAAACAAGTGAAGACTTATGAATGAATGTAGCTGGATGAACTCAATATATTAACCTCATTCTTGGAGATGCAAGGGCGGTTATTTGGGATGACAAGAATTAATGTCTGCACAAATTTACTAGAACCTAGAGTAACTGCCCCTGGGAAGTTAGTCTTCTCAGACTAGTTCCAGAACTGTTTGAAATCGTCCATGGTCTCTCATTAAGCAAAAAATTATGGCCTTTTTGTTGTATGTGCAAGTTCTGAGCTGGATCTGATGACACCACTTGTTTGGGGTTTGTTTTTTACTCAAATGGCTTATAAGTCGCTGCTTCAGAGCTACATGTACTGTTCCCCCAAAAAATGCACCTATAAATTATACAACATCACTAAGTTGATCAAAGGTTAGTGGTGTAACAATTAATCGAATTCTCGATTAATCACGATTATGACCGATTGGTTCGATTCACGATTCTTTGATTCCATGTTTCAAGTTTGGTTTGATTTTTTGCATACCTCTCTCAGAGTGCCCTAAGTGAGTTATTTTATTGTGAAATCAGAATCCAGAACTCTTTAAAATGTGCATTTTTGATTGACGAGTAAAGACGTTTGCAGTTTGTGTGCCATTTTGTGTTGCGTGGTAAAAATGCTGCCCTTCTAACACCCCTTGAGAGTTTCCAAATAAGGCGAACCATGTGCAACACGCTCATTGTATCCTAGAATTGAAGGTTTAGGGTTGTGTGTTGTTTACATTGTGTATCATGTTGTAAGAATTAAAAAACATTAAATAATATTTTGCATAATGGAATTGAAATAATCGAAATCAAAAGGCAATAATTGAAATTGAATGGAATCGCAAGGAATATGAATCGTTACACCCCTAACAAAGGTGTATTCATATATTAATAAAGTACAAAAACATACTCCTCCTTTAGTTAGTGTTCACATGCACACACTCTGCTTTTCACAGGACCACTCCACCCAGGCACTTTGGCATATAGATTTTCAGGAATTTTCATGGCTATATTCTTGCCACCAACAATAGTGTAACAGAGTGCAGGATGTAACATAAAGTACAGCAAATTTTGTTTATTTGAAATTTTGGAAAAGCAAGCAAGCAGGACTATCCTGTGATGTGCAGAATGTGGTCACAGGAGACACTGTTGTATAAGGTTGCATTTGTATTACATGTAGGCTTAGGGTCAGAGGATATTCCAAATAGTTTGATGAAATTGGGTCAGTCCCCAACAACAAGAACACAGGTAAATTTAATTTGCAATCTTCACAGGGAGCTTGCAGATTACGTAGTAAATGCCGTTGAAGAACAAGGAGGTACAGTGTAACTATGTGATGTATGCTTTTACAAGTAGACATTTCTGAGTTGCCTTTACCCCAGCTCTTTTAAATAGTCCTAGAAAGAACTTTTATCATGAAAACTGCTTTTTCTGTTAATGTAAAAGTATATCATTCATTTTCATTATTAAGGTTTGAACATACTGGTATCCCATTTTGAAAAACAGGCAAAAGATGGTGTTTTATACCCACAGTATTTTCTTTAATTGGTTAATGAACAAAGAAACAAATTCAGTTTTTTAAATTGCATCTTATGGATAACAGCAGTAATTGTCTTTTTCTTGTGGGATAATTATTATGATCATATCCATGCTGTTATGACTGATTACTTTATAAGTACTCTAATTATTCAAGTCATTCAATGAATTTTTAAATTTATCTTTCTGGTGTTTGGTAGGTAAAGCTGTTTTGTGCTGCACACCTGTGATAAGTGACGCAATGACCATGGTAATAAATGCTCTGTATACATGTTTAAAAGCACAAGTAAAATTTTACTGGTGAACAGTGACTATTGTAAACTATTGTGTATAGTGTAGTAATGCAAGGAACTAAGGGCCTTGACAGACCAAGGAGTTTGTTGTCAACTATTGTTCAGGTAGAGAAAGCAAATAACTGAAAAGCCAGTGAACTTGACACAAGTTATCAGTGACAAGCTGGTAATAGAGTGGTTTTCATTTGAGTGTCGAAAGTAATTAGACAATTACTTTGGTTTTGGTTTTGGTTTTACTACGGTTTGAGATTGGCTGAGTAGTCTAATTGGTAAGTAATTGGTTTGGTTTTGGTTTTATGACACTCAATTGAAAACCGCTCTAACTTAGCTAATAAGTTATATAGATTTAGTAAAGTCTGCATACAAGCCAAGTGGCCCATCCGGCCGGAGCTTATCCCGGTTTCTGTAGCATGAAGCAACTAGGAGTTTTTCTACTCCCCCCTGGATGGGATGCTAGTCCATCGCAGGGTTACCCCCAGCATTAAGTTCACCGGTACCCATTTATACACGTGGGTGGAGAGAGGCACTGTGAGAGTAAAGTGTCTTGCCCAAGAACACAACACAATGTCCCTGGCCAGGGCTCGAACCCGGACCGCTCAATCTGGAGACGAGGGCACTAACCATGAGGCCACTGTGCCTCCCACTAAATAGATTTAACTAAGCCTAAAAATGGAGCTCCTAGGCTGGGTTGTTCGAAGCCTGATTAAGCTGGTTCCCAGAATAAACGAGAATTTTGATTTGAGCCTTTTAACCTTGCTTTGAGGTTTTCTATTTATATTGATTACAATAAGTTAACCTGGCTTGAGCCGGAAATTTAATCAAAAACCAGTATTTAAAAAAAAAAAACACATGACCCCAGTGAGCTCTAAATTTGAGCCCACGATATGGTCAAGTGATTTTGGTCAGCAGAGACCTTGTTTTGACAGGTGTAAATTGACCATAACACGGATGTCAAATCAAAGCTGCATGTCTCTGTCAATTAATCTACAGCTGGAGTATGGCTGCCATACTATGCAACTTTGTTGTTGTCATTGTCATGGTGCGTGCCTGCCCACAAGCAATACCACTAACTATGATTACTATGAAAAAAGCAATTCACTGGACATTTCCTATGAGTGTGGTGCTTCAAGCCCAAACTCCGCTATCAATAACTAAATAGTTTTTCGTTTCAAAACAGTTTTCATTTTCCATAACAAACACTCGTTGATGACTGGTTTAGCCTAGTGTATGAATCAGTCTTCAACAACATAGTGGAATTATTTTCTTTGGACCTCCAAGGGAAAAGAAGTAGTTCAAAGTACAGTAGTTCAAGGTATCAGAGGTAAAATCAAGTCTTAGGGAGGTGAATTTTGTTTTAAGTTATGGGTGGGTTTGAGAAAGACGAATTCCAGTGTTCATGTAAGCATCATCAGTATTTGTATTCAAAGTCATGATCTGAAACAGACGAGGAAGAATTGAGGATGAAAATGCACCAATCACAGCTGGGTTTCATGAACTAAATGGTACAGTGTAATCAGCCAGCATTTTTGCCTCATGAAGACTAGCAGTAAGCAGTTGAAACAGAGATCCACTTCTCGAGTGACTACATTGTGACACAAGTGATAATACTAAAACTGTGTTTAGAACAAATTTCAATGAAATTATTATAATAATTTGACTTTATTTTCCAGGGAACTACTGGTATGAAATATTCGTTAGTTTCGCGAGACTGGATTGCTGACTGTATTGAAATAACTCATGCTGGGTACACTGGGGTAAGATATGTAGGGCTACTCAAGGTTCTGAAGGTTATAACCAAGTCTTAAATATGTTTTTGGTTAATGATGATTCCCTCATGTCTGACTAGCATTGCTTACTCACTGCCCATCATAATTATGGTAATGATACACACAGGGCTAGCTAAGGTTGGAGAATGGCTTGGTGTGTTATCTCTTAAGACAGGTCTCTCATCTCTGGAGATAAGTGTCTTAGGTGTCTCATGTGTAGCGAAGCATCTCATCCCAGTTGTAAAGTGTCTCATCTCTGAAAACAGGTTTCATCCCTCTGGGCACAAGTTTCCCATTTTTAGAAACAATTCTTTCATCCCTAGAGACAAGTGTCTCACCTGAGAAGTCAAATTATGGTTTATCTCTGGAAACAAGTCTGTCGGTATTGGAAACATATATTATGAAGTGTTTCATTGTTAGAGACTTTATTTAGTGACTGCTCTTTGGAGGCAAGTGTCTCTTCTGTGAAGTCAATTGTTTCATCTCTGGAGACATGTATCACATTTTTGGAGACATTGAGTGTCCTCTCTGGAGACAAGTGTCTCATCTGTGTCAATTTTCTTATCTCTGAAGACAATATTGCACAACAAGCGCAAAGAGTGTGCATAGGCTAGTTTTTGGGATGCTAATTTGAATTGCTGTATAGTGTTCACTGTGTCATGTGGTCACTAGTTAACTGTGATTTCCTGGTTGATAATCTTTTCAGGATGGCATGATCTGCCTTGCCGGCTGTGACAAGACAATACCTGGTGTAACAATGGCTTTACCAAGACTCAATGCAGTAAGTGTGCATGAAAATGTAATGACTATGTTTTATGAAAAGGCAAAATGTTGAACCCTGTTAAATAGGGACTTGGATCATGTTGACCCACTTTCCCACTAGGGAAGACAAAAGATATGTTGGGTGAAATCTCTTATCAGTCGCAATAGGTTCTTATAGTTTGTAAAAATACAAGCAGACAGCTCAGGTGACCAAAAAGCAATATGAAAATGAAGCAACTTCTGATTCATAGCCTACGTGTAGCCATACCCACCCCCCAATGAAAACGGGAGGGAGGGAACGTCTACAAAGAGCTGGCACGAATTGTGTTATGTGACATCAGGCTTTTACACGGAAATATATAATGGTTCCTTATTGGATAAAGGTGGCGAACAATACTTTCGAAAATGCTGATTGGCTAAAATAAATTTACCTCGTTTTCATGACATACTGAAGATCAGTAATGGTGGACGGAATGTCGGAGGCTAAAGTTACACGAACTCTGAAAGCCTTTAACGCAGCTATAAAAAAGGTTTGCAAGACTTTTGGAATAGAGAAATTCCGCGAAGAGCAACACAAAGCCATAGAAAATTTTTCTGATGGGAAAGATGTCTTTGTTTCATTGCCAACTGGCTATGGAAAATCCATCATATTTCAGTCGATTCCAGTGATCGCATCGCATCTTTGGAAGAAACCGTGCACTATTTTCATTGTATCACCACTGAAGGCGCTCATGCAAGATTAGGTCCAATATCATCGAACGAGTCATGAAGAGTGAATATTCACACGTGTATGGGTCACCAGAGAGTTTCCTGAGCAAGGATGCTTGGAGGGCCATCTTCAGCACCAGGTCTTTCAAGGCACACCTCATTGCAGTGGCTATAGACGAAGTGCACTGTATCAGTCATTGGTATGTTTTGCTGCAGTTTTTAATGTACATTTATTTCCCACAATCGAGAGCCTTGTGCAAGTCAGTAAGTGAAACATGTTTATGCTTTTTATAACGAGGCACAATGTAACGAGCATCATAAAGTGTGATAAATGACATGCCAATTAATTTTTAGTGGTTGGTAAATATATTTTCTGCAACCCTGCACGTCTAAAAGTGCTTTGTGCCATCTTTGGCCGGTCACAATCAAGTCAAATGGCAAAGAAGTAAAAATGCCCACTCACCTACCTGTGAATTTAAATTTAGTAGTCACTGGACAGAGAAGCATAATTCTTGTCCCTTTATAAAGTGTCTTAAAGTGTCTTAAAATATCAGCATAAGAATCACAGTTTCTATTCAATGGCTTTATTATTTTAACACAACTGTCTCATTTACAAGGGTCTTCCCTGGGAGAGAAGTGTCCCTTTTCGTGAATGGTTTGGAAATCTTGGAGAGATAAGGTCTATGGTCCCACAAGAGACAAGATTGATTGTAGTTACTGCCACTGCTACCAAGTCAACACGATCAAAAATAATTATTTGAAATACTTCAACTTGGATCACAGACTGTGACTATTGAGAAGAGCCTTGATCGTCCAAACCTTAAGTATAGTGCTGTTTATATAAACAAGAGTCAGCCATTTGAACAAATTTTTGCTGAAGTAATCAAAGAGTTAAAGGATAGCAGCAAAATTGCAGAAATAACAATGATTTACTGTCAAACTCGAAAACAGTGTGCCATAATTTTTACAACATTGACATTGTTTTTAGGTGACAACTTGTTCCTTGGCAACAAACAACCTAAAACCGTATGGTTGAAATGTATCATGCAGGCACTCCAACTTCTGTAAAAAAGCACATTGTAGAAAACCTGTCATATGATGATGGTCACATCTGTTGTCTAATTACAACAGTTGCTTTTGGAATAGGTGTCAACTGTAAGTATGTAAGATTTACCACATGGGCCCTGCAAAAAACCTAGAATGCTATGTGCAAGAAAGTGGGAGAGGAGGAAGAGATGGTATGCCTGCTGTTTGTATTCTGCTCTACAATGGAATACTGTCCAACCACTGTGACCAAGAAATAAAAGATTATTGCAAAACAGATCAGTGTAGAAGAAATACCCTGTTTGCACCATTTGGTGAGAGGCCAAAAGATGTCATTCCTGAGCACAATTGTTGTGACAACTGTGCTTTACGTTGCTCCTGTGGTTCAGATGATTGTCAGGATGCATTCATGGTAGAAATGTCAGCAGAGGTAGAACTTCCTGGGCCTTTCAATGTCAAAACAAGACCTGTCAGTTCACAAAACAAAGACTATCTAAAAAATGCAGTGAAAAATTTCAGAAAAGAGAAAATCAGTGAACAAATGAACAAACTGGAACAGTTAGTTAGCTGTCCAAATGTGCTTCTTGTGCTAGGAGACTTGTTCATTGCACAAGTATTGGAAAATTGCCACAAAATTTTTGATGTACAGGATGTTTTCTGTTATGTTGAAGTGTGGTGGAAAGAACATGCAATTGCTATTCTTAACATTATCAGGCAGTGTTTTGGAGATGTTGAACTAGTCGCAGAACTTGATATAGATTTAATGGAAGATGTTGATATTGACATGGACTGGGAAGACCTCAGAGATTATTCATCACTAATGGACATGGCACACAGTCTTAATGAGTATAGTTTTTTTCACTGAGAGTGATGAAACATTTACTGCAGCAACAAGCCTTAATAGAAGTAGTTTTTTAGGAAGCATTGCAAATAATTATTCTACCCTAAGTGATTGGTCATAATAGAGTCCCAGTGAAACTAATTTGGCATGACAAGGCTTCAGTGATTTAGTTGCCAGTTCATTACTTGAAAAGTACTAGACACATTAATTTTGTGACATTGATAAAGTGTACACATATAGTTGGCAATTGCTAAATAAGTCTGTGCTGCTTCAAACATTGACACTTACTTTAAAGTTTGTTTTAACTTCATGCAGAGAATATGTTTCAGTCAAACATGGATTGGAATGGCTACCCATTTGTTCTGAATGCCAAGTTTTCATTAATTGTCATTAAAGGTCATGACTTGTTACTTTTTACAATAATACCAGGAATGGTCTTATGTGATCTCTTCTACTTAAAATAACAAAAAAATCAAGTGTTGGTGAGAAAGTGAAGCACCAAAATGAAACTTAATGACAGTTCTCTTCTGCCTAACAGTAAACATCATACTCTGGGGAAATGTTTTGTATTGCATGGGGTCCAAGAAAGCTATTCTGAAGTTTTGAATGCTCAATGGCTTCAAAAGTGTAATTATTAAATTCAAACTTTGACCTTGTGATCAATACAATCTAGTATTACCACATCACTCTGTGGTTTTACAGTATACATATGGTTTGGTACTTTGATTTATAGACCTATCTAGCATATGAAGGTTGATTTATGTTAATTTTGTTTTATGAAATGATCCACGGGTATGTCTGGGGGGACTCCCATTTTAATAAGGACGGGAGGTGTTCACCGTACCTTTTAGGAGTTAAAAAAGCGGTTTTGGTACCTCTCAGTATATTCAGCCCCAAGCCACACCCACAAAACAGGACCTTGCTACCTCTTTAGGGTTTTTTTCAAAATTTGTGACGAGCATTTCCGTCCTTTTAATATGGGTGTACCCCTCCCAGGAGATTTGCTACCATTTTAATTTGCCTAGCTACTAATTTGTACATGTAGCATGTAAAATGTTGTGTCTATCAACTTAGCGTGCCCGCCTTTTTATTTCAATGTATTTCTTGTGATTATTTATCCACTTGGGCATACCTTGGATGTCAAAGTTCCACAAGAATGAAGAATGCATGTCATGATAATGCTGGTAGACCCTGCCGGGTGTATGCTGCATGGCCTTCTGGTCTACCAGGTCCTTGACTACCTTCTTGAGATCCTCATCTGAAGACTTTACCACATGCCTACCAGAAGGCTTGTAAATGTGCAACTCTGCATCAAACCTGTCCATGAGTTCTTTAGTGGAAGTAATGGACTTGCAGACTTGCAGACTTGCATTTGGTCCAAGTTTCTTCACTGCATCTTTCAAAAGCCTGTTGTGAACTCTAAAAGCAAATCTAGAGGAATGTTTCCACCTAGGCAATTTCTCAACTTTGCCAAGCGATTCCATATCAATTCATGGGCTGCTTTGGGAGTTAACAGTGAGTTTACTTGAAACATCAGGTATAATGCTTCAAGAGCATACTTAGTAATGCGCACCTTCAAGTGAATTTTTCGGCGGGAAAACAAGGCCAACTTTCTTCAAATTTGTGGCGTAGTTGATTTTCATAGATTTTTGTAATTCTTCCAGGTTCTGCTGCAAATTATTCCTCTTCTCGAGAAGACCATGACACTGCCTACAAATATACTCTGATGAAGCGTACACACGGAAATCCAAATTTGTGAGCGTGAAGTTAACATCAAGGATTGTCTTCTTCTTGCTTTGGACCAAAAATCGCTCGTAATCCTTTTCAATCTCTTTAAAACACAATATACACTTGAAAAGGGACATCGACTTGAAAATAAGCTCAAAAGAATAAATATTTACAACGCCTTTGTCACACGAGTACAGATGCACTTTCGTAGAAAATATAATTTATTTAGATAACTTGCATAAATTTATGTGACGTCGCATAACACGATTCGTGCCAGCTCTTCGTAGACGTTCCCTCCCATTTTTCCTCGGGGGCTGGGTATGGCTACACATAGGCTACTGATTCATCGCACAATACAATTTTTCCTAAGTAACTTGCAGGAAGTGTATGAAAACATGTTAGTATTGTCATGATGATTTTTATTTAGTGTAGCACCATAGTCACAAGCAATGCATGGAAAATGCTATGTACATGTAGCATAATACTCCATACATGTAAGAATATAAAATCAGAGTGTTTTCACTCATGTGGCTGGCAACCATGCAAATTTATTGGATGGAAAAAAGTATTTTCACAAGAAAAGATTTCAAGTCCAACAGGATTGGTTTTGGATACCAACATGGCCAGGGTTTTTTTTTTTTTTTTTTTTTTTTTTGTGACCCCACCCAACCTCTCTTTCAGCCCTTTTTTTTTGCTTTCATATTGTATTGTTTTTTCACCGAAAGCTTTTTAAACATTAATAAAAAG
>Ga0126338_10002344_pt1 | contig 12965 bp, 6 predicted proteins | sample OrbCmetagenome_2_FD_92529 | JGI IMG/M metagenome (GOLD analysis project Ga0126338, IMG submission 92529) | Coral microbial communities from Petempiche,Puerto Morelos, Mexico - Orbicella C C metagenome | ecosystem: Host-associated > Invertebrates > Cnidaria > Coral | place: Petempiche,Puerto... | reverse complement strand
TTATTTGTTTGGTGTAGCAGATCGGTTCGACTGAATTAAGTTCGACGTTTGACTCAAACAGGCGTTCTTTTAATTATTTGAGTCGACCCAAACTGTCATTGGGTTCGGCTCGTGTGAAATACGGTGTTTGACCCGGGCCTAAGAAAACCACAATCACAACGGCAACGTCGCAAAACAAAAGATTTAATGAGCAAAACAATGGCTATGTACATGCATTGTAATTCTTGGTACATTCCTTTGCCGTCCTCTGCAAAACAACAACGTGAAATGACCAAATTCTGCGTTGTCTGGAGAAAGTGAACTATGACGGATAATTTTTAAATTTTGAATTTTACGCTCTGTTCCATGCCATATTTAGTTTCGAGACAGTTTTGACCAAGAGAAACAAACTAAATGATTTTTGAGTATCGCGAGATTCGTAGGTAAAAGTCATTTTAATATACGTTGTCCTTGGTCCTGTAATAATTCCTGTAAAATCGTCTGATCATGTTTTGTTTAGGTATTCCGTGTTGTACAAAGTATTCCGCGAGTGAGTTTCGTCACTGCTCTCAATCTGTGTTCGTCCTTCAACACGCTCCAGGAAATTATTAACAGGTAATGATTTTGTTGAAGATTATATTTTCCACAACAAAGCGAAACCAACAATAATGTTGGCTTTGTAGAGCAGAACTGGACAAATGAGAGGAACCATTAGGAAGTGACGATGAAATAAAGGCAAAAGCTCGCAAGGATGGAAATGGATTACAAAATGGGCAAACAGGAAAACGCGAGACTCGCTTTCATCACTGACCCAACATCACTTGTAGCTTATCTTGCTAGTATTGTTCTTGACAGATAGTTTTATGGAGTATGGCTTTGTGGTGTAGAGATACAGAGTGGTGTTTACTAAACTAAACTAATTGATGCAATAAAGGTTTTTTTTCTTACTTTGTCATCTTTTTTTATTTACAGCACTGCGACTGAACTTGAGAGAAGAACCCCCGGTCTTTCAAATCCGCGTGCAGCCGAGATCCACAAATATCTTCGACACAAGTTTAATTCCGACATGTTAGCTGTAAAGAAATAAAATGCCTTTTTCAAGTTTCGTGATTGAACTGTACTGTGTAGAAGCGTATCTCGTTCACTAACAGCTTGCGTTATTGAAAATACGGTTCTAATCAATTGTGTCATATGAAGAAAGTTACAGTTTAGGAAATATAGTAAAATACTTTAATTCATGGAAAAACGAATGAAAAACAAGGGGTATAACATGCAAGAATACTCCTAATGTAATTGGAATTTTAAAATTAAAAAACCGGGTCAATATGGTAAAATAAATGTTTGTGAAAACCTTGGTTTTTGACTCCTCGTTTGCGTGCGTTTATTTGTAAAGATTCTCTCATAAGGGACGGACCATTATGTTTTTGAGGGACGGCGGGGGAGGTGTTGGGCAATTTTCTGGGGCGTGAGGTTTTTTTCACTCCTTTAGGTTGTGCACGATTTTTTTGGTGGGCAATAGCTTGTGCAATATTTAAAAAAAAACATCAGACACAACCTGGATAGTAGAAGGCTCGATTTTTTCCCCCATGGCTCCCCTTGCACGATTTGTCTTCAGCAGTTTTTGCTGTGCAGGTTGATGACTCTACGAATGCTCTATCACGTCAACCTCGCCCCCAGGGCCTTCACCTAGACGATTTTCAAACTCCCGCCAGCACTCCCGCCCGCGATCAGGCCGCAACACGCCCGTCATTTTGAAAAGTGGAGAAAGCCCTGGGGACGTGGTTGCTAACGTGACATTTGTTACTTTTGAGAGGAGACTGGGGCCTAACAAGTAATTCAAGATAGCGAGAGTGATGCGGGCGAAGGCGGGAAAACTATAGCAATTTGCTCTTTTTATAGTTTTATTTAAACCACTGCTTGTTTTGTAATGAAGCCAGTCATAGAGAATGATTTCTTCGTTATCCTGGTGAACATTTTGTTCCCGTATCACAATGTACTTGGCCAGGCAATGTGGCGGTGAGTTAGTGTCTTTATAGATCATCTTGCTTTGGTGAAACTTTGCACGAGAGCTTTGGATGTGTGATACTGATATCCTAGTCCTTAACTCTCGATCTTAATAAACTTAAAAACATGCATCTTTTCTTTTGAATGTATAAACAAAGATATTCAAGTAAAGAAGGAGACGGGACTTTGTTTACGACGCGATATTCGGTGAGTGTGTGGTTGGGGGTTGAGATAACGGATGACAAAACCCGCAAAACCTTCCAGTACAGCTAGAGTTGTCTTTTAAAATTACAAGACGAAAGTGTAAGCTTACGTTGAAGAGTCATATTTAGAATCAGTGAATCCTTTGGTAAAAACAGCTCTCTGTTTTTTGGAAATTACAAACAGCTTTTAAGCTTAACTAAGCTTAGTTTTAGGTAAAAAAGAACAGATCCACAGACCAGACATAGCTATAAATCAAACTGTGTTGTTTTTAAGATATTGATACAATGACTTTTTTCCCTGTAGATAGTGGTGGAACATTTAGGGGCCAATGAAACTGTAGACTGGTGTTACCCAACTGACTGTACTCTAAACAACAACAGGCAAGTTCAATCTCCTTGTGCATTTTACACATGTAGCACACTTAATGATTTGTTAAAATTGTCTTCTAAAACCTAGAGTGACGTTAACAATAATGGTTTAGCATAGAGAGAACTCTTCTGTTGACAGATCTAGATCTTGCTAATGTACAGTAGCAGACAAAGTATGTCTGACTGAAATTCTTCTGAATTAAACATCCTAGCCTGAGCTGTTCTGTGATATGTATCTTTTCTCATTCTTAGTTTCAACAGTGCTATTCTACACTGCTCAAAGCCAGGATTTCACCCTATTGGACCCAACACAGGTAGTCCAGGTGACAAGGTCAGTAGTTTTAATTATAGGTTCTGATAAAGAAATTAAAGTAAAACTAAAAATCCCCAAAACATCTTTGCAGAGGTGATTATCATTGCACAGTTCATGTTAGTGCAAATAAATACGCAGACCAAGAGAGCCATGAATTTATGGAATTTATGGAATGATAATAACCTTGCTTGCACTTTGTCTTTTCCTATAGCTGACCATAGGAAGGTAATGATCCATTGACATCTTGAGAGATAAGCTGGTGTTTAATCTAAGTTTCAAACTTAAAAGCCAAACCAAGATTAGTTGACACTTGATAAAAGCTCCAGAAGGAAATAAATCAGTCATAACAAATATTATATCTAATGTTCAGTGACCATGAGACAGATGCTTTCATCATGATTGACATTGCCTTTCAGACTGTGAGGCGCATCAATGTACTACTCAGTCCATTTTACTATGAATGGTATCTTGCTTATGACAGAGAACTGCATGGAAGCAAGTGAGTGTGTGCAGTGTTGCATTGTAACATTACATTATCTTGTATATGTTTGAATTACTCTTGTAACATTCCAGTGGAGGCAAAACAAAAGCTGTTACGACTGGTGATATTTTGATGAGAGTGTACTAAAAGTTCAGAGTTTTACGCTAAATATTATGTTTTGTCTTACGACTTCACTTACTTTATTATTTTTACTTTTACTTCTACTTTTACTTCTAATTGATTCAAAATGCCTCGTCGCCAAGGGGGACAATAGACCAATTTGTCTTCAGTTGGTGTACCAGCGTTAACAATAGTGGGTTTAAAGCTTCATACTTTTTGAATATGTGAAAAATGTTTTTGGTTAAGAAAGGTTGGTTATGCATATCTGACTAGTGATATTTGCTGTAAGCTGCACCTGCTTGTTTGAAAAAGCTCTTAAACTGGGGTTAGAAGTTGACTTCAATTTTAATAAAGGTATTTTCCTTGGATAAAAGCAACCTTTTGATGGTGATAATAATGTGTAGACTTTGAAATACAGACTAGAACATCTCAATGAACAGTTGCAGAGCAGAAGTAAATATCCTGTTTACCCTGGAAGGCTTAGTTAAATTCTTTGACCATATTTCATAGTGAAAGTAAAGAAGAGTTCAGATTGTGGATTATGGACCCAAAACACATGTCAGATGCTGAACAGAATGGAACAGCTTTATTTCCATCTCAAGTAGGTTCTTTTGTAAACAAATTAACTAGACAAAAGAAATGTTCTAATTTCTTTTTAGCTATGTGACTTGTTGAAAATATCAGATCATTGAACATTTTTGACACTTCTTTATCGCTGTGCACATAATATGAAGCTGTCAACATACATTAACTTGTTAATCTCAAGTTTTTAAATATTCCTTCTCTGTCATCATTGCTATACATTTGAATCAATTATATCTTCCACGCTGCCTGAAAGACAAGTTCATAAATTTATTTTTCTCTCACCCAGAGGTTTGAAAAGAATGAAAAGTTGTCTTTTTATGTTGGTGATCAGATTGTGTGCATTTTTATTGCAGTTTTCAAGGCAGCTGAGTGGGGTTTTCTTCCGACTTGGGCAGAAACCATTTGTGAGAACTAAAGTGGGTTACAGGTTTATCAGCTGGCATCAGTTACAGATTTTCAACCAATCATTCAGTGTGATACTTGGGTATGCAAATTTGCAAACTGCCATCTTTTGTACCTTCATTATCAAAACTGTATGATATCAAGTTATTATCTGGACTTCTGTTTTTGTAATATTTATATAAATATTGGAAAAAACCGTCTCTTTATCTGTAGGTTTTACTTCAATTTGAGTTTTGTGCAGAAACATAACCTTACAGAAATTATAAAGCTGTTATAGGTTTTAACCTTTGCATAAAAAAATTGCATTCAGGTTTGTCAAAAGGAAAAACCGTGTCAGTGTCAACCAACACACCAAAATAATGTAGTGGTACTTGAATGTAGAGCTTGATAACAATGAGTTTAGTCATTCTGGGAGATTCATCATGTGTGAAGTTTGGGCAAGGTCACTGTATGAATTAAATTACTGTGAAACTCAGAAAAGCATGAACGCTTTGATTTGATTCTGACAGGTCAATCATGTACTGACCAAACACAATAAAGTACAGGACACTCAAGCAATCCTCAAAACCACAAACTAATTACCATAACGTTACTGTTTGCGGTTTAGTTTTCTTGCACCTTACTGCTTTTTCGTTACTACACAATGACGTTCTATAAAATTTATATTACTTAATATTTCTGGTGTTCACAGTTTTCTTAGTTTCACAATAAAACTTAAAGAACATTTTTGTCTATTAGATGAATTTCAGTATTTACACACTCATGCATGACTGTGACGAAACACTGCAGCTGTAACACCCATACATAACGTTTTGTTTGTTTTAGCTGCTGGCAGTTGTCTATAGATAATGTCAGTAATCATCAGGTGACAGCGTGGATAGATGGACAGTCTATTGCTCTCCATGGCCACTTTATAAGGTTGGTTTAAAAAATATTTTGCAAGACCCTGTGGCCCTCAAAACATTCAAACGAGTTAGACAATTCTTACTGTTTCTGTGCCTGAATGTTCCCAAAGTTAATTTAGTTGAATTTTTGACAGTGCAAATAAAATCGGTTTTCAAATAAAATCGGTTTTCCAACTTGCCTCTCTGGAAAGCTGTGAATCTGATGTGCTAGCCCAGAAATCAGTCTCACTAGTCGCCAAAAGTTTTTGGCAGGATTAATTAATTTAAGACATCTTCCCGCAAAAAACTTCACTTGGCTGTCAGGCGAGCAAAGGATAGAATCTACAGCTGTACTAGCCCGACTAAGAAGTTCACTAGCCTCCAGCTATCAGGCACAACTTTTTCTGCACTCCATTTTCTTGCCTTATTTCAGCCATATTTACCTCTACTCATGATCTAGAGCCTCGAAGACGACTGTTACTGAGAAATAAACTTGAATGTGTGATTCTATAATTTTACCAATAATAAGGTCACTATGGATTGTTTAATCTCTTGCAGAAGGAGTTCTGTTCAGTTACTAAAAACCAAGTTTCACTTTTCAGTTTCCAGTAATGAGGTGCGTTAACTGCTTTTTTGAACTGTTGTATTGTCCAAGAAAATATCCGCACCCCACCACAAATGTTTTTTTTTTTTTGCCCTACACCCAACCTTTCAAGAACTTTTTTGCTTTATACTTTTCTTTGAACATTTGGGCCTGTGAGTCTGTCACATGCCCCTTGGAATTTCCATTAATGTTCCATAGCTTTTGGAAACTTGGTTCAAGGTGTTTTCCTGGGATGATCTGGAATGTTCCTCATGGAACCAAGTGTTGCAACGGTTGCTTTAGACTGGAATAGACTTTTCCAAACAGTGTATTCTGTTTGTTTGTTTTTTCTCATTTTTTTTCTCAGGTGATTTTGAGAGGGAGCAATCAGTACAAGCAGCCTGTTATTGTTCAGGTATGACTTAAGATTTCATTATAAAAACATTAGTTGTGGTTGTTGTCATTTACATTGCAAGATTTCAACTTACTGGTTCTAACTGTTTTTCTCTAAGTTAACTCTTGCTATGCCAGAAACCTCATGGCTCAAAGAGAAAAAACTGAACTCCAGCACCCCTGAATGCTTAGCTTGCTCTTTATTAATTTAGTTGGCAGACAACATCCCTGAGCTCTTGCCTGTTAGGCAAGTGAGAATGAAAAGTTATATGTCTGGCGAGAAAATCTACTTGTCCTGGACAAGCGGACAACACTTTTGTTGAGCCCTGTAACCTCTCTCTAAGGCAGACAGCTCGAGTCACTCCTGTGGGTGCTTGCCTCAGAGGGAGTAAAATTACTTGATTTTTTTGGGAGTAAAGTATTGTTAATAGTAAATGACTGAGGATCTGACCGCTTATCTATGTCAATGACATTTTGATTTGACTTTATTCCTTTTTTTATTCCGACAATTATTTTTTTACTATTAGTTATTAATTGAAGACTTTCGTGCAAAAAGAGCGTATATAGCATTTTGGGTCAATTTTTATTTTTTGCAGGATCGAGCTAATTTTTGGCACACTGACTTGTTTTGACATGAAAAGCATCGTTGTGTATTTTTTTTGTTGATTTGCGCTTCGTTTTTGAGAAATAACATGTGCAAAAAAACTCAGTTTTCCGAGCGGCATCTTTTGGAGCGAATCCTTCGAAGGTGGATTTTGATGCAGTGTGAACTTAAAAACTTGAAAGAAGTAGAGAAATAGACTGGAAAATAAATCGACCAACCTCGTATCGAACTGGTGTCAAGACAAAACAAACTCAAATCCAGCCCGTTCAGCGCCTTATTCACTTGTGCTAACAAAGCAACAGTAAGAGAATTGCGTAATTACATGAATAATAAAACTAGAGGCAAATACCATGCTTTAGTGACTTTATTGTTTAGCAAAACAAAAGGTTTCTGTTGTTTTTTGCTCAACAAATGATCTCCAAAAGACGGCAAAAACAATTATGCAGTGATGCTTTTCATGTCAAAACAAGTCAGTCTGCCAAAAATTAGCTCGATCCTGCAAAAAATAAAAATCGGCCCAAAATGCTATATACGCCCTTTTTGCACGAAAGCCTTCAATTAGTAGTTTTAGCTAACAAATTTTTAACCATGTTTAATTAACGATTATCTATCTTATCTATCTATTTAATCCTTTGTTGATCTCAGGATCCATGTGCTCCTCATGTTGCTCTCTTTATAAGGTAAGTCTTTGCAGTGATTGCCATACAGGTACACATAGTGACTTAAATACTCTGGTTGTCTGTTTATTTAACTCTTGAATTCTGAGATTGCTTGAAATCAAATTTTTCCATACAATGTCAGCAAATGAATCAGACATGTCGATTGGTAGAACCCTCATTAAAATTATGTGACTTCCTTTAATTTAGTTATTATGACTTCTTGACTCCAAGAATAACTGTCAGACATTTCCTTAGGTGTTAAAGAAGTCCCTTAACACAACTATTATTTTAATGTGATCAGATTTTAAATGCTGGCCGATTCATGGTGTAATCAGAGGTGTTGTGCTTTCACACCAAAGTCTCACATGTAATATAAAAGAAATGTATACCAACAAGTGTGGAATGACTGTTTAGAGATTAATAATGAAAGGTTTCCAATCTGTTGTCTTTAGAATCAGTTTAGATGAGTGAAATCCCTGGTATCCAGTTGAAATACATTTATTTGTTAAAATGCTTGTCTCTTTTCAGTTCAAAGTGTTTGTTTACTCAAGACAACTTTGCTACTGCTGTGGAGCTGAGAGTGTCATCCAGCTTACTAATGGTATGTATTACTTTACATATCTCCTACTGCATTTCATGTGTGACAGTTTGTCATAGAATTTGTCTTCTATCTCACTACCTCCAGCAGTCTGAGGCAACTGTCAAGTTGGCTGTGTTTTCTGGTGGAAACCTTGTTGTTCTTCTGCAATCAGGCAGAGTTCTTGTGTTTAATGGAACAACACAAACTTGGGGTGATCCATCTGGTGAGAATAAAACTAGGTTTTTCTTCTCTTCATTAAAATAATAGATAAGATCGAACCTGATGTTCACAACTTGCATTAAATTTTGATGTTCACAGCTTGTATCACAACTTGTATTTTATGTTCACAACTTGTATTTCTATATTGCTTAACCCCATTTATGCCTTTAAGAAACTGCATAGTTTTTTGTTTTTCATTGGGAACAGCATAAGAGTCAATACAGTAGATATACTAGACATTTCACCAAAATTGCTACCAATTTTGAATAATTTTGCTCAAGATGTCTGGTTCTTCAAATTTCATGTTTTAGGACAACATACAGTAGTTTCCTGTTTCCTAGTTATTGTGAAACGTCATTGTCAGGATACTTGAATTCAAGGAGGGTACTCTCTGTAGTGACCTCTAGGAGGAGGCTCTGCCTGAAAGGGGTTCCTTTTTTAAATTAAAGTTAAATGAAAGGGGTACTTTTTCTGTCAAAATGCTATAAAAAAAGGGTACTTAAGGGGTTGGTCCTCGGGGCAGAGCCTCCCCTTATAGAACTTTTTGTAGAGTATGATTCCCCTCCACTCGGGACTAGAAGGAGCCAGGACATATTGGCATGTGAATCTAAACCATTTCAGATTTTAACTGAAACCCTCAATACATTTTGAAGTTTTTTTTTTTCTTTTGCCTTGATCGGACTACAGGTTTGTCGCAGGTGGGGTTAAATGAGTTGGCATCACAAAAGAAGTGCTTTGCAGGTGCACACAGTAAGGTGGAAACTCCATTCTGATATTTTGGCTCATTACAAATTGTGAATTAAGGGCTAACAAACTTTTAAAAGTTAAGGTTGTATGATAACAACCAGTGAGCAGGTCACATTTTTTGCTTGTATATTTTTTTGTAATCTCAACATTCCACCTACCAAGCTGCATCCTGTTGGGATTTGTTCTTCGGGTCTTTTCATGTATTGCAGTCATTTATACACACGCCATTTCACTAGTTCTCCCCATGCATATGTTTGCATAGACAAACTCAGTGAGAGAGTTGTGAGTGCTGAAAACTTTATCCTTCTCTATGTGTATTTTCTCTGTCTTTCAAAACTGACTCCTTTATTTTTTGCTACCTACACTTTTTATTTTTCACTTCATAGATCATGATGACTCTTGTTGTAGGATGGTCAAATAAGGTGTGGTCTTTGCATTTCAAATGGCTTATAGAGTGAACACAATGTCTTTCATCTTTAAAACCTGAGAAATATTTGCTATTGGATTCACATGCATGCATACTTGGACTGTAATTATCTGCCCAATAAAATTTCTGCCAATGCCATTTCAAGGGCTGTTTGGAGGGCCACACAAAATAAGTGCCATTTTTCTTCAAATTTAATGTAATGTTTGATTTGCTCTATTGCAGACTAATGGCAGCGGGATTTACTTTTCAACAGACAGTGGAATTTCTTTCCAGCAACTTTATTTTCCTACACTAAGTTTCACTGTTATTTCTGTAAGTACATAGTTCTTATAACACCAATCATTGAGAAAAGTGACCGGTTACTCACTCAGCCAAGTTATAGAGAATCATCCTCAACTTACATGTATCTTACTACTGTAAATTTGAAAGCTTCTGTTGTTAAATTAAAGAAGTTAGTACATTGGATATTTACGCTTCTTACACAAGTTTACAGTTAAGACACTTGAACCATGAACAATTGAAATTTTTTGTACACTTGACATTTTTTGGTGACTAAAGAATGAATGCTTTTCATGTAATGTACAAGATTTGCATTTTTTACATTGTAAAAATGTTAAACATCCTTGTTAATACTAAGGGCCCTCATCAAGTTCTTTTAGCTAACAAAAATGTTCAGTGTTCAGTATAGATCTGTTACATTCCACGAAATAAATAATTGTATCTGGTCTTTCTTGCTCAGTATCTGTCTGGGAGGTGTTAAGGGTGGGGAAGACCTGATCACTAGATGTTACCTTCCATTCCATACTGATATCTTACTGGGAAAATTGACTTGCATAGCCATTAATGTTGAAAATTCCCAAAACCAAGTCACACAAAGCTGAAAAAACTAAATGGCCATTCTAAACTGTATATGTACCAGATTACTAGAAGCTGATGCCTATTACAGATGATCTTATATCATAGGGTGTATGAGGAAGTTTTGTTTCTTTTTAGGTGCAACATGTTGAAATACACTGTTTGTTTCCCATCGCAACATTTCTGGTAAATGCCACAGGTTATGGCGGCCAACAAGAGGTATAACTGTCACAAGTTGTATACTTTTCTTATCCTAGTATTTGTATTTCCAATATTTTCTTTATAAGTATTTTCTAAATATTCTGACCCAAGTTTACACAGCACTGTAAGGTCTAAACACTCAACTTTTCTGGCAAAGCATGCTTAAGATTCCCCCAGCATTTTTTCATCCCTTTTTTCTTGTGTTTCACTAGCTATCAGAATTAATTTGGGCTTTTTAACATGTTTCTGTTTGATTTTTGCAATGGCATTGATCTTGTCTTTTTCCATCAGTTCCATGTTCAGGCATCATGGCATTAATGTAAGGGGTTCTGGTCGACAAACGTTTTGTTGATAATTTATTATTTAATTATTCTGAGAAGTCTTGTATTATTTTGCACTTTGTTTAGATGCTCTTTCTACAGTACAATTTTGCAGAAGAAGTTTGGGTGAAAGAGGAATTTAAACTTCTCAGCTTTAATCAAGGTATGTGAGCAGAAATTTACCAGTCTGGCATATGAGCACTTATCTGAAGTTATTGTATGCACAGTAAGACAGCGTGGTTTGATAGTACCTGAGTGTGCAGGCGGTGCAATCATCTAACCCTCAAAAAGTGATAAGACTGTATTGTTATTTTAATCTTTGGGAGATGCGCTGCATGCACGCATGTCACATTTTTAGGGGTCAAAAGCATTCTTTAAACAGCCCCAGCCAACCCCACAAAGGTGATAATATTTATGTGTGAGGAAAATGCCTTTAGTTATAGTATCTGGTAGAAATGAAATGTTTTATACTTGAAATTTGTGTAGCCAAATTATTTGTGATCAATGAACTTACACCTTATCATACAGTTTGTAGTACTATAATGAAGCAAGGTCACTATCATTGTGACTGAGAGTTTTATGTTATAATTAACCAGCTATGAAGGTCAGTATGCAACTTGAAATGTATTCTTCCATATAGTTCAGGCAATTCTTTTTTTTTTTCTAATTTAAATGTTTTGGTTGTTTCTTCTCATAGATCTCCCAATCTTGTTTTCCTTTATTCCTCCAAGTACACAGTTTGTGATTGCTTGGAGTAAGAAAATGTTTGTTTTTGGAAGATTGAATGATACAGGTAAGTGAGTGGCCCTCATATTATATGTGTCCTATGAACAAGTTATATTGTGTACACAATTTTCCTCATAAGCAAAAGCACTTCTGTCGCTGGTCAAGGTAAAAGATTTAAAAAAAAAAACAGCAGAAGCTGAAAATTTCCAAAAAAAATTAGGTTCATTGACACTTTTGCTATCTTGAAATTTTGGAGATTTTTAAACCTAATATCTGTTCCAATATTACATCCCAGAGCTAAAATTTCACCACATGATTCGCAAGCATGTCTTACACTATATGCATTTAGTCATTGCTAACAAGGTAAAGAGTGCACCATGTCTACTGCTAACCACACCAGTGTTACATTGTCAATGAAAATCTAAGTGAAGGGTAAACAAAATGTAAGTTGTACAAAATCTGTAACACTTCTTTTGATGTAGTTCCAAGTCACATGTTGAGTTGGTAATATATGATGTCCAATGGAAACCCAATTAATGTAATAACCAGCAGGCCACCAAAATGTGATCATGTTTCTTAAGATAGACATATTAAATGGATCTGTGACCAGTAAGAATGGTCAGCTCAGGTTTCTTCAGGGCAAACAGAAATGGTCACGAGTAGAAGGTGGTCTTAAGGCAAGTCTAGTGTATGAGTGTAAGGGGCGATCTTCTGCTTAGTCAGGCGTGGCCATTAGATTATGTGTCACTGTTATTTTATGTTATTTGATTACAGGGAGTGTTTTCAAGTTGAAGAGACAGGACAATCTCACTGAATTCATGCTTGGTGACAATGAAACTATAGTGTCTGTAATAACAGGTATGAAGACTGGATTAATGATTGAGATCTGATTTCTCCTTACCTTTTTATTTATTATCAAAACAGGTAGGTGGTGAGAATTAAAACATCATCAACAATGAGTTGTTTGTTACAATAATTGATGTGGTGCTTAAAAACTAACAAAAAAAGAGTTGACACTGATTATGTAGAAAAATCTTGAAACTGGAAGTTTTTCTGTTCCTCAGCTGTGAGTAAAAATGCACTTGTTATAAATATACCACAAACTATTTGTTATATTATTTTCAAAATAACACCTTTCAGGTGGATGTCGTGATTTTGCAGTACACTTGTCAAACAACCGGATGTTATATGGAAGAGCATTTGTTGGACATGTGGTTGAGGTAAACATCAATATTATTATAACATAATATGTTATTCTGAATTGAACACAGTCACAGGGTTGTTGCAAAGGTGTGAAGTTGGTGGTAATGG
>Ga0126338_10002341_pt1 | contig 12974 bp, 14 predicted proteins | sample OrbCmetagenome_2_FD_92529 | JGI IMG/M metagenome (GOLD analysis project Ga0126338, IMG submission 92529) | Coral microbial communities from Petempiche,Puerto Morelos, Mexico - Orbicella C C metagenome | ecosystem: Host-associated > Invertebrates > Cnidaria > Coral | place: Petempiche,Puerto... | reverse complement strand
TAAGGAAATGTGAAAGTAGTAAAGAAGAAGTTAAAACGGCAACTCTAGCCTGTATGGTTCTTCACAATGTGTGCATTGACAGGGGAGAAACCCTCAGCAAAAAGTTAGACTTAACACTAGATCTAGTTACAAACCAGCGACGCGATAGGAATCGGATAAGGGAAATACTTCAAATGCTGCCTTGTGAGAGATTCATGCCAGCAGGCAGATATCATACGAAATGCCCTTGCTGACAAATTGTTTTCGGAAAAACAAACTGGCATTATTTGTTAGACCACTTTAGATTACTCTTTTAATCCCTGTGATAATCACATGGTCATTAATAATTATTTGCCCTGGGAAAATCCTTTCTTAAAGTAGGTATGACTCCTTTGTTGATATTACTCAAGACATTAACTTGAACAATGTTTCAGATGTTTCCAGGGTGGATTTTGTGGTGTTAGAAATGGAAGATGTACATTTGCAAATAACTGTTTATTAGCATAATGTGCCAATGTTGTTTAACATGTTACTATTAAAGTGTTTCTATGAGAAATGATGTTTGTCTTTGAGAGAAAATAGGCTCATTGTGGTGTATACATTGCATTCTCCTTAAGAGCTACACTGATTTATAGTACTCACTGTAGAACTCTTATTGATAAACATGTAATCTCAAGAGGCAGTACAGAGTTGTTTCACTTTGTCATAAAGCAGCTTATTAACACAACATATTCACGAACTGTAAAATTACTTCCCCTCCTATAGAGTGGCTAAATATGACATGTACAAACACTGTGGTTAAGTGGTAAGTATTCGGTTGTACACAAAATTTGTATATATCAAACGACAAAAAAAAATGTGTTCTTTACAGTCATTCTGGCAACCAATCAGAGATTAGAAAGTGAAATAAGGATACAAATATGAGGATACAATTTCAACTTCCTACGTGTATTCTTGTTTATATAATAATAAATCACATAGAGTGGTAAACAGGATTATCGGCCCTGGTAAGAGTAGACGCCTCGCCAACAGATTCAGGGCTTGGAGTAGAATAATTAGAATTAACCGACGTTGGCAGAGCATTTGCAGGAGAAAGGGGTCGAAACTGATAATTTGAAGGGCCCTGATACATGGAACCAGTGCTCTGAATAATTTGGTGAGGAGCTGGTGGATAAGGCAAGTAGAGGCCATCACTATCACAGGAACGTGAGGCAAAACCCACATGTCCTGCTGCAGACACAGGGCTCTGACCCTGAAGTGGTTGCTGGTTTTGAAATGAAAGCATCATTTGCATCAATTTTAACTCATGCTCCCGTGCTTTCTCTATATCATCTTTCATAAAACTTATAAGTTCCCTGGTTGGATCTTTTTCTGCTATTGTTTTCATCAATTTCATAGCTTCACAAATTGGGTCATCCCGATTGCTTTTTCGTTTTGGTTGCTTTACAGGAACAAACAAATTCTGACTTTGGTCAACTGATGACGTTTCACTTTCAGAGCTGTCCAAAGTTGGTGTGCTAGTGATGTTTCGGCAAAACTGAGTTGCTGATGGTTCCCTTGCTTGCCCTGGCTGGCAAGAGTCTCTTGTCTTGACTATGTCATAAAGCTTCTGAAACCATACCCCCAAATTTTTGTCTTCTTGGAATCTTTTAATGCCAGTTCCAGTCTTAATAGTAAGAGCAGCTCTCTTACATTCAGACACACACTTCTTGAACTTTGATCTCAGTTGCTCAACAGTAAAACAGAAACTCTCATCCCTTGTGACACATCTCTGCTTCAGTTCTTCACGGATTTTCCCATAGATTTCCCCATTCTGTTGAAATTTAGTATTCCTAAATATCAGCTTTGTCTTGTAGCGATCACTGCTCACAATTATATCAATGAATTCATTCAGCAGCTCTTGTGACCACCTGGGCTTTCTTCCTGCTTTTTTCTGCTTGTTCTTTGACTCACTACCATCCTTCTTTTTCTCCTCTTGGTCGTCCTTCTGTTTATCTATATCCAATGGTTCCTCCTCTGAATTTGAGGGACTGTAAGTTTCTTGTAAGCTACTGGAATATGCCAAAACAAATTAAAATTATTACAATTTGCACATTGTAGTTGCAATATTCTAACTATTCGGCAACAAAAAAACTAAAGCTATTATGAGGAATGCATATTTCTCTGTTGTTGCATTTTGCTTTTAGAACGGGGATTAGAATATTCCCTTTGTTTCCTACAATAGCACGACTTGACAATGGGGCGAGGAAACCTGTTTCCTTGCAAACCGCCACACTCCATAAATGAGAAACTTTATAAAGTACGGAAATCTATATAATGCCTTCAATAAAACATTACTTGGAATAAAACTGTTACCCAAGGTAGTTGTAAAAGTTAATTCAACACGTACTTTTCTGGGTTGTTGGTCTTGTCTCGCCCATTATTTGCCATTCTTCGTTTCCCGCCATCACAATTCTCTTCCAGCAACTTCTTAACCTTGAAGCACAGTTCACAATGCCCAACAGATCTTCCTGCCGTCCAGCCAACAGTATCTTCATTGTTTTCAAAAATAGAACACTTGTTACAGATCGGCATGTGACATTCAATACAAACATACTTCGTGTTAGCAAAGCAGGAACTACACATGTCTTCGCTGTTATCCGCGAGTGTAGCTCTCCAAGTCGCATGATGGTAATAAACACGCTCTATGACGCATGCTCCCTTCAAGAAACTGCTTTTAAAATACGTTATAATAATTTATGCATTAGGTTCGGCACATGAAAAGTTCAGCATCTGAATCAAAGCCATTCCAAAGGCGAAATTCCCGGTTGAGCCAGGCAGGAAGAACGGCTGAGTCAGTCCCAATTCGAATAGCCGTTCTTAACTCATTCAGACGCCGAACTTTTCATGTACTTAATTCAACGTATTAGGTTCGGCTCATGAAAAGTTTGCCGTCTGAACTGGGCCTAAGACCCCCTTCATCATAGTTGACTTCACTCCTCCAGTCACCAGGAATTGTGTTCCCACTACTGTCTTCGCAGACAACAAACCCTGCTGGTGTACAGTTGGCATTCTCTGTCAAGTGCAGATGATTGTGAAGGCAAATTGTGGCTTGCACTATTGTCTTCACCAAAGCAACATCTGCTCTTATTGCCCATCTGAATATTCTCCACTTTGCTGCCAATATCCCAAATGCATTTTCAATTGTTCGCCCTGTTCTTGATAGCCTGTAATTATTAATTCTTTGACACTGTCGAGGTTTTTGCCAGGATATGGCTTCATGAGCCAGTGCTTAAGTAGGAAAATATCCATCTCCAACAATGACATAGGGGAGATCTTTGTCTCCATGCAGGGAAGGGCTCGGGAGGTTTAACTCTGTGGGGTGTTGTTCGAATGCTTGACCAAACACGGAGTAGGATAGTACACTAGCATCATTTGTACTGCCAGATCCTCCAATATCTGCAAATGTGAAACAATACTTAGCATCATAAATTGCCAATAAGACAATATTGTGGAAGCTTTTGCAATTGTACTAGTCGGATCCACCATTCTTTGGGCAGTCCATCATGATATGCTTTCTGTCACCAATACAAGGGTTAAAAGATCTTCAAAACGCTCCGGGAACATTCTTGTGAACCTAGCGTAGACAATAAGTTCATACTTCACATCAGTCAGTTTCCTTGTAAACTTGCACAAACCACATAGTTTGAAAATCGTACCTGAAGAGAAATTCCCTGTCATGCAGTCCAAGCTCTTGTACCAGAGTATGGTAAGCTCCGAATTGTTCTCGCTTCTGATATATCTGTTGAACTCAAAATCTGTGTCTTTGGGATTCTTCAAGCTCTTCTACAGCCCAAAATGAAAAGAATAAGCCAGGAGAAGCCAGGAGACTTGTTCTGCAGTTGACGTTCACCATTTTGTTTGCGAATATCACACCAAATTCTTTTGTCGGACCCAGGAACATCGTTGATTACCGCGCATCTTCAGTCTTTGAAGTGGTCATATGGAAACCAGCAATCGTCTCAGTTTTCCTGATCGTCTGAACATTTTTTGAGACAACTGGAACGATTGGGACGATCTGGAGGATCATATGGAAACCAGGCTTAAGGAGGTTGGAAAGCGAGCTGTTGGCGACAAAGACCATGCTAAGTGATGTGCAAAACACCGACAAGGAACTGAGACTTGAACTTGATGCAGCTAAATGAAAAATCTCCCTGCAAAGAGATGAAATAGATGACCTGTATTGCTTGGATGATTTAGAGCGATACTTGAGAAAGAACTCGCTTAAAATTGTTGGTATTCCTGAAAGTATTCGTGAAAATGAAGATGCAGTACTCAAAATCGCCAATGCGTTGAATGTTGAAGTAAAACCCAACAATATTGACATCTGCCATTGAGTGAAAAGAAAGAAATCCAGCCCAGTTATTGTACGTTTTGTTAGTCATAAATCTTCTCTTTATAAACAGAGTTCAACTGAAAAATGTACAATTTGCCAATATATTTGCAGATGAAACAGCAAGATTTTCATCAATGAAAACGTGACAGCATTCACAGAGAGTTGTTGGGAGAATTGTTTTAATCACCGCACATTTAAATGGTGTGAAAACTTTGTTATTCAACATCTAAGCACCTAACAACCAATGAGAACAACTAGAGTTCATCCACAGATTAAACAATTTCATTGTAGACAAGTCCGAAACGGCAAATATTGTCATTGGAGGTGATTGGAACTGTACGCTAACAAAAAGAGACAAAAAAGGCGGAGCATTTTGGAAACCTACACCCCTTAGAAATCTGCTACTAACCGCCATGGAAACCTTTGATCTAATCAACATTTACAGAGCCCGCCATCCGAATTCACGACTTTTTTCATGCGAATCCAAATTCTTACAGGTTTTTCTTGTGGCAAAATCTTTGGTAAAGTATGTAAGCAAAGTTGGCATTACCGTGTTGATTGCACCTGATCATAAGGCAATCTATTTTTATGTCGTTGCCTGTGATGATCTCAAAGGGCTGTTGTTTCTTGAAATTCAACAATACCTTGCTTGATGATGAAGTCTATATAGCACATATTCGTGAACTCATACCTCAAATATGCACCCCCCTAAACTGATAGACTGAGTAATCTTATTTTCTTGTGACATTTGACTAAAAACTGAGAAACAACAAAGAAAATTCAAGCAGTTAAATTTCAAGAGGAATTGTTCCTGCTTTCATTCTTTGCTTTTCTTTTCTTTTCTTGTTCAGTTACTTTTTTCACTAATTAATCAACAATGCTGACAACAAACACAAGTACAACTTCAGCGGCCTTCAATCAAAACATACAGCTATATGTATATGAAAGCCCTTTCAATGCTAAATGAATGTTGCTGTGCAGATTATTTACTTTGGTTGCTGGATAACAGAAAGACTGTTTACCTGTAACTCAAGGAGAGCTAGAGGTTCATTGAAATAAAATGCAAGGAAAATAAAACAAAGCAAAAAGAAGGATGAACATACTTCATGTAACTGGTTACAGTTTCATCTCATGACTTCTTGATGTTAAGAGGGCATGATTTGTGCATTGTCAAACCACAGCGGCAGGTTTTGGCACTGATTATGGTTTGACTCTTCCTGTTCCTGCGGTTCATCATCATCATCTTCTCCATAGATGTGCTGAACTGCTTGACCTCTCACCCATTTTTTCCTGGCTTCTTGGTCTTCAACTCTTGCCACCATCATTCGAACTCTGAGGGTCCTAGCATGACTAGATTTTCAGTTTTCAAGTTCAGCAGCCCCCTCCTTGATCATCTGGACAACTGCTGGCAGGATAGGGAGATTGAGTCACTTCTACAGATCAATGGCCCAATGGTATTGAGGTTTCTCGAACTTCAAAACACCAGGTCATATTACCATGACATAGCCCTGCATTTGTCGAGGTCATGTAGTGTAACCTGTAGGAAGACACCTTCATTATTATAACTTTTACTTGGGAATTAAAGTACATCTGTGATGCTACCCACCTTATATTGAACTGAATATTTGGGAAAATATTAGAAAGTTTGAGAATCTATAGAAAGACAATAAAATTGCAAGAGTACTGGTGAGAATGGATGAACAGAATTTTGAAATGTCTTTTTAAATCTTAAAAGTAAGAAAGCATGTTCATTCCTTAGCTAGTATCACTGGGGGGGCCAAGGAGGGTAAATAATGTGTTTGTCTAAAGTATCTAATGTATAATGAATGTGGTTCACTAATACTCAAGCTCTCGAATTTTAAGATTACAAATTATTTTACAACATAGCTAGCAGAGCTAGCAGATCAAATTCATTTACAGCATGAACCAATTGTTGATTTATGATCAAGAACATTTATTTATAAATAATTTATGGACCTCTTCAAACGCTGATCCTTTGCTCTGAAGTGGGGAAGCACCGTAAAGTGTGCTTCCTGTAAGTTTGAATTCCCCCTTCCAAGTTCAGGATAGATGACTGCCTTTGAATCCTCTGCTTTTTTGGACACTCTGGTCTGTAGGCCATCCAGTTGTAGTCACATGTTAATGGGAACTTGGTATGATGGTCTTTCCCTTCACAGCTAGGCTCCTCATCCTTGTCACATCTGTTACATGTACATGTATGCTGTGGATGAAATCCACACAAGCCTCCATCCCAGGTATGAATGTCTCTGCAGTGTTACTGTGAGAGAATCCTCATGCATTCTACACATTCTGCAGGGTTACTGGACTGCTGGAGAATACAAAAGTGATTGATTCTTGCTGCCTTTATGAAATTTTCTGACATACATCTACTACCAGACCTGTGCCTTTCACATTTACATTTTAGCATTCCAATGCCAGGAAACTTGTCCTTCAGCTTGTTCTTTACATCTGCAGAAAATTCTTTCCTCTTGGCAGCCTCTTTTAAATTGTTTGTGTGGACCCTATCAACATGTCCTCCACCCTTGTATATTTTTGCATCTGGGTGATGTTGACTCACAGACTTTGCAGAGCTAGAGTCGCCATCTTGCCAAACTGTATTCACACAGGAACCTTCATCCTTGGCTTGTTGGTATTCTATCTTTCTCCTCTTCACACATGTCATCCAGTATCGCAGTAATGTGCGGGTAAACAAGCTTGATAATGTCATATGATCTGTTCGTTGAAACACAGCTTATTCCAAGGAACTGCCTTCAAGTTCTGTCAAATTTTGGAAAGCTATGACCAGAGATCAAGAATGCCACCCCTATTGCAAGGTTCACAACAGTTCTTTTACAACCTTCGACAAGAGCTGATCCCTGGAAGTTCACAGTTCATAGGGTGCAGCTGTTGCACGTAAATACTCCATTGAGAGAGCCACCAAGACCAACCTGTTCAACTTTGGCCAACACAAGAATGCCTACAATTAGAAATGTACTGAACTTACAAAAAACTTCAAGATGTATACCTACACGCAAGAGAGCAACGTTGGTAAAATAGAGAGTCATTTTCAGGAAAAGGGGGATAATGGTTCTTTCTGTCAGCCATGGGGCTTGAAGCATGCAATGTTTTAGGAATTTCTGTCTGAAAATGAGTTTAAAGATTGATGAATGTGGTCTGAAATTGGGTTGGTACTTTGTATAAACTACCTTTACTCTAATTTATCCATTTTTCTTTATCTGTGAGATGACAGATTTGACTAACAATAGACGGATTGAAACCCACCAATGACGGATGACAAACTTTACACGAGTCTTTCAGCCAATACCATCATGGCTATACTGACCAATCATGTTCAGCGGAACAGACTTATAAGATCGACTGACAAACACCATTCACTTGACTCTGAAGATGACTTCCGCTCAGGTTGTCCAAACGTCAGTCACCAACAACAGTTCTTTTCAGAACTACACTCACCTGGACCATCACACTATACGAACTGCTGATACCCCTGGGTTCAAACCATTCACTATGACAAGTATTGTAGTGTGGTAAATTTTAAATTGCAGTATTTTGACTTAAATCGGAAAATTTTCATAAAATCAACTGATGAATGAAGCAGAAAACATATCAAAGAGGTGGATCTGTGGTGTGAACAATTTCTATAGTTCCCAATTAGGTGTGATAATTTTTATTTTGTGAAAGCTTCTTCAGTGACTCAAACGATGAAAAATCAAACAATTTTCCTTGAAATCAAAAATGTTTACGTTCCATTGCATCCATCAGTTGAACACATTGATGTGGCATTAATTTGATCCACCAAATCAGTCAGCTGTGTGGAATCACATACAAACAAGCGATGAAACCCTTTCTTTCTTCCATCTTCGATGGCACTTTGACGTTCTCATCTGAACTCAAGAAATACTCTGAATCGTCATTGGGGGGTGCCTCTTCTGTCATTGTTGTTCCGTCATGAAACCAGTCTTTTAAGTTACTAGAGGCAAGTGCTTCCCCTACACTCTTTTGCATCCTGTACTTTGTTTTCCCAGGGGTAATATACTGCACTCGTGTTCAAACGCCACTCTTGTATTTTTCCTCTCTCTAGTTAGCTCCCAGGGCAAACTTTCTCCAAACTCCAATTCCTAAACCTCTCTTCTCCAATGCTTTCTTTGATCTCTCCCCTAACATTTGCTTTCTTTTGCACTTATCGGATATCTTGCATTTCTTTTTACGCAGCATGATCGCTCGACGCTATCGTACTCAACCAGATATAGTTCACGCTGGCACAAGCATGACGTAGTTGACACAGCATGACATACCTTAGCAACTGATGAAGAAAGCAAGTTTGGGGGATAGGGGTGGGGGCCAAACAAGTAAAACAGGCATCCACAGCTCATTTGATCGGCAGATAATAATCCAATATGGCGGAAGAAAGCTTGAACGCCATGTTTCCAGTGATATCGTTAGAATTCAAAGGTTAGATAGCTTTTCACTTCTATCATAATGCCTCCTGGAGGGATTGTAAGAAGTAAATTTGATTTTGGGGGGAATTGAGTGGCTCTTTTGCAATGAAATTTGGCAGGTTATCTCTAAAGGACATAACTCGGAAACGCTTGATAGGGTCTTAACATAGAGGCCAACACAACCATGTTCTGACTTGGCAAAGTATGCATTCAGTCACATTGCGATAATTTGAGTTTCTTTAACATATCATAGAAACCCTACCGTAGAAATAAAGCTTTTATTTATACAGACATGACTATGTCTTTACATCTTGAATTATTTGCGTAGTTTAAATAAAAAATGTGAATCGTTTTCTTAGGGCGGGTTAATATTTAAGCCAAGATCCCCCACAGGGGGTCTGATATGAGGGAGACAGGTGAATTTTCAAGTTTAACATGAATGAGATTGTATGTTATTGACAGAATCTGCATTGTTTCACACATTTTGGATGCAATATTTGCCTTTAAAAATGACTCAAAATCGCAGGTGCAGATACCTTGAGGTACTGTTACTTCTGTATGTTGGTGTTCAGGATGTCCAATTTTATTATTCTGGCACCTCAGCTCCTTGCCTTCAATGTTTGCCATAATTGCAATAACTACGTCTCTTGTGAAACCTCTGATGTATTCCACTGGTCAAGAAAAAAATGAAACAAATAGCATAATAGCAGACAATTTACATAATAGCACAGAATTCAGTCACAACAATGAGAAACACAGCTGCACTGAGTAAACAGTTGCAAAACTGAAGCTCTGAATAAAGGTATCACCAGCACATTACTGTGGAAAGAGGAAGAAAGAAAAAAAACCTGTGGAATCTATCTTATCATCCTTATGCCAGGCCATCCATTTATCAAGTATGTAGTTCAAATCTTACATCTGTACTGCTTCTCTTGAGCTGTGATATGCCTTTTCTGTCAGATGATTCATGTCAATGAGCAACAACCTTCACATACTGGCACTCATTTGCACGGCCTTTTTCTCTAAAAGAAATTAGTCACATGATAGGAAAGGAGTCTTTCTATATCAACTGCAAATTTCATTCTTTTTGCTGCAAGTGCTGAGGAGGTAAGACCAATTTTGGGTGAATGCATAGCCTCTACAAATGCCTCAAAACTCTGATATGGGTAGTTGTCATTTCTGATACATGCTCCCACTCTCTTCAACACACGATTGTGGTCTCCACGTTCATGATGTGGGTTACCTGTGACTGATTTAATTTCAGGAACAAAGAAATGCCTTGTGAAGTCAGCTCCAAATTCTTTATGGAAGGATTTAACTGTCTTTCTGAACTTGAATGTCACAAGAATAGACCTCAGCATGTAAAGGATACTTTTTGGAGTAACCCTATCTAGATGTTCAAGGGGTGTATCAAAGAAGAATTAACGTTCCAGGAATATTGGCAATGGCATCTGGCGGGCTCAATCTATCTCTGACTTGCAAGTTGATTGAGCCAGCTATGACATCTCTTAGAATGGCATCTATGGCACTAATGTCCAGGATTGAGATGTATGCTAATGAGATGTATGGTCCTTATGAGAAGCATCACAAAGTGTCATTTTCATATTACTTCATATGTGACATTATTATGCATGTTTTGGTGACTTTTTTACAAATGGGAACACCTTGTGATGCTTATCATAAAGAGCATGAATCTCAGTGTGCACTCATGGACATATGAGGTATTTTGTTAAAGTCATTTACTTCTAATTTACTACGATATTGTTAGGAAATATCTTATCATTTGTCTGGTAAAAATTCTGCATGATATACATTGCACATGCTATAAACTATCCTACTTGACCTACTAGAAGGAGAAGTAAAGAATATCAAACTATGACACCAGTGCTTGGCAAAAATGGGCCACAACTTGTGAAAGGGTTTTTTTTTGGGGGGGGGCAAGAACTGCTTGTAGACTTTGCTGCCTAGATCAATCTGACTTCAAATGTCAGTAACTCGATTGTATCTTTGTTTGGACATGTTGATGACTTACGGGTTTATCAAGGCTCCATAATGCCTCTCAACCACCAGGCAGGCATGCAAGGTACTTTAAAAGAGTACTTAAAATATTACTTGACAGAGCTCTAAGGCATCACATCTATTTTCTATTCAACGGTATCTCCTTTGACAGTTGATCGATTTCAAATGTTGAGTTCCATGTCACAATAACCTGATGTAAACAATCTGTTTTTCAGATTCCTGCTCTCTGTGCTATTTCTCTTTGACTTAAGGACATTCATGTGAAAAGTTTCCAACATTGATGTTTTTCTGAGACTTTTACCATTGAAAGATGACAAGTTAGTGATGTCAGAAATGTAAAAAAATGAAGTCACCGACTTCAGTTTGGAAAAAAATCCTTAATCTGAAAAAAATCGGGCTTTGTTAGAGAATAGGGCCACAGTGGCTGTAAGTCCAAAAATATTGCAATTAGATCTTTGAAGTGAAATATTTTCTGCCAAATATTGTTTAAATGGACCTGTTAAAAGAATTACATCAACTGGTGAGGTTCCTTAAAGAACAAGTTCACATTTAGCGACCATGAATAAACACTGAACTTTACTCCCAACATTCTTTATTCCTTTGTTTGTAACAAACATCAAACTTTTATTGGAAATATTAAATTACAATTGTCACCATCTTTAACATGTAACTAAACTGAACTCAACAGAAATGGGACTACAAACAGGAATAAACAAGAACCATGAATGATACTAGAAAATAACCGTACCCAGTTGGGGGGGGATTTTGAAAGTTATGATGAAAATTGTCCTGGAAGGTGAGTGTTTGGAGGATAGAAGTTTTAACTCATGGATGTTTTCTGTAAAAAATCAATGCACATCCCATATTAAATTCTTACAACAGCGAAGGAGTAAACTCAATTATCCTACACTGTTCTCTAGGTCAAGTGCATCCACAATAATAAGTCATAATAGGTCAAGCATCTCTGCTATGGGTGAAATTATTATGGAAAATTCATTTAATTACTCCTTTCAATAGATTCACCGTCCAAATGGAAGTTGAAAATTCAAACCATTACTTGATTCAAAAGTCAAATGTTGATTTGATCTCAGTAGATCTCAGTGGATCTCAGGTAACAATATGTGGGAATTTTGTGAGATTTTCCAGTAACACCAAGAGAGACGCCTTGTCTGTAAAACAGTTTGTAGAAGTAATGAAATGCTGATGAAACAGTCATCAAAATAACAAATCATCTGTATAATGACAAACACTGGTACTTATTTTAACTGTTTGGTCTGAATAACATAAGTGCCATTTTTACTCTGTTTGCTGACTTTCCAATCAATCTCTCTTAATCAGTCAAACGAGAAGTTATATCTTTAACATTTCCATGCACGGTGGGCACAGGAGACTCAAAATGTGGCAGGGGTCGGCGGTGCGCAATGTCAGCAGTTGCTCAACAAAGTGAAACATTTCAATATGGCAGCCAAAGGCCAGAGTAATTATTTTTCGACAGATGCAGTTCGAGAAGCAGTTTTAGCTGATAGGGATGACTTGTCGTCTCAAGAATCGGAAGAAATCGTTGAAGAAGAATCAGTTAATGGAGAATCCGAAGAAGACGTTCTCAGTGAGAAGATTGAATTGTGTCTTCAGGCATTTGACTCGCTTGATTTACGTGATGTAAATTTGGATATGTTTAAGAAATGCATGCGAAGACAAATTGAAGCATCTTACTGCGTATTTCAAAGTCCTACTGATCCGTTAAAGATTTTATTGAATGCTCCTGTAAACTGTGGAACGGTCCTTTATGATGAAACCAGACTGTGGCTGGACAAGATCAAATTACTTTTGGGAGGAAAAGTCAGCATCAGGTGCCCTTATCAATGCCAAATAATTCGAAATTTACCAAAAGAAATTTTTTTGGTGTTTTGAAGTGGAGTTGTTCGCTCTCTCTCGGTTGCAAGATGTTGTTGATAACATTTCCCTCGCTAAAAATAATAAGTGCTATGCGATATCATTCACAAGGATGGAAGCTGTCATTGCATTATTCTCTGTGTTGTCAGGAATGTCAGAAGGGGCAGTCAGGTCATACTTCAAGAGGAAAGTGTCGAATGGAAGAGCTAAAGTTATAGTAAACTTGGAGAAAGACTTTGTTTTCCTTT
>Ga0126338_10002340_pt1 | contig 12988 bp, 8 predicted proteins | sample OrbCmetagenome_2_FD_92529 | JGI IMG/M metagenome (GOLD analysis project Ga0126338, IMG submission 92529) | Coral microbial communities from Petempiche,Puerto Morelos, Mexico - Orbicella C C metagenome | ecosystem: Host-associated > Invertebrates > Cnidaria > Coral | place: Petempiche,Puerto... | reverse complement strand
ACGACACCTTTCCACCGGGCGGGGGGGGGGGAAAGAAAATTTTTTAAATAAAATCTTTTTTCCGAATATAAAAAACCCTGTGGGGGGAAATTTGGGGGGGGGGGGGAAAAAATTTTTACAAAAAAACTCTTTTTCGTAAATCAAAAAAACTGTGGGGGGGAAATTTTGGTGGGGGGGGGTAGATTGGGGGTTTTGCCCCCCCCCCCCCCCCCCCCCCCTATTCACTAGCAAGACGTAAAGCATTGCGGAAAAAGGTTGTGAATATTATGGCAGAAATAGGGGCAAAGTCTCTGGACAGGTACCTCGTTGTATTTTCTTCTTTGTGGTATTGCAGGTGTTCTGGTGAAACGATTTTCAATTAGGTTCCAATTTTATTTTGGGAACATACCACATTGATTCTGCAACCAAGGTACCCGCCACCCCGCCCCCCGCCCCTCCCTTCCTAGAAAAATCCTGGATCCGCCCCTGTCTGTTTTTGGACTGCATCCTGCATCAAAGGTTGAAAGTTATCTGATCTATTTACGGCTAGATTTAGTTTAAAACTGTTCCTAAAATGTCCCTATAATTTTGAGTTTCAAAACAAAGTGATATAATTGAAATAAATTACACCAAACACACTAGTTTGCACATCTGCAAGTCCACGTCACGATCACGTGATGACCATGTTGACAATGTTGGTTCCAAGCTGGATCTGAATGAAGGTTGATTCATTGTTCATGTCTGATTAATATTTTAACAAAAACTGGAAACAAAATGACGTTTGTTATCAACCTTTAGCCTTTTCGTATGCTCCAAGCATCTTTTGCGATTTTGTCTGCCTTTTCTCGTCTTTCTCAGCCTCAACGTTCTTTTTCGCAAAATGGTAAGTGCCCTCGATTCTGTTTACCAAACCCAGGAGTGGAAGAGTCCCTTACTGGAATTTGTTCGCCTCCATTGCGTAGTTCGAAGAAGTATTCCAGCTTATTTAATGCATATTTGATCCCTTTATCCTAAAAGTTCAATTTGTGACAAGCATTTCCTTCCTCCTTGAAGACTGGCTTCCGAACGAATTTTTTTTTTTTTTTTTTTTTTTTTTTAACCCCCCAAATTTTTTTAAAAATTTTTCTTTTCCCCCTTTTTTTTTTTTTTTCCTTCCCTTCTCTCCCCCCTTAAAAAATGTCTTTCTAATTAATTTTTTTTTTTTTTTTTTTTTTGGCAAGACGCACCAAATGGTTGACAAAACTCATCGATCCCCGCATTCGTTTCTATTTCCAGACGGCAACAGGTATCGTCGTCAAATAAAACCCTAGCAGCCTGAGGCCTAAAATGCCTGAATGAATACATTAGACTACTGATAAAGGCTACTGATAAAAATACTTACTTTGCAATGATTTTTCAAGACGCAGAGCATTTTCCTGTAAAAAGCCTTAGAATTGTCTTCCACGCTTGTAAAGTTTCGTAAATTCTAGAAAAAAATTTTTTTAGGAGTACATGGCACCGGACCAGTAACGCGCAAGAAAATTGGCCATTAACCAAGGTAAGAGACAAGCAATTTATTATATTAAAAGAAGACCATTGTGTGGTTATCATTTGTGTATTCATGGTTCGTTGGCACGAAAATTAATAATAAAAGACTGAAGTTCCGCAAACATCATCACTGAAACATTCTGTAGCCGCCAGTAAGGAGCTAATGCACAGTTGTTGGAGAGCTGAGGGCGGAATCTAGCGGACAAAGGCTTAGTTTGCAAGGTTAGTCTGTATCTAAGCTATTGTGTGCATATTCTTTAACCAAATTAGTGCTTTATATGGCGAACGCGGTTAAGCTGCTAATGTTAACCAAAATATGGTTACTATGTTACGCCCGAAGATATGCCGGCATAAATGTCCTGTACTGTAGCAGCAGGTGTTTCAGAAGCTAAGCTTTGATGTCATGGTGTGAATACGCTCACGACACTTTTATTGGCGGGAACTGAAGGACACAGTCGTTTTAGATTTGACAGGTTCAGTTCATGTACTGGTGTGTTTAGAAAATTGAATCCTCCGGGTTTACCAGTTATAAACATTATGAACTCTTATAAAGAGAGATTTAAATATCTGGGTTTGTTTTAGCTCGTTCAAATTCAGTTTAGTTTAAACGCCGTTGGAACTTTTGTTTTGTCAACGGCAGAGAAATTTTAAGCGCAATTTTACGCAATGACAGAAATATTTGTCAGGCAAGTGTAGAAAGGTTTAAATGTCTTGCGTTTTGTTTTGCTGGTGTGCAAAACTACTAAGTGAACAAACCTAGAGAAGCCGATTTAACTGGACATCACACTATCGAAAGTTCTAACCCTTGTACATCCAACATTCTGTTGTTATGCTTTTCTGGAGTTGTATGTTTTCAATGTTGGAAGCGAACAAATATGTGTTTCATCTTTATTTAATAAAACCACTGTCAGAAATTTTATTTAAATTTCTCTTAGAAAAATTAGAAACACAAGCCAGCAATGAGCAAAATTCTGCTCTCACATTACCCCTTTAACAGTGGCTCTGCATTTTTGCTGCAAAGTTTCTCGAGTTACGTTTTTATTATGCTGTAAAGCTAGAGATTTACCTCTGATTGTACTGCTCGGGAACGACGAAATATTCTAAGCCGATGCCCACCACCTGTTGAAACAAATTTAGAACCTGTTGCTATTTATTCAGATTGATATATTACGTCGACAAGTGAAATTATTTTTACCCTATCGCCGAAAAAAAATCACTTGGCAGCGCAGCCTCGCTCAGAATTGCCGGACATCAATCTGTTCAAACCTGGACACTCCCAGAAATCTGTATGCTTGTCAGTTGCTCGCTCGTTTCTCGGGCGATGGTTTCAAGTACAATGTTCTATGGCCGGTACAAGTAAGGTATTATGCCTCGTTCTTTATCAATTTAGGACTTATCACAAACTGGCTCTAGCTGATAACGTTTATCATTATACATTTATACATTTTGTGAGCTGCAGATAATTCTAGATATTTTGCCACCTGACATGACAAACGGAGGCAATCACATTTTCAATTACGAAATATGATATGGAAAATGTAGATAACGTTGGTCAATGTTGAAGGTAAACGTCCACGGGATCAGCAAAGGAAGTGTAAGAGATAGTCTAAAGGCGAAAATTATTGCAAAAAGCAGGGAGGAAGAATATTGCCCTGCATTTGGGAACTGGGAAAAAGTGAGTTAAAGACAAATGTCTTAGCACTGAATAAATCTCTCTCTCCGTTTTCAGGCTGATTTGGTTTTCTTGACAACTTAATTTGAGGTATGTTATAAATGTATAATAAACCAATTATCGACATCGGGTTTTCGTAATATCTAGAATAATTAAGGTATTGTGTTGTCAACCTCAGGAGTTAAAATGCATCGGATTGTATTCGCTGTGTTCCACATCATGATAACAGTATTCACGATTCAGAAACACACCATTTCGTTTGCAGTTTTTCCCTGATAGTGTGTTATCAAACCTCAGTGTAGTCCTCCAAGAGTCACTTTTGTAAACGAATGTTACCATAGTGACCTCTAAGGACCGTAGAACATGTACTTAATGTTGAAAGGCATATGTCCGGCACTATTGAAATAGACCATATTTGTATTCTCGATATTGAATTGGAATTACCTTGCGATGAAAGCTCACGCGGGGGATTATCATTAAAAGGAGATTAATTTCATTTGCATCTGAAAAGGTTCCTTTCACTCCCTTTAAATCTATTTTTTTAATTTTAAAATTTAATTGAGTTAAAATTTAAAAATAGCTAAGCAGTGACGTTTATCGCTGTTCACCACCTGATGAGTTATTTTAACAAAGATCTTTGTCTTTTCTGTTGGATTTGGATCAAAAGCAATTTGTCTGTTCTAAATGAACTTTTCTTAGTCATGAAAGGTACCGCAGAACGACAAGTTCACATCAAAACACAAAGGCGCAATTCTTCTGGCGAGAGGAGATAAAACTAAGAAGGAAGAATGTCTGGGGGGGACTCTACAAAGTTGTTTACGGGGAGGCTCCGCCCCAAGGTCCAACACCCAACCCTTTGCATACCATTTTGACAGAAAAGGTGCCCCTCTCGTATACCTTTAATTGAATAAAGGCAGCCCCTTTCCCACACTTTCATAAGTGGCCCGTATCATGAATAAATCGCCAAAAAAGGAAGTCTTCTTGTCGTTTTTATATGGTACCTAATAAATGAAATGATACACTCATAAGATGCGTCTGTTCGAAATATTTTAATTAAGGCCCCTTAAAACTAAGTAAATGACAGATTTCCCCACCCTTTCATATACCTCAACTTGTTTAATCCCTACCCTTTTATATACCTGAAGGCTGAAAGAGGTACTCCTTTCCGGCGAAGCCTCCCCGAATAGGCCAATATAAGTAGCACACCTGTGTGGAAAATATACCTAGTGAACCATTACAAGATGTTTCAAGGTTTGTTTCCAAACTTGTACCAAGTATGAACAAAAGAAAAACAGTGAAATAAGTGTCGTGTGGCCAAACGTTTCAATAATCTCGCGGATTTAGAGAAATAAACTTATTGATGTTGAGTACTGGATAACCGCTCTGGGCATTTGATTATTTAAGGAGAAAGGTAAGCCGGATTCCTTAGCTTCAGTTATATTTATTTTTTCCGCTGGCCGTTGTTCCCACTAATCCCACACTACACACTGCTCTCCAGCTGACTAAGTGCCTAAAACAGATAACAACAACAAGCTCAATAAAAAAAATAGTTTTAAAGTATGTTTGTAAGAAAGTAGGAGATTTGTAGCAAATACAAGGACTATTCCGTATGGTTTAAAACCTTTTTGCCAGCTCGTTGTCAGACCAGAAATTGCCAATTTATGTTCGACCAATCCTCGGTACTTTTTGCAGCAGTTTGGTCTAGACCTGAATTTTTTTCGCGACGATAATGTTCGGACAGATCTGAATTAACATTATTCATAGCCGTTAGTTGAGGGCGTGGATGGAGTTTAACTGTTGGCTGAGACTTGGCCACAATTTGAACTGTCATTTGACAAAGGACGTGTTTTTTAACACAGGCTAAGATCTGAGATCTGCAAAATTTAATGACAGGTGAGAAATGGGCTGAAATTTGTATTGATAGCTCGGAGCTCGAGAGAACTGATAACTGACGCCACCAGTACTTTACCAAATCCGGTTTCTCTAAACCGGCCACCTCTCTATTAAGTGACCAGTTGTGAAAGTCCCGAAATTATTGGCAGTAAAATGTAAATAAAACCACTATTAACCGGCCACCGCTGCCACCTTTTGGTCATCCCGTTGAGGGTTTTCTAACCTCGTCACCCTTAATAAGCAGCCACCCAAAATTTATACACATAGTGTGCCTTCGTTTTGGAAACATGAGGCGATGACAATTAGGAGTCCGAAATGGAAAGTTACGACTGATAAAAACATTCAAACACACGTCTGTTATGATTTTCTTGACGTGATTCCATGTTCACTAAGCAACTAACCCGGCGCAACCAAGGTAAAACAAAAAATTGTGATGGTGATTTTAATAAAGGCAATAGTATTTTCGTGACAAGTGCATCAAGAAAACAGTGATGGGCTTTATTATTATACATTGTAGTCACCATCTTTCTTCTCATTGGCTAAAAGCCTACAGTTAATTCTGGGAAACAGCGCAACCTACAGATTAGTCACTAACCTGCTAGCAGATTAGTCATCAGTAGGTTGCGCGCGCAATAGCTCGCTATGTATGATTTCCAATAGCAATGTCAAGTTCCCGTAAGAACATGGCTTGTCGAAAATAAACTGTGTTCGGTGCGATAATGCGTTTGTCGTCACTTTCTTTAAAACAATGTATAATGAAAAAATTCTGAGATTCGGTTTTTTGATATCTCGAAAAAATCAAGGTCTCGGTTAGTGTTATCAACCTCAGCCTTCGGCTTCGGCTGATAATACTTACCTCGACCTTGAGTGCTCCAGATATCACAAAAAACCTCATCCTATAATTGTTTATTATGTTTTGTGTTGTTTATTATGTACAGCAGCACTGAATCACAAGCCTTCAAAAATTGTTTTAATTTGAATAAATCGACGTTTCTTTAAAGTCTCAGGCTAATTTCTTACGGGCCCCTTTTAGCGACCAACTCCTGGACCAACCCCTATTAAACGGCCACCTCCCGACCACCTCCCAGTTTCCCGAAGGCAGCTTATGTTAGGCATATTCAAAGTCCAGAATATCTGCAAATTTCAAGAGAATATTAAGCGCACGTAGAACTGAATATTTACGATTTTCAAGGAAATATATTGAAGAGAAACTGTGTCTGCTATTTTCAATGGAATATTTGTTCTCGTCACATCTTGGGCTTTGGCATATTATAATCCAGGCCTAGTCAGCCGCTGAAAATCGATATCGGAAATCAATGGACTCAATCGATAACAATCGACAACTCACGAAAAAATTTCTTTATCGATTGCTATCGATTGGCAAAAATCGATAACAATTGATAATTCCTGTCTTCAAGAATATCGATTGTTATCGATTTTAAAAAAAATTGACAGTAACCACCCGGACTATTCAAAGATGGCTTTGTTATTGTGTAAAATAAATATATGTTTTTGGCCGGCTTAGGGTCGATCCGTGTAGTGAAGAACTGTGACCGAGGTCTTGAAAATGCTGCCCGAGGCCGCAGTAACGGCTCTTTGAAGAAGTCACTGACAGAGAAACTCTCTGATTGTAAATTAAATGCAATGAGGATGGAACAGCTTGACCGCAGGACTGAACAACTTCAAGAGTTATTTGTGATTTTATTCGAACTTGACTGAATGTTTCTTGAAACTATGATTTATGAGCTGTATTCAGTTGTCTAGCAGCAGAGTCAAATGATTTATATATGATATACGCGATATAATTCAACCATTATACTTCCGCCCCACAGTACCAACGTTTGCCTTTTCTGTTTATGCAGCCTTTTCCACTTTGTTTATGTGGGTAGTTAGGAAAATACATAAACGGAACTTTTAATTTCATGTGTTACACGTCCGCTTTGTCTGAAACGACTGTTACCGTCAGAAACGTTTTTTAGCCATCCGAAAGTAACGGCTACCCGAAAGTTGCCTGCTAAATCCGAAAGTAATGGGGGCCGTTACTTTCGGAATTCTACGGTACTTCCAGACGATTCGACTGATGTTAAGCATTGTGTGGTAATCAGGAAAAGGGGCTAAAATGTGCCATATTATGTACACTCATTAAACTAACAAATTATGAACACTTTTTCAAAGGGGCAACTCTTTCATGTCAAGATGCGGAAGTGCGAAAATGCTGATCAATGTACCGACAATGGAACAAAGAAACTTCTCAATAAATTTATATGTGATGTCGATCAACACTGAATAAAAAATACCGTTTTCCTGTCCTATCGCGATTCTCGTGATGTATCAAACTTGGTGGAAGTTGCCCATAAAATGGACAATAGGCGCCGGCTGGTCAGAACAATCACGTTCACGCTACCCCAATGGTATAAAAAAAGTCAGACAGTGTTTGCTCAGCCCAGTTTTATGTTTACAATGACCTTAATTGATGTTCATAACTGTGTTGCGTGAAAAAAAATTCGAAAAGTCAACTGTTTTTCAAAGGTGCAAAGAAAGTTTAGTCTAGATCATTAGAGTTCATTAGAGCTCCACTGGGTTATCCTAGTAGATCAAAAAGGTTTGGAAATTGATCGACAAAATCAGGCCCTAGTAAAGTCCACACGGGTTCACACAAGTTTTAGACCCCCGGATCGACTTTAAAATAGCGGTGTATTTTAATCAGGATTCCACGAAGTTCGTGTAAAGGTGTCAACAAATAGCGCTTACCTAAATATGCAAATAACCTCAACATCGCAGGCTTGTTGCTACGGGTATCCATGGAATATTTATTCAAGGAACCAGATTGTCCTTTCATTGTTTTCCTTGAATAAGAATTAAATGTGCATATGCATGAAGGAACGAGCCAAGTTTGAAGTTTTCTCGCGATCTCTTCCGATTTAACTCTCGTGTAGGTCAAAGGAAAATAATGACTCTGCAAAACGCTCTCAGGGTACGAGACAAAAATATCAAAAATCATTCGAACAAGGCCGGTTCGGCCCACGCTTGTGTCGAACACCGGAACAGCTAAATAAACTGCCGCAACAGGTTATCTAAAATAATCGTTTTATTAGCGTCCTTTCACAGTATTTAGGGAATCGAACGGCATTGAAGTGAAACAGTTTCTATCCTCGATGGACAAGAAACTGGAGTCCGGCGTATTTGGGAACCAATTACATAGACTGGTCTAATCTAGGCTTACATGTAATATAATTCTGTTTTTATTGCAGATTTATGTAATACCTTTATTCTTTCAAGACAAAGGTGACAGGACTTGAAATCACCTGAGTAAACTTTAATTTAGAAACTAAAGGGAAGGTGACGAACTTCAGAGTTGTTGCAAGCTCTCAACGCCACGTACGGTGTAGGTCAACCTATGTAACTCGAGAACAGGATTTTTAAGAGTCAGAACACGATGTGTTGTTTCTGAACTTTGTCCGTCGTCAGGTGGAAATCGCGTCACAAGTTGACTTGCTATGACAGGAAAACCTTAAAATGGGGCATCAGGCACTTCCTAAATACTTGGACGCTTTAAGTCTCTGTTATTGAAGAGAACAGCGATGTTTACATAAACAGTTGGAGTGGTTCTTCTGGACGTTTCCTCTGATCTGCATTGGTGTGCCCGCCGCTAGACTTGAAGTCGGTTTTATCAGTACTAATTCTTGTAGAATCAAAACAAACGTTCATCTTAAGTAGATCTGTCTAAGATGGCTTTTTGCAACCTTCAACTGAGAAGATCATTGATGATACTAGTGTCGTTATCGCTGCTGAGCTCTGCAACGGACCAGCGGCACAAACAACCTGATAGCGACTCTTCGCAGGGCAGCCATGATGTTTTTAATAGGACAGTGGTTTTAAACAGCGCTAGCGAACGGTACTTAGCGATGATATTTCACGATTTCTCGGATAATACCACGGGAAAAATCTCCGCTGCTCGATTTAAAGATTTGCTACGGGATTTGAGTCTTGGAGAGAAGGTTCCAAAGACGAAACCATCGTCATTACAGGAACAAGAATCTTCCGACAGTCATCACCGAAATTCAAGGAGTTACGATGAACAAGAGGGTGCATTTGGTGAATTTGCTCGTGGAATTTCAGGACAGCGGAGCAGACAAAAGCGCAGAAGCACGAAACAGTCCAAACGAGAGACGAAATCACAACTTAATTCCCATGGCAGTCCCGCTAGGTCTCGAGACAGGAAGCGACGAAACATGGAAGATCTTGACGAGCGCAATTTGGTGAGTTACTAAAACGAGCATAGTTCTTTCGCGTTGTTAGTGTAATACCCGAGGAATTATATAATGGTGCAATTGATTATTGTTTATGTTTGGGAAAGTGAGCTCAAAAATCGATAATCTGTTTACCTTGGTTCGGGCTGCGTTATAAGAACAAAGATAGGAGTAGTAAGGTATATGCAAATATTTGTATGTAACTCCCTTAATTCTCTTCATGCAGACAGCATGTTTCTTTTTTTGAGCTGAGTCGAGGTTAAGTAAAGGTTATCGCTCTGTTTTCGTTTCCGGCAACGATTTCCAGTTGTTTCCATTAAAACTTGAGATTTTATCTACGGGTGGACGGCTGTCCGTTTGTTTGAGTGGTGTGCTGTTAAAACCTCCGGACGGCTCTGCTTAGTCTGCTAATGAAGATTTATTTGTATTCAGAAGAAGTTACAACGAAATGGTGATTGAGCCATGTAGTGTTCTTTAGCTTCTTGAGTTTAATACGTCTATTGTAAGATCACATTCGACCAAAGAAGGAATTAAGGAAGAATAAAACAGGAAATTTGTCAGCAGGCGCCGGCGGTCCCTCGGCTCCTCACCTCGGGTATTGCTCCTTCTCTTCACCGAGTTAGCCGGCTTCACCCCTCCCAAACTTACCGAGAATGGCGACGCTGTCTTAAAATGGTGAGTGGGATTTCAAGCATCTGCTAATCAGCTCATCGTGGTCTTTAGTGGTCTAAAAGCTCCTCACAAGGCCAAACAAGTTGTCTACCTCAGTTTTTCTCTCGACTGCCGTCACTCTTCAAATAATCTCGCGAAATAGTCACGTCTCCAAAAGACGAGAAAAACACTAGACATCACTCCGTGACAATTTCGGTTTTGCTTTTTATTGAACCATCGTTTAAACTGCTGTTCATTGAAGTTCATTTAGTGTAGTTTTCATGCAAAAACTGAAGTGTAATGGTATAAGAACATCGATTGGAAAATAATTCTCTCAATATTTTCTATTTGAATCATGTCGGTGACAACCTTGAAACGGTTAGAACTATCGGCCTTGTCACAGGATCATAAATAGTACCACGTAAATATATGTACTGAAAAAATGCTTTCATTTGAAAAGTCAGTTGAGCTCCAGGGGTTAATCCACTTTAAAATGTCATATTATTATTCGAAAACATTTATTTCATGACATTCGTCTGAACAAAAGCCAAATTCGTTACTACGTATTTCCCTTTAGGTATACACGTACATTAAGTATCCAATTCTTCATGGCTTTTTTAGACATTTTCTCTGCTTCGCCTTGGTAAAAACTGTCCTTGTATTAATCATGCCACGTACGGCATATTTAAAATGATAAAGTTTTACGTTTTCATGACTTAAATGGAATTATACTGGACAAAGTGGCTCTAACCAACACCAGTGTGTCAGTGGATAAAACCTTAGTGTGTGTCCCGAGCCTAAGTGTGTGCCCCGAATCAAATGAGCTATTCAAAAAAGTACATTTTCTTCCGTATCGACGTATTCTCTAGTTCTTACGTCTTTGGATGAAACTTATATTGCTTTGCCATTCTAATCACATAATTTTTCACTTTGGAATACTTGTGTGTCGATATGTAGATTCGTTGGTATGGAGGTTACGCAGTCATGCTAAGAAATGAATACTTTTAAAGGACTTTGGGAGTTGTCACTCGACAGCATCTCCGTTTTTAATTACTTCAATTCATTCTGGAAATTTTTTTAAAGTAAAATTCCGTTTTTTTTTTTTTTCTTTTTTTTTTTCAGTACATTTGTTGTAAAAAACTATACCAGGACCGTTTATGTCTGATCAATAAACGAGATGTCCCCTCCTCCTCTCAGCATCTTTTTACTTGTACTAAGTTAGAAATTATTTTGTTTTCGTTTCACCGTAGAGTGACAAAAAAAAAAACTGTGAGTGTTTCATTACTTTCCATGTGATATTGTTTGTTTCCAATGTTTAGCAAGATTTCATCATTTTCGATCGCTTTTCAACTTAAGAACAAAAGATTAATTGTCGTATCTGTGATAATAAAAATTTTGTTTTCAGGAAATGCCTGCATTGCTATTTTGACCCTTGAAAAAAATGATAGCATGACTCGTTATAAAATATCGTGCTTGATACTTGAGTTGGGGTGAAAGATTTAACACATGACAGACCATCTTAGTCATGTACGCAACTTAGGCAGTTACAAACAGAAAGCCTTTAAAAACGGTTTACATTTATGCATAGACTACCTGTGAACAGCTATTTTCCTTTTGCAATTTTAACGTTCCTAATATGACCTTACGTACTTACGCGAATTGCGTTTTTTATTTGTTTGTTTACTGACGTTTACATCTAAGAAAAGAACGTCCCACGTGATGTCGCTTCGGTTTTCTCGTTACAACATATTGAGCATTGAAAGGCCTCGTCCGCACTACGCAGCTTTATTTCTACGGTTAGGCCTACCGTTCACACTAATCCGTCACGAAAACGGAGCTCTTCGACGCTCTTCAAACCGCACTGAGGAATTTGAAAACGCCAGCTTTGCTTTCATAGTGTGGACGGAAACATTTTGAAAACGGATTCTTTCGAAAACTATGGCGTCGCGATAACAGTGTGATTTCCCTTAGACATAAACCCAGATTGACCGGCGGTTGTTGCGCTTTCAAATTTCTCCGGCGTAGTGTGGACGGAAAACATCTGATGTGTTTTCAGAGTAAAAGCACCATTTCCGAATTCCTCCAGCGTAGTGTGAACAGGACCTAGAATTAGCAAGACTGGTGCACACAGAATCGAGCGCGAGGTTTTTATTTATTTTTTTTGCACTCAGTGCACCCCTGAGTTGGTTTTGAATGAAGAGATATACTGACGTATCTTAAACTCTTTCTTTGTCTTGAAAATGTATTTAATTTAATTTTCGATTTGTACCAGGGGGACCTCTAGAAAGCTCTGACGGGAGTAGCTCGTTGCAGCTTTTACGGATTGAAAATTGTCCTTCGATGTTCCGCTCAGGGCATTCGTTTTGTAATCCTAACATTTTCCGCGGATGTTGCACCTTCTAAGTAGAGCACGTGTCAAAGCACCGTGTGCCATGACTATAAAAGGAGGAACTAGTAAAACGTAACATTTGGCCGGAACGTGACTGTATAGATCCGATCAATGACCCTAATCACTCATGCATCAAAGAGTCTTCCTCATAGGGAGAGATAAGAACTTAACCTGCCCCCCCCCCCCCCAAAAGTGTATTTTAGGGCCTTTTTTAAAGACGTTTTTTTTCATTTCTGACGAGTACTCCTGTCGTAACCACCACGGATCGGTGGTTTTTCCATCAAGCGAGCAGTTTCATCATTGTAAATGGTTTGAATCAAGGGGTATCAGTAGTTCGTATAGTGTGATCGTCCGGGTGAGTGTAGCTCTGAAAAGAACCGTTGTTGGTGACTGACGTTTCGACAACCTGAGCGGAAGTCATCTTCAGAGTCAAGTGAATAGTGTTTGTCAGTCGATGATGTTATAAGTCTGGTCCGTTGAACGCGATTGGCCAGTATAGCCAACGCTGAAAGACTCGTGTAAAGTTTGTCATCAGTCATTGGTGGGTTTCGATCCGTCTATTGTTAGTCAAATAGGTCGGTTTTTGGTCCGTGTATTGTTAAGTCGGTCTGTTAGAAGTCCGTTTGT
>Ga0126338_10002338_pt1 | contig 12991 bp, 8 predicted proteins | sample OrbCmetagenome_2_FD_92529 | JGI IMG/M metagenome (GOLD analysis project Ga0126338, IMG submission 92529) | Coral microbial communities from Petempiche,Puerto Morelos, Mexico - Orbicella C C metagenome | ecosystem: Host-associated > Invertebrates > Cnidaria > Coral | place: Petempiche,Puerto... | reverse complement strand
TTGATTGATTGATTGATTAATCTCGTTTGTCGGTATTTTTTCTTTCTATGGTTCCTTTGTGTCTTTGTGCCTCTGCCTTCAGGCTTTCATTTCATGATAACATCTTAGTCATGCATATATTTAAAAACCTGTTACCCAAATTAAAAAAAAAATTGCATGTCCGAATCATTTATTATCTTTCTTTATTACCTTGACTGCAGTTTCTGATTGTTCAAGCCATGCCACCAGTTTTGAGAGTGCAGTTTAACACACGCCTCTGCAATATTAGACAGTGTTTTGACTGAATTCAATTTTTCTTACGTCGATTTCCCACCAAATGGTGCGTAACATTGAGCAACATAATTACAGATCAAACGTAACCGTGATCAATAGCAGTAGAAAAAAATTACAATTAACTTAAATAATTAAATGATTTTGAAAGTAGAAGAATTTATCGACTTATTAGAAATTTCAATGGATTCTAGAAACTTACATTTAGAATTGTCAAACTTACTTTCTCCATATGGTCAGTAATATATGCATATATCGTGTCTGGATACTTAAAACAAAGTTGCAATCTTGCCTGTAATAACTTTTTCGTTCCTGAGAGCAAAACACTCGAAAAGTATTGATTTTCAATACAAACTGTATGCAACTCTTTAAATGTCAGTTTTGACAATTTTGTGCCGGTACATCACAACAATAGAAATGACGAATTTCGTTCTTCTCCCTATTCGTTCTCTAAGCATTTTACAAAAATTGTGGGGAGAAATTAGCTTTTAACGACTTAGGAACTGAGAGATTGTTGTAGGCAGTTGCAACATTAATTAGAGCCAGTCTCGCTTCTTTTCCGTGAAAAGAAAAAAAGTTGTGTTTCTTAAAGCACGTAATAAAGTAACCCAAACTTTGGGAGAATTTAGAATAGACACTCACAGTGTATTACCCTCTCTATGTAGTGGAATAAATATAATCACTTTTAAAGTGGATGCCTGTTTATTTAGAAAAATTATTAGTTATTTTTCTTTTTTTTCAAATAATCCCCGGCGGTTAATAATACCTTTTGCTTGTGATCTCGACGCACTCAAGTCAAAAAGAGGGTGTGTGCACACTCTCATATCGGTGTTTTAAGATTTTTGTGCGTAAAATGATGAGCGAAAGAATAAACCTGTGATCGCTAGTTCTTTTTTCGGGCGAACGCCCCAAAAATAAACGCGTGATCACAAGTTAGGGAAGCCGAATATTTAATGGTCCTATTGGACTCCGAGTGTGACAATATTTCAGATCTGTAGGACTTAGGCACGAGCTTTGCTATTACTCCCGTGTTCCTTGAACTCTATATACCGTATCAAACTCCATCTTTTCTGGTCTTTATATAAACGGATCCAATTAGAGCAAACGGGCAAAAAAAACTGTGGATAACCTATGACTTGCTTTCCATTCAGGGCGACAAGATAAACGTTTTTCACTATAATAAGTTTTTCACTATACGATGCTGTTGTTATAATTATCTTTCCGGTATTTATCGTTATGCGTAACTCCTGTACTTAACGCCCACGTCTAGAATTCGGTCAAACGCCCCCTCAAATCTACGAACGCCCCCTCAACTGAACCTCGATCGGGGCGCGTTGGCGTAAGTTTATTTGAGTAACTACAGCAGTTACTTGTGCCATGTTTAACTTTTTCAGATCTGTTCGGTGTGGGTGTTTGTTATGTAAACCAGTTCGCACGTGCATTAAACGCTCTCGGAAAAACTATGAAAATAATATTCGCTCGCGATCCAGTCAGAAATCAACTTATTACGCTAATCCTGTTTAGCCGTATTGTGCGTTTTGTTTCATTCAGTATATGGTAATTAACCTGCTTTACTTTGTTCGTTGTTTTATTGATCCATCAGCCGTTGCATTTATTATCCTGATTTCTTCCGTTGATTTTTCATTTATTTTTACTCCAGGGGTTTACTAACTTTTTCAGTCCTCATTTCAACGTGTTCTCTGTTTTATCACCACTTAACACATCATCAGCTGATAATTCCTGAGTAGATCTTTGAGAAAACCTTCATAATATAGAGACATTTTGTTGCATGGCGTATTTTAAAGTCTTTAAATAACCTAGGAGACCAACCATTCGTGACCAAATGTTTGTTTGTAAAATCAACTATCCTAAAATGTCAACCCACTCCAGGCAGCTGAACTAAATTTAACTCACCTTTGCACCCATGACGTCAATATGACGTACTTTGAGAACACGCCTCAAAGAAATATGGTGGGAACAGACGCAGCGGGAAAGAGAGACGAAGACTAAGTAAACACGACTGTGGAATTTATTCGACACACGCGTGTTTAATATAAACAGAGGCCTATATTGTACAGAAAGAAACTGTGTAGGTTGTGAGGTTGTAAAACCCAACAGAAGACAATACAAAGTTAACTTCTTTGTGATAGCGTGGTTGTTGAATGTCACACACATCATTTCCCTCAGCTTGTAACTGTAAAATCCGTTACATATCTGATAGTGCATGTCTATAATTCTTTTACGAAAAGGGCGCAGTCTTTGAGTTTTCGTATTTGTTTTAACAAAACCATCAGGTCTTCCCACGCTCCAAATTTGGTATCGAGGTTACGATCTTAATGGCAAAAAAATTTGAAGTAGCTGATATTTGTTTTGTTCACGTTAAGGTCGATTATTGCTCGATGTGTTATCTATTCATTCAATGCCTGTTCGGCTGTTGACAAATTCAAGTGAAACTGATCTGCCTTAAATCGCAAAAGTTACAGTTTCATTGCTGAAGAGGATTACTACAAAAGAGGCACCTTTATCCGATCTTATAAAATCCTTTTTTCTCATAATTTTATCCCGGATCACTCACGACCTAAGCCTTACGTAAAATAACGAGGGCGTTTTCCTCTTGTCAAACGAAATAATCTCTTTTTAGCCTCTTGATAAGTTACGTATACCGGCATGGCGTATGTTGCGTAATTCCGGACGAAATATCTCAAATCTTTGAAGTGATTGTGGGAAAAAATACTAATTGTGCAATATGAAATAGTATTTTGCTCGTGTCGTTTGGCTGCTAGCGAGAGGAGGAAATTTCCGTGTTTTCGTGGAAGATAACCTTTTGCCCTGACAAGCCCGTCAGCTTCTTAGAATCAGGGATAGCTGAACATTCCAGAGTGCTCGAATATGGGATCAAGAAAGTTCGAGATGGACGTGAAAGTACGTAGATTGTCTGGGAATGCGCCGGGCGGCAGTGTAGCGAGGTATGGGATTTCCTCCGTCATAACTTTGGTTTGGGTTTTATTTACTTTATCTGTTATAAAAGAAGACAGCGCTATCGCTAAGCAGTTAAACAGTTCAACACTTGAGAGAGAAGAAACAACTCAGCAGAATCTTCAATTGCCTTCAACTAGAAACGATCCTTGGATTTCACTAGGAACTTACAACATAAGGTAAAATAGAGTTGTGTTACTTTCCCCCTTTTTACTGGAATAGTATTTTCGTAGAGTATTGTTTACGGGTAAAGATGGCTCCTGAGTTGCCTCTTGATTTTAACACCAACCTTACAGATTTTTAATGATTATGTTATCATGATTCTTCTACAGATATCAAACGAAGAAACAAACATGTACATGCAGGAATCACTCGCTTTGCTCGTTCTTCTTCCATTACTCGGAAATTCAGGTAAATGTTTTATGAAATATTTTATTTGAACTGGTGCATCGTTTGTAACTAAGAGTAAACAAGCAGTGTTTTGAGAATTGAGACAAACTTCCAAACTGCGAGTGAACTTTGGTAAGGCAATAACATCTCCCAGTAATTAAATAGCTATGGAAGTCGATTCTGTTGACTGACAAGTGAAAAGAATTCTTGAACGTTTTTACTACAGCTTACAACCAACCTTTTGTTTGCTTCTTAGTTTAAGTTAACGACAAATTCTTCAACGGTGTTGCTAAAAATCATCCTTTTGTTTGTACCTTAGTTGAAGTTAACAACGAATTCTGTAAACCGCGTCCAACTTTGGTCGCCATCGACAACCCAGACTACAAATTCTTTCCGTACTTTGTGAAACTGCATCGATGCGGAGGATCGTGTGACAATGTACAACCTTCAGTTCAGTCATGCACTCCTCTTCAGTACAACGAAGTACCCGTCACGGTGCAGGTGATTGGGACAAGCGAGACCAAAGTCATCAAGGAGAAAAATCATACACGCTGTGGCTGCGAATGCGTTATCAGCCCGGACAATTGTGACTTAGAATTTGAGGACTGGAGACCAGACATGTGCCAGTGCAAGTGTAAATACAATGACACGCCCCCAGTGCCTTGTGGGCAGGGAATGATCTGGAGCAGGAGCCACTGCAGGTGCATGTGCAATAAGGTGCCAGAGCAGTGTGGACCAAATAAGGTAAGGGAATCATTTTGCAATGATTAACGTCCTACTGTTTGTACCATATGGGTTTTTAAGGTGTTTAACTGAAGGAGGTCCTTCACAGTTTGCGCATCTTGGAAAGTTTGGCTAAATTTTTCAAGTTCGTCGTTTGTAATCCGTGCCAATCTTCTCCATCTTTAAGCATCCTTGTACCTTTATGGTTTATTATTATCTCATTGGTGTTTTTCTATCTTAATAACATTATTTTCGGGTTTCCTTTAATTTGAAAGTAGTTTTACACGCCGCCAAAATAACTCAAAATACCGTGACTGAACTCTAGATCAAACTCAAATAGCAAACCAATAACGATAACATTTTCTACTCGCATTGTCGCAGAATATAGAAGGTTTATAACTTACTGCCTGATCTAGACATACACTCTCAATCTCTCAATTGTAAACATACAGGGGTCTTGGTAGGAAAGTAACTGTAAGGAAAACTGGAACGCTTGCTGCGCTAAGACAGAAGGAGTTGTCTGTTTTTCTTCAGTTATAGAACTAGAGTAGGTCGCTAGTCGAATGATCAAATCATTGAGATGCTTAATTCATTTCCTGTTATGTTCCAGGTATGGAGTTCCAAAGCTTGTGGCTGTGTTTGCAAGGAAAGAAGATACCGGAATTGCGCGCGAAGACAAAAGTTTGTTGACGAGGAAACGTGTATGTGCACTAACGTAATGCAGGGACCGGAAACAAATCAAGTATCAAATCCAAAACCCCAACAGAAAGGTAACTATATAGAGCTTTTCATTGGATCAGTGATGCGAGATATAAATTTTGCTTCTACGTTGCAGTGTTTGTCAAAATTACACCCAAGCAACCATGAAACTGCTATTTAAGTTCCGACACAATTGTTTTCCCAGATTCTATTGAGAAAATTAAGGACACTGAAATTTATCAATGTACAACGCAGGAACTGATGCATTAATGGTGATGTAATGGTGTTTATTTAATTATTTTTCAGGTGGATTACCTCAGGAATTCTATGTAGTCATGTTTCTTGGACAGTTTGTCCTCATGTATTTGGTGTTTGATGCCATCCTGTACCGCAAGAAAGCTGGTTTGATTTATCGTGTCACAAGGAGTTGTTCAACGAAAGGTACAGTAAATTGAAAATGCAGTTTTTATAGAGTGTTTTCACTCACGTGGCCAGTAGCCATACAAGTTTAATGGAACAAAAAGAAATATTTACATAAGAAATATAGGCCCCATTAGTATTTTTCTCATTTTCTGATCTAGATTAAATTTGGCCGTTGAAAATGACTTTCTTATGAAGAATTTGCGTCTTTAAACTTAATTACCAGCCTTCGTTTTCAAGATGGCTGTTATTCCTTCATACAGAAGGCTTAACCTGGCTGAAATCAATATTACAGAACATCATACATAAAACCAACAACAACAACAACAAACACTAGAGACAACTTCAACAACAACAAAATGCGAACGTTTTCTTGATTCTCTGTAAGTACTTGTAAAGCAAAATATTCTGGATCATACATGCCATTTTCAAAGGCGAACCTCTAACGGAAATTGTTTCTCTTTTCACCAGGTAATCATTCAAACATTGACAGTTCAAGAGAAGATATTTTTAGCGATTCAAGCCGCTCATCTACAGTGATCACAGATCTACCCACAGAAACGGGAGAAAACAACATGGCCGCCGCGCATGCGTGAAACTATTGTAATTCAGACTTGCTGACGTAACAGCAGACCCGTGTCCTGTCCTTAAGGATACTAGGAATAGCAGTGTAAGATGTTTTCTAGTTGCCCGACACCGTGAGCTGAAAGTTTAATTTTTAAATTTACGGCTATGAGAAGTGTACAAAGTCATTGTTTCCGAGATCAATAACCTCGAGAAAAGTTATTTAATATATATTTATTTATTTATATCAGTGAGCGTTATTTACGTAGGATGCTGCCTGCATGAAATGTTGGAGAAACTTGATTATTTATTGTAAAAGTTATTTATGACTTTAAAAAGAGGATACAAAATAAATACGATCTATGTGACTGCTTGACGTTAATTTAATGTTGTTAACCGGGAAGCAAGTCCGAGGAAAGGCAATACGACGTGTAACAAATTAAACACAACTATTTATCCTCAATTCCACCATTTTTTTTTTTTAACTTTTCATGAAGCTATGCTTACGCGCCGACCACTAACGCTCGAGGGTGGGGAGCTCCTATATGGCTTATGGGGTATAAATCAAGGATTCTGGTCTCATTTACGGTGTTCATGGCGAAACGCCACTATTTTTAGCTGGCAAAGTATCTTTTAGGGTGCAATCGGGGAAATAATAATAAAAAACGCTCTTATTTCTGTTTTTAAGCTCGATTTCCGCCGCTCTCTCCAGTCCGGTCTACTAGCGCGGGCTCCTTTCCTGAACAGCGGCTGCTAATCAAGCCTATTCCGTTTTAAGTGGTATCTTTTAGGGGTCAAATAAAGCTCAAGCCACACCCAGATTGGTCTCCTCTACGGGTTTAATTCAAATTTTCCGACGAGCATCCCTGACCTTTTCATATGGAAGTCCCCCCGGACACTACTGTCCCTTATATTACAACTTGGAATACAATCTTGAAATGAAGCTTCTCAGTCATAGAATGACAAACATCTTTCTTAATGTTAGTCGAAAGAATTTGTTACTGCATCAAGAGTAAACAATTCAACTCGCAGATGTTTTTCTTACGCCCACTGCTTTACCCCCACGAATACTGCGATCTATCAGGAGTCCATCACTAGGAGTGTGCAACTCCCATACTAAGCCTATGTCACGGCATTTTCACAGACCGATCTATTTTTGGGCTTCTTTTCCCGCGAAATAGGTCAGTTCCGGTCTTCGTGAGTGCGCATCAATAAGGTAAAAAGTGTTGTCTTTCTTTTGAAGGTGCTTCGCTGGTGCTACGTCACGGTTTGCGCATATTGAAAAGTTTAGCCTGGATTTTTCAAATTTGTCGTTTGCAATCCGTGTTAACCTTCTCCATCCTTAGCATCCTTGTTCCTTTATGGTTTATCATTATTTCTTTGGTGTTTTTCTATCTTATTAAATTGCTATTTTCAGGTTTCCTTCAATTTAAAGGTAATTTTGTATGCGGCCAAAATAACTCAAAATATCGTGACTGAGCTCCTTTAATCTTCCGGTGAAATGACGACGTTAGTTAAAAATCCATGCTTGTGACTGGTCACTGAGCTGGTTTCTGCGATGGTCTGAATTCGAGGTAAATTCAAACTCAAAATATATCGTTCTGTGACGGGAATGTGTGGTAGCTGCACGATCCTGGTGGTGGGCTCCTGGATGTTTTGATCATGTTTAAGATTTTAATTTTAATGTTTAATAATTATTGACCTTGAGAAATGATCATCCTACAAAATGGAACAAATCCCTGACTCAATTTTTTTACGCTGCATTTTGAATAGATCTTTTCACTGTTAATTTTTCAGAGAAAAATTAACAGTCCCCCTGGTTGTAGGCTAATCTATCTTTAAATCAAGAAATACACCCGGGAATTGGGCCCCCCTCAAGCTTTCCTTGTTTTGAATTCGTTTTACTATGACGTTTTAAAGCTTAACCAGTAAATGAAAAACCTATTCATCAACACAGCTTTAGCTCGTTTCGAAACGGTTTCCGGTTATAAGCCCCCTCGGATATAGCTCCCCCCCTCCCTCAGTTGTATAACCTTGGGCTTATAAGCGATTTACGGTATGCATTATAATAAAATGCAACGTGGACGTAAGGCAATCAGTTCGGGCAGGAACTTCAAAATTGTCCGGAATTACCTCACATGTATAACCCTGGGTTTATAAGCGATTTACGGTATGCATTATAATAAAATCCAACGTGGATGCAAGGCAGTTTCGGGCAAAACTTCAAAATTGTCCGGAATTACCTCACATGCATTCACGTTGGATTACATTGCAGTACAAAAATAACCGCGAGCGATATTCAAGACTGATTCACAATGAAGAACATTTCTTCCTTTTCAACTTCAACTGGGAAAGTTTATATCTAAAAGAAACCCGTAGGATTGTCGTCATGTTTCAGTAAAGAGCAAATTATTTACCATATACGGCGAGCCAAAAGAAATTTATCAAAGGGGAATATTGACAAACAAAGAAACGAAAATTGGAATAAGGCGAACACATTGATAAAAAGAAAAGTTTGGTAGAACATTTGTCAAAAAGTCATCATCAAAGGGCTGAAAAGGAATACAATTAATATTTGAATTGACCGCAATCTTCGCTGATTTTCACTAACCACGACGGGGATTTTTTACGGATTATCTGACGCTTAAATTTATTTCAAGTTGCTTCAGACGTCCTTTGGGAATTTTGTCATCCGGTTCTTCACTGCACTGGAGAGACAAAAATGAACTTATTAAACACCCATGTACGTTTTTTATGAATCCTAGCAACATGACTAGCAGCCAATATTGTTAGTTTGGGTCAACTAATACAAAATGTATTAGCCTCAACTACAATATTGTAATTTAGTTTCCTTGTTTCGGTGGCACTAATCAATCTTGATGTTTCTGCGTCATGGGGAAACCCCACTTTTTACTGAAGCCAATTTCTTTCAATATTGACCTTCAAGTGAACTCAATCCATAGATGGGAATAGACTAATGAGCAAATTTATTTTTAACTTGACCTGTGCAGCAATTTCCTGTACCATTGCAGGCCAACTCTAAAGCTAAGCCATAAAATATGTCAGTTTAAAAATAGATGGTTTCTGGAACAGTATAAATATTTTTGCTGTGAAGTGAACTGTTAGTTGATTTAGTGACTGGTATTTGAGGTGGACAAGCTCATTCAGTTCATATTATTTTATGTTTATGTGTGAACTCAAAAGGTAAGCTCAATGTAAAATCCACTATTTTTTTAGTTAGTTTTTAGTGTAGTATCTAGCACAGTGTGTTGAAGAATGCCTAAAGGGTCGTTAGCTGAGAACAAGATCAGAGGAAAAACATTAATCCCTGAAAAATGAGGTAACGACACTGAAGCTATTCGAAAGCGTGAGGTCCATCGATTTTCCTTTTTTCCATTTTTTTTATACCTTATAATCAGTATCATATCAGTTCATTTGCCATTTTGTTGTTTTGGCGGGAAAAATTTCTGATGAGGGTGGACAGAAGCCACTAAAAATTTAGAGAAGAAAACAACCTTAGAGAATTGAATGTTCTTACCGATCACAACTGTCTCTTTAAAATTTAGTGTTGCCGGGTAAAATATATATCAGAGTAAAAATCCGTGTTGCATTCCAGTACACGCACTCTTGACGAATTTTTCTATCGATCGGTTCAGTTTCATAGTGTAACTCACAATCTGTTTCCAGTCACTATACACTAATGCATGGATTAATTGATTAATTTCACACATTGAATGATCCCAATACCATTATTACTTTCACCACCTTCAAAGCCTCGTCAAAACTACGCCGGAGAAATTTGAAGACGGCGTTTTCAATCTGTAAACGCATCAATTTTTTCCGTCTACACTACGCTGGAGAAATTTGAAAACGTAACAATCACCGGGCATTTTATTTTTGTGTTTGAGGAAAACTCGAGCAGGGAAAACAAATTATATGATTATCGTGATGTAATCTTTTTCGAAAAGCTCTGTTTTCAAAATGTTTTCTGTCCACACTGAAACGCGAAGCCGGCGTTTTCAAATTCCTCCGGTTTGAAGAGCGTTTTAGAAAAACTCCGTTTTTGTGACGGATTAGCGTGGACGGTAGCCCTAACCGTAGAAATAAAGCTGCGTTTTCAAATTTCTCCGGCGTAATTTGGACGGGACTTAAAACACGCGCAAACAACGAAACTTGTGTCACTAGTCGAGTTGACGATGTGTTTGTTTTGAAACATAAGGCTGAAAAATACACTTGAGATCGATGTCCTTCAGACGGTCTGACATTTTGTGCCAAAGCTAGGTAGATTTAACGAACCCTTTTAATTTCAGTGGATTATAAATTACTTAAGTTGTGCTGTCAATTTATATCGTAAAAATGGCAAGTAATTAACAATAGATAACAGCTCTAAGTGAGAAAAAAACTATTTAATCTGCCTGTGAAACGACAAGGATTTCCTCTTGCGGGGGATTTTTTGCGGACTGTAATTGTAAGTAGAGATAAGTAATTGTTTAGATCGATTTACTGAACCGTGGGTATAAGCTCTTTACCTGCGGTGAGTCTGAAATCGGAAGCTACACAAACATATCTCGCGATAAGAAAATCACGAGAGATTTGTTACGATTACGCGGCGTTATAAACATGTAAGCCGATTTCTATCAGTGATCAGTTTTCTTTCAACCAAAAATAGGCGTCTTTTTTATTAGGGGATCTTTCTTTTCACAATTGTTTATGATTGCAGTGGCAAGAAATCTAAGTCTGAAATGACGATTTCGAAACCAGGCGATTGAGTAACGAATGATTTAGTGATAATTACCCCAGTTTAAAGGACCGTTCATCTTTCGCACAGGGCGGTACGTAATTAGCGAGGAATGTCTCCAGTGTATTTAAAATTCAAGTACAGTTACAGCTATGTAACTGTTAAACAATGTAACTAATTACTAAGTTACCAGAACTTTCTAACTGACCATAAACCAGACTGACTTAGCTTCTAAGAACGTTTGGGCATGTAAGCGCTTCCTTTGCGGAAATCCACTAAATAAATTTGCCCTACCCAACAATAAGAACCATTGGAAAATTTTGATGTTTCTTCTTAAAAGCCATGGGAACGATTGCGCGATTGCGACCGTTTGACTAGGTCGACGAAGAGTTATCGACTGGACGCTCGGAAATTATCGGAATCTCCGATGTTGGCTTGGCCAGTCACGCCAAGGCGGCATTTCATGTTTCGAGTACGTACACTTAAAATTGCTCGTAAATCTTTTGCCGTCTTGGCATCGAAAGCATTTAGAATGACGTTAGCGCTTTGCGGAGATCCGGGCAAGGCGGAAACTAGTTATTAATTGGCGATAACAGCTCTACCAAAGAAATCTAAATTGGGATAATTGAAAACATTAAAATAGCCCCTCGTGATTAGACATGTGGGAGTTTTGTTATTTTGTCTCGTCTCGCGTTTTGTGAGTAGCGTCTCATGGTATATTGACAAACAAAAGCACGGGGAAGTTTACAGATTCTTTACTCAAGAAAAATCGGAAGTCACCGAATATCCCAGAAAGTTTTGATTTTGTACAGTCTGCCTGGTAGAGTGTTTGGGGCAATATGCGTGAGTCTGTGAGTCCAGTAGGCTACCTGTATTCAAGTACGGTATGTTAATACTCAGTGACTATATTTTCGAACGCTAACCCAAGGAAGATCTCTGCCGCGCTGCAGATCAGTACTCTCGACAAATTTTCTTACAAAGGTATGCAACTTCATTATGAATTGAAAAAAATCCTCCCTTTTTTTGTGACGTTTATTTCCTAGAAGAACAAAGTCTTGCCCAACTCCGCTCCTTGACAACATTGTGTCCCAATCGATGGGAAAATATTTAGGCGTAACGGAGCAACCGACATTTCTCAAATTCCTTCTCGCGAACTGACTGATATAAAATCGCTTACAGGTGATGGGATTTTATTACTTATATAACCCAATCCGGGGAAATCAACATTTCCCATACAATATAAAAGCTGAAATCATTAATAAGTTGGTGGGAGATCATTTAGGGAAATCTTATCACTTACTTAAACCAAGATCAAGGCTTTCTTTTTCTAAAAGGTAAGACTTTAATCTTGTTTTGTGGGCGATCTGAAAGACGCTCGGATTAACACGAAAGAGAAAAACTTTCAGCGAGTTCTTTTGACGTGGTAATTACCTCGCTCTTGAAGTCCAGTCTTTAAGATTATCAGAGCTTGTTAGCAAAGTTTGCATCGAGCGTTGTCCGCAACAACCTTGAAAAGGTGATTGTTTCGGAAGTAACACATTATCAGCCCGATAATTCGTTCGGTATGAAGAAATATTCAAATGTGCTGCGTAATAACGAGATATTATCCTGCCTTTTAAAGTCATGACAAACCTTGATTAGAGTAATTAAGTCGTTCGGTCATGCATGCAGACATTCGATTTAATTAAAAAGCTAAACCATGTGCATTAACTCAGCGCAGAATGGACTCATACTGTCATACTTGTCAACACTTAGGGAGACTAACTCATGGAGACTATAACTTTCTTATTCCGTCCTCCCTTCGTCAACGATATGACTCGATTAGCTGAAATATTGACCATTTTTTTCTGATTCAATTCACATGAAGTTGTTGACAAATTCTTTCGCCTGAAAACATTCGCTCGAGATTGAGTATTTCGCTTGATTGTGCTGAATTGACGTCATCAATGACGTCCAATACAGTGTTCATACATTTGACCAAATACGAGGTTAAACCGCGGAACCCAGGACCAATTACGGTCAGTCATTATTATTAATCACTAGTCGACGGGTTAACTAAAGTGAATCTCAGAGAAAACAGCACTCCGCACAACAGGACGTTGGTTCTTTGTACTTTGCTTCAGGTAACAATTTTTCTCTACACTCCACTTAGAACTGAAAATATCCGGCACCGGAAAAACTTCCTTCTCTATCGGACGGACACACAGTAGT
>Ga0126338_10002337_pt1 | contig 12993 bp, 10 predicted proteins | sample OrbCmetagenome_2_FD_92529 | JGI IMG/M metagenome (GOLD analysis project Ga0126338, IMG submission 92529) | Coral microbial communities from Petempiche,Puerto Morelos, Mexico - Orbicella C C metagenome | ecosystem: Host-associated > Invertebrates > Cnidaria > Coral | place: Petempiche,Puerto... | reverse complement strand
TCGTTTGCTTGCTTACATAAAATATCCAATTAAATAGACTGAAAAGACTCTCCACCTCTTCATGTCTAAGGCTATTGGTATTATCTGCTTTACAGCCCTGAGATGTCCTTAAGCTGTTTTTTGGGGGGCTTCGAACAGTATTCTCTTCTCCTATGATCACTCTAAATTTTCAGCGCGGCATGAGAGTAATACAACCAGTGACGTCACTAGGCTGTTTTGGGCGCGCCACGATGGCCGCCAATTTTGGCTTAACCAGCCAACTTCGAACGGCTGTAAAAGCAGTTTTCGCTTACCGTATGCGAAAAAAAAGTCTGCAGTGTTTCCAAGTAAGGTTGAAACTTTATTACTAAGCAAAAATCTCACATACGAAAGTTTCGTTTCAGTGGCATTTTAAAATTTCTCAAATTTCAGCCTTGATACTTTAATAAATTGTATTCGTAGAAAAAGAGTGTAGTCCTGTTGGTTATACTAGTAACAACCGATACTAAACCTACATTTTTCTTCATATTTTTCCACCCGTGTGGAGAGAGTGATGCTCCAAGAGATGAAAGTGAAGATTTCAGAGCTGCAAGATGCATTGAATGTCACTCGCTTGCAGTTGGAAGAACAGAAGTCTGAACAGAAGACGCACAAAAAGGCGATGGCAAACCTAACGATTCAGGTAAAGAAGAGATCATTTCGCCGGGAAAGGTACTAATTATAAATGCTTTACAGTGAAGAGGATCAGTTAACCAGTCTTACCTCAGGGCAAATTTTGCAATAACTCCCGAGTACCGTAAGCTCATATTTCCCGAGATAAATCCAAACTTGTAAATGTAAGGTTTTGCTTTCCTGATTGCAATATTACCGCAAACCACAAAAAAAATAATTTCAATATAATTGAAGTCAGTTATTTTTAGTTTGTTTTCTTATCGGACTAATTCCAAAAGCATTTCTATTACCTATCTATTATTGGACACAAAACTAACATAATTTTCTTTGCGATAAATCTGTCAACTGTATTTTATCGTGCCTCCTTCATGTCTCTTCACACGAGGTTGCTTTTTGTGGCGAAGGTAAAATAGGGAAAACAAATGAGGATTGCGATTTTTTTCTCTGGCCTGACTTCTTGATAACATTGTCTATTAGTTAGAAACATTTCCAAATGTTTGGAAACCGTATAATAAAAACACGTCTCTTGTCTGTTTCGCAGTGAACGAACATCAGCCAGTGCGGATGTCCACCACGTGCTGCGGCAGAGAAGTTTCATCATTCCAATCCGTGCAGCCGGCCAAGCTACTGTAAAACTACAGGAAGGTCCTGAAAACGTTAATTTCCTGATGAAATAAACAGACTACTAAATTTTATCTGGCTGTACTGGACTCTGAATTTACGCGCACGAGTTGACTGAGCTTCTGATCTTTACGTGACTTTAGAGATTCCCCGTCCCTCCCCACCCCCTCAAGATGGTACTGCGTATTTTTAATCCATTCAATCCCAACATGAATACATTTCATTTAAACGCCAGGTTTTAAAAATTTCGAGCTTCAGTCATCATGTACATGAAAATATTCCCCAGTTAACGTTTTCGTTCTTCTCGTCACGTTTCGGTTGACAGCGAGTTGATATGGAAATGAGATATTAGAAGGTGATCTCACTTGAAATGAAAGAGGTTAAGACTTTTGAAAGTAAGGTTGTAAATACCACGTAGAGAATTTAGGAAAATATTTATTGAAATCTTAATTTGGAGTTGTATCCAAGGTACTAAAGCAATAGTTCACTGTGACGTCTGACATTTGTACCACAGTTAGTCTTTTTCTATCAAACTAAATAAGACCGCACTGGTTGTTCTAAGCAATTTATACGCGAAACCGCTCGGAGGTCAATAGTTCAGCCTAGGGTGTATGTGTGGAATTCATTACTACACGCGAATTGGCGTGCTAAGGTTGTCTGAGAACACGTCCGGAAGAACGGCCGCACCACCTATCTACTACAGGCTGACATATTTGCAAAGATTATGCAACGACAAGTAAGATCGAAAGAAAATCCATGCTACGAAATGAGCAGGGCTCATGGAACTCCTCGTAGCCTTCACAAGGCTGATGGTGACAAGGAAAACAAAACAACCGGAAAGGCTAACCAAACGAAACCAAAGCCCACACCGACTATAACGGGGCAAAAAGAACTGGAGAAAATTGTCGAGATTCGTCAATTCGACATGAGTTACGATGGGGGAGTATACGAAGTCATCCCCAACTTTGACGCCAAGACACTTCCAAAAGACAGACAGCCACGGTTCGGGAATGACCACAGGGACGCAATGTACGACACATTGAACACGATAACACAAGCAACGCAACAACAAATGGATTTATTTCGTCGTATGATGTATTTCATGACGGTGCTCCTCTTGATAGTCTTTCTCACAGCTACAAGCAGCCTAATCTTGACTGTCATGATGCTCATGTCGGACAACACCTTGAGTTCGAATCAGCCCACTTCCTCGCCAGGTATGTCACTTACCGTCAATGACATGCGAGTTGCAACAGTACGATTATTGTATCAATCAGGTCATTTAAGGACAACCCGGCTTGTTGCAATTGCCTTTAATAGTCTATAATTTGCACGAAATCAGACATTTTGGAGTAACGTTAACTAAATAGCAACAAGAGGTCGAAAAACTGAAAAGTTGTCAACGATCGCTATTTTTAAATTGGCCTTTTAGTAAACAAACTCGAAAGACCAATTCAATGTTCCTGTGTGTGAAATGTGGTAGTTGATCGAAGCAAGGTCTCCAAAAGGAAGATGCAAAAAAAGATATTTTTTATACGTGACATCGCCAAAACTGTACATTTATAACTTTCTTTTTATCTATTTATATTAAGCCGTTATTTTAACGTATGGTCAATATCAGTGTCATTGATTACTGATTGTGAAGATTTCTGTTTACAGCAGAATGCTTCGTTTTTAGCCGAGAAAAATCGTTTTGAAATCTGACCTGATCTGAAATGTTACAGAAAGTAACACTTTTAGCTTCTCAGTTTTATATATTCTAATCACTTGAAAACGATAACTTTAACATATGGAACTGAAAACTTCTGTCATTGGCAGCAGTTTCTGTTCTTCTTGAAGACCCGCCACGTGGCAGAGTAGCAAACTAACACAAGAATATAGCGGACCCATACAAAGTTCTGTAATTTCTCAAATATTGCTTTTTCCACGATTTGCTTGCAGTAAACACTGCTAAGCTAAAATTTTGGCTGTTTACTGTTCCCCATCTACTCTAAAATCTCCGAATTTGTTGGTGACGTTTTCAATAGATGCACTTAAAAACGATCTTGTCATTTTAGTAAAAGCGATCCATATTAACTTTCGCTTGAGGTTAAGGTCAATTAGAGCGGAAGCTGAGGGGGCCATTCTCACAAGCAAGAAAGCGAACAGTATCTGGCTCCATTCGCTAACAAAACGGGTAGCAATTATGATAAACATTGTTGAAAAGCTTAGAAAAAGCTGGCGTAAAATTTGAATCCCAAATATTTTCATGTACATAATGACTGAAGCTCGAAATTTTTAGCAGCAATTTCGGTGGACCTGGGAGTTTCTCCCGCTTTCAACAAAATATTTATCCACTTTGCGGAGATCTCGAATTTTTCTGTTTTTGTAGATCCTTTGTACCCTATCCAGAACTAATACCCAAATTCCAACTGAGTCCTGGAGGTGGGGGTGGGGGGATCGGTCTGTACCATGGCGGATGCATAGTGAATGATAATCATTGGAAATTTTTTTAAAACATGACCTTTGTGGAAGTACAAGCGCGAGGAGTAGGTCTCTTGTAATACTTTTCATGAGTCCACAAGAGACCTTTGTCATTTCTCAGGAATTTTCTTTTTACTTTGCTTCTGATTTTCTTAAATGTTTTATCTACTGCTGGCGAATTCTGATCCTTAAGCTGGGACTAGCACAGCTCGAAAATCCTTAAATGACCTATATTTTTCTTTATCACGGAACAACATTGATAGAGGGTCCACAATAGGGTTCTCAGATCCCGCTTTCCCGCCCATTTTTTCCTGTTAATCCCGCCATCCCGCCCTTTTTTGCCTGGAAATCCCGATCCCGCCCACTTTTCAAAGAGGCTTCTGCGTTAATTATTAATTTGCTACATTAACAGTTAGTTTAATTATTAACTCAGAAACTTTGTAAAAATAGATATCGCATAAAAGATCAAAAAAGAATTCAATGGGTAGCATATAAGTAGGCACAAATGATTGTAACGTTTCTTTCTGTAAGCGGTTTACCGTTTTGTTTTCTTGTATTCGCGTATCAGTGAAAGAAAAAGATTGTTCATTCCCATATTCAAGAGATGGTCCGTAAACACACTTGATTGTTTCTTTCAAAGCTTTCAGCGTCTTCACTTTTCTTGAAAACTGGCCTTAGAACGTTTCTCTCTGACTGAAGGCATTCCTGTTCGCGCATCCTTTTCGTAATATATGGTGACGCAATTTATAATGTCGCATACTTCATTCGGTAAATCATTGCGTGACTTTGGCGCTCGTTATCGCGGCGTCGCCGCTTTCTTATCGCGCTCAAATTACTTAAAAACGTGACCGCCAAGCTACGCAGGCTACACAAATGATCGCAATAGGACTCAAAGAGCTCATACAGTCTTATGATACTAAACGATAATGAATACATTTAACAGAACCTGACAGAGTACAGAGCCGTTACTATTCACTCTGTCATTACTAGAAACCTGACACAGCTGTACGCACAAAAGGTTCGTTTCTGCCAACTTGTGTTTTTTTGCGCTGGTCAATGACAATTTATGAGGTCACGTAAGAATTGAAATCCCGTATCTCGCTCTGTTCTCCTCTCGAATCCCGCATCCCAACACCACAAAAACACGAAATCCCGCTCCCGCTCGTAATTGTAATTCCCGCTTCCCACCCCTGTTTTCAGCTCAAATCCCAAATATCACGGCGAAAAAAAGCCAAATCCCGCATCCCGCCAAACCTATTGGGGACCCCATGATACTTTCATCTAAACGTCACTTTGGCCATATTGAATTTATCACTTAAAGTAATGAAGTCGGAACTTCCTCCTTCTTTGCGAACTGAGTCTTATTTCCTTTTTCAACCTATGTGACTAAATGGCGGTAAAGATGATGAAGTAGCAAATTTGAGGATAATCCGTTAGGGAAAAACATCTGATGCCTTATGCTGCTGACGTTTTGCTCCATTCTTTCTTTAGAAACTACAGAAAGTACATCGACCAGATGTGGAGAAAGTGTGTTACTCCAAGAGTTAAAAGTGAAGATATCAGAACTGGAAGAAGCATTGAATCTCTCTCAGAAAGCTATAGCAAACTTAACAACTCAGGTAAATGCAGTTAAACATGTATAAATTGAATTCCGACCCCTAGCTACTGCAGAGAGAAAAGTATTACCCTAAAAAAAAAAAAAAATTGCAAGAATTGTTTACATTTTGTTTCCTCGCGAACTAGTAACTTGTTTTACACCAATCCTTGAAAACCTCACCAATCGCGATTCTCTGTGTTGTTTTGCAGGGATCAAAATGCAGCCAGTGCACAGGTCCGCCGGGTCCCACCGGCCCTCAAGGGTCACCAGGGCCCATGGGACCTAGGGGCTTCAATGGCACTAAAGGAAATGAAGGACCAATGGGCCCTAGCGGCGTAAACGGAAATCATGGCGCACCGGACATTCCTGGAACCCAAGGACCAATGGGCCCCAGAGGTGTAAACGGCTCTCAAGGCCCGCCAGGGTCCCTTGGAATTCAAGGACCAATGGGCCCAAGAGGTGTAAACGGCTCTCAAGGCCCGCCAGGGTCCCCTGGAGATCCAGGACCAATGGGCCCTCCTGGCAAGGCACTACAGGGTAGCTCTGGAGCCTGGAATGTTAGTCGCTGTCAGCACTGGAACAGCACGACAATTAAAGAGACGGCGACCGACGCAAAGGCTACTGTGCGAGAAGATGCCCATCCGGTATACCTGATAGTCAGTTGACTTGTTTAGATATACATGTGTACTAGGACACACAATCAACAAGCCACAAACCAGCGAAGAGCTCGAGGTCGTTGAAAAAAAGAAGCAATACCCTGTTCCAGGCTCTCCGTCATTGGGGACGATCGAAAAGTCTGGTAGAGCCGCTCGTCCCGCGCCCGCTTTTTCGATCGTCCCCACTGACCGAGAGCCTGGAACAGGCTAAAGAAAAAACAACAACAACAACAACAACACCAAAAACGGCCCAAGAGGCTAGACATTTTCATCATTCCGAAAACATCTGCACAACGCCCGTCGCAGCGTTATCCGTGAAAGGACTGCGTACCGTGTCTATAAAATAACTCAATCCTCTGTTGTAACAAAGTTTTAGCACTTGCACAACACATCCAGTTATAGATCCAATAGTTTTTTTTTTACGCATGGATGATGAAATCAAGGTGACTTCCCTTTACATTGAGATCTGAATAAGGTTTGTGAGACATGCTTATGTCCTCTTTTCAGGGCATGAAGATTGTTGGCGCCACGTGTTCAGCAAAAAACGCAAAAGAGTACGCTTTTCTGGGAGGAGAAATTGACCCGAGCACAAATACGATTGTCTACAACTGCGAATGTCAGAAAAAACTTCATGCTGTTGGTAAATTAGTATGCGTTGTGTATTACTGGATCTGCCCCTTTACCGGTTAAAGAGAAGTGCCAAGTAAAAGCTTGAAGATGATTGTGTATATATCCTTTAAACTGCAGTGCTCGGAATTCATTTTGTTGCACTAAGTAACTGATCATTCATTGACATAAAGTTTGCAATCTATTTCTTCATAGAGTAGACAGGCAAGGCCACAAATACCGTGCTCGTAAAATTGCTTAATTTACAAACCATGTTTCCATTTACTAAGAAACTTAAATCTACACAGCGAGTAACCAAGTAGTTAGTGTTGTTTATAGATGTGAATTGGAATAGACTATTATATATTTTAACACTGAAATTGACGATTTCCATGCCTCCACCTGATACTCACAAGCCCTACAGAGTTATAACCGTCTAGTTGCTCACTTGATCCATGGCTTAGTGATGATGATTTTTAAATTGCTTCAAGGAGAGGTTGGCCCCTCGTGAAATGAGCTACCAGTGCGAAGCTCTACGGAAAAAAAAGAAATAATAATAATAATAATAATAATAATAATAATAATAATAATAAAATGTATTAAATACATTTTAGAATTTCGAAGAGTACAAAAACGCGTTTGTAAAGGAGCATCTTCGCGTTTTCATAATGTTTATCTGCCAGTCACCACTAACACAACTGAAGCACTCGGAGAGTATCCGTGACTCGATATTGCAGGATCAGTATCAAGACAGTAGAAAGCCTTCTGATTGGCTAATTGCGAATTTGAGTAGAGTAATATGTTTTATATCTACTATACGAAAACTATCACAGTAACTATTGAGAATCTTGTTCAGCTGACATGTCCGTTTAATTCAGCTTGCGCAATTCATTCAATGTAAAAGAGGGGCACATTTGTGGGCACATATCTCATTGACAAAATTACTCATGGTTGCTACAGGCATCACTTTTCAAAATTCCCTGACTTTTCCCTGATAAAAATAAAACTTCTCTGACTAAATAAATACAAAATGTCAGATCTAGTAGCAGCTATTAGCTTCAACTTACAGCCGTCCTTTTTACACCTTCATTAAGACTGATAAATTTTTGACAAATTTTCTTTCTTCGTTAAGGAAAAATATCGTTGAGATCACAGTGACGCCAAATGTTTCTTCCAGCCTTCAACGGTATTAAATCAGCCGTGTTACGTTATTTCAATTTCCCCTGACTCTAAATAAAATTCTCTGACTTTTCCCTGATCTTGAAGACATATTGTTTTGACCATTTCGTGACCTGTGGCGACCTTGTTAGTCGGAGAGGATGGTTATACACTACTCGTCCCTAGTCTCCATTCGATAAGAAGCAGAAACCGAACAAAGACTTAAGAAAAGTTGGGGTTTATAGTAATACCGGTTTGCTTGAACCTTTTGTGTCAAGTATATAACAGCCTGGTATGAATTGTTGGATATTATTTAGGTTCTCAATCGTTTCCTTCTAAAAGTTGTACATAGTTGTACATAACTTAATGCCGATGACTAATTTCCTACTAATTTCCTATCAATTCATTAATTGACTTCGTCGTAACAATGTTATGTCGTAAACAATATATATATATATTAATCACACCAAGGCAAATTTCGACTTACTTTAAATGTTCTTTGTTTCCTATTTTTTAAATAGAGCAGTATTCATTGACGTAGTTATGACAATCTTATAGCCATATTCGATGTACATAAAATACATAGATTGTTTTTCTTTAAGATTAGGGAAGTTGAACTAGCGCGACGGCTGTTTTGAGAAACAAACTAACGGTTTTTTAAGTATGCAGCGGGATTGTTGCAAACCATGTACTGGAGAACCGTTAAACTTCTGGTTTAGAACCGTGTTTTCGGCCAGCGTTTTCATCGTTGTAGCTTTGATTCCCTAATATTGACGCTCGGCGACTTTGTTAAAACAGTAGAGAGGTTAAACAATAACGACAACGACCACGAGGGCAACGCCTAGTACAAAATGAACCAACATTTTACCTTCGAATTTCGCAATTGTCTAGATCTGTTAAGTGCGTCTTTTTGTCTCAGAACTTGTTCAAGCTAAATATGTGACGGCATCGTTTAATTCCGAATGAAAATACGTCGTTCGCGTTCTCCAAACTACGTAGAACTTAGCCATTTCACGTTGTTGTTGTGCAGGGGACGGCAAAGAAATGTATGACGCTTTATAACGCACGTGCACAGTCATTGTTCCACCCCTTAAACTGTTTGTTTGGTGACGTTTTCGTTGCCGTTGCCGCCGTGGTTTGCTTTAGCTCTCTTGTATTCAGCACTATGGCTGACTTAAAGACTACGACTAATTCTACTGGTTAGTTTTGTAACGAATTGATAGCTTTTAATCCATTTATTTAAAATTTGTAGGCTTGAAATGCAAACGATTGCAAGTACAAGTAATTTCTTAAGTGACCACGCTGTGAAAATATCACGGCGGAAAAGTTAATAATGAGATTAACAGACTGCATGACTATTTATCAACAAAATGCATTTCCAAATCGTATAGGAATAACGTATAGCAACTTATAGGAATATTGTTCTGTTGCTTAGTATTACAGAGTAATGAAGTTTGTTAGGTAGATAGCTATAAGCAAAGTTAGAGTAAAGTATTACTGATTAATAACTAGAAGTTAATGTAAATCATCATTATTATTATTGTATAATTAATCAATCAGCAAACAAATACACGATTGCAAGACTGATTGAAAACATTTTCATTTTTTTTTCTATTATTTTTACTTTTTATATTAAAGTTTGCAAACTTAAAATTCCTCGCAGATTTAAGCCCTCATCTATTTTATTATTCACGCCTGTTTACTAGGACTATAATATCCTCCCTTTTCTTTAAGCCTGCGGCAGTTTATTAGCGTAAAGCAGCCCTTTGCATTGAAACACTGCAAAGAGATTTAGTATTCGAAGAAGTGTTGTTAAATAAGTAGACTGACCTTTTCATAGGACTACAAGGATTTTGCTACTTCTTGTGGTCAAAAGGGTGCTACAATTAGCAATACAGCTCTGCAACACCCAATGAAAGATATTGAAAATTGTTCAAGGGAGGGAATTCGGTGGGTAACACCTCTAAGGCCCAGTAGTACCTGTGATGTATGCGATCCCAGTGGGCCTTGATTACCAGTTACACCTCTAGGGCCCATCGATCCTTGATGAGTCCCAGGGTACGTATACTTCTAAGGCCCATTGTCCCTTCAGTTCCTTTACAACTTTAAAGCTATGACGCCTCTTTAATGTCAAAATTTTTCATGAATTATTAACTTATTGTTAAAATCCTAAATCGACTTTTAGAACCATGCAAGAACATGACTCCTCCAATTAAACGTCGAAATAACTTTCGTCGATGAAGCAGTATGTTGTTTTGATGGTGTGGTGGTTTAGCAGTTTTTCGTTTGTGTGAGGTAGATCGAGTAGCATTGGACACAGGGCCCGTTCGCAGAATTTCTCTTTTTTTTCTCCCTCCTCTTCCTTTATTATGGCTTTGGATGACTCGACAACAACAGACGACGAGATTTACAGTACTTGAAATGAATGGGTTTCAACGGTTTTGATCTTGGAAACGAAGTAACTATAGCCCCTGAAGCTAAGGAAAGTTAATAGACTTTTTTTCTACTGGTTGGTTTGTTGCCCCATTTCAGACCATGTGATGATATTCTTGGGAATTACTTTCACATTTTCAAATAGTCGTGCGCATATGAAGAAATAATTTTTAGATAAAAAAAAAAACAATTCTCTAGAGAAAATCAGGTGGTCTGTAATGGAAAACAAACCGCCCAAGCGGAAAAGGTCTGTTAGCAAACCTTTAGCTGTGTTTCATTTACCAGAAACTCATTACATCCGAAAAAGGTGTTTTCAGTTATAACATCAGAAAAAGAGAGCAATTTACTCGTAACGATCATTTGTTTTGAACTCACGATTGCTCTCACTTTAAAACCACAATTCGCATGATAATCAGTTTCACGGGTGTCATTAAAAACCTGCTTTGTGGGAAAGTGAAGTGGATCAACAACAACAACAACAACAACAGCAACATTAACACCTTTGAATTTCATGATTATACGTGGAATTGTTTTCAGTCGAATTTCACTTGTTTTCTGATAGTAAACTAAAATTCATTTCGAAGTAAATGTAGAGTAAGTCACTACCCTTCAAATTAACGAGCAACCTTGTGATATCCAAACTCAGCTTGAAGGATATTTCACACTAAAGGAAAATTTTCACGAACAAGGAAACCTTACTTAACTCATATTCCTTTAGCTTTCGTACATCAAGGCAGTTGGAGACACCCAGTTCTCGCTACGATTGGCATTTAACCCAATCCCTTAAGACAAATAGAACTGCCTTTGAAACAATCGACTCTCATTGGCAGCCTTCAGCTGTCTAGACCGGACACACTTCAAACTTCAAGCGCTAGCTGAATTGTATCAGAATTAGTTTTTCTCTAACAAAATAATTGCATCAAATATCCCAGAAGAAAATAATCTGACTGTAGCAAGACCTCCGTCTTGGCCGTTAAAAAATCTGTCCCGCGACGAGTCTGATAACGATCGACTTGCATATTCAGTGAGCTATCCTCAAGTGACTCAAGTCTCCGAGGTGCAATTCCTCCGTAGGAAAAACGATGGTGACTGGTATATTTACTCACAGTTCTTAGCGCACGAAAACCTTAACAGCGTTCATAAAAACGCACAGAAACGTTATACAATCTTCAAACCTAGGCTACTGAATGTCCTTAGTACAGGGACATACATTGTAAAAACTTGTTTTTCTTTGTGTCTTTTAGGCTGTGTTAGGTTCGCAAGGCCTTGTGGTGAAATGTACATCCACCATCCTTTTTTTTCCTACGGTGGATTGCTTTTCACTTTAATACCAAACTCTGTTTACAATAGAGGCTTATAGAAATGTTATATACACATGTACTTTTACGATAACAACCTGCAAGAAGTTGTCGTCGGAAAGTAATGATTTATGCAACGCTCAATAATAACTCGGATAAATCCACAACATGAGTTGCTTTCTATTTCTTACCCTGGTTCCTTGAAGGGTACAAGTATTGATAAAGCAGATCATGTTCTGTTGTTTTTAGTTTTGCACATTTGTTGACGACAGACGGTGGTCCAAATGGCAAACCAGCAACCGCAGTTGTAGAGGCTTCAATTCAAGAATGGACTGCTGTTGACGACTTAATCATCCACGCAAAGATCAACACGAACTAAAATATATTCCGGAGACGAAGTGGCTTCAATTTCTTGCACTGAGCCCTCTAAGGGAACAAGCATGGTAATGCAATCTGCTGGATATGCTAACGGTCAAATGACTCACTTACAGAAAATTTACGAGATTACAAAAAGAGAAATAGGAAATAGAGTTTACCACGATGAATTAAGAGGTGATAGAAACAAGAAGTTCAACCTACCAAAGATCGCAGATAAACCAGGAACGATTCAATGATGAGAATGACACAGGAAACACATCAGCAGGTGAAGTTTTTACGTCGTTTAATGTGTCTGATGGCTGTGTTATTGGTGATGGTCTTCGGGCTAGCCATAACTGGCTTAGTCCTGGCGTCTCCAGAAACCGTCAGCACGAATCAACCCACTAGGTTCACCACGTACGAACTCGTTCACTTTCAAATCACAGAGTTCACGGATTGTACTCTGAGTAAATGACTCTGATTGCTTCAAACATGTTCTGGAATAGCATACGCTCTCTTTTTCTTAAAAGAATATTTTTTTCTCCGGGCCAGGATGAATATTCATATTTTTCTATCGATTTTATGCTGAAAATAGTCTTGTGAGTATTCTTAGATTATAGCGAATGATATTTCCGTTTTACCAGCTTCGATGGCGTTGAAGTAATTTTGGAGCCTGATATGACAGATATCGGGCGTAATAGCAAAAAATATCTCCTTGCAGAAACATTAAAAGGTTATTGGTGTTGTTTGGCTAGTTTTGTGATTTAGAGAAAGGCAGAACTGTTATACGGTTTGGTTAAAAGCATGTCACTGAATTGTATTAACACATTCAGTTAAACACAAAATCATATTTCTTTCAAAATCTCAGTCTCAGCTTTATTCTTGAAATATTCTTAAAATTGCTCAAATTGCAGCCTTGATTTTATTGTAAAAATATATTCTCATTAAAAAGAGTGTAGTCCTGTTGGGTATGCTAACTAGTAATACATGATACTAAATCTACAACTTTCTTCAAATTTGTCCACACGTGGAGAGAGAGAGAGAGAGAGAGAGAGAGAGAGAGAGAGAGAGAGAGAGAGAGAGAGAGAGAGAGAGAGAGAGAGAGAGAGAGAGAGAGAGAGAGAGAGAGAGAGAGAGAGAGAGAGAGAGAGAG
>Ga0126338_10002335_pt1 | contig 12997 bp, 9 predicted proteins | sample OrbCmetagenome_2_FD_92529 | JGI IMG/M metagenome (GOLD analysis project Ga0126338, IMG submission 92529) | Coral microbial communities from Petempiche,Puerto Morelos, Mexico - Orbicella C C metagenome | ecosystem: Host-associated > Invertebrates > Cnidaria > Coral | place: Petempiche,Puerto... | reverse complement strand
CATGAATGTGCCTTGGGAAACATGTTACTGCCAGGTACATGTGTAACCAGGCTCTGCAGTCAAGTAATTATGAAGCATCTGCTTTGTTTGAATTATTCCTGTAGGAGGATATTATCATGGCAAGCTAGTTTTTCCCAAGGATTTTCCTTTTAAACCACCAAGAATATTTATGATCACACCCAATGGACGGTTTAAAGTCAACACTAGGTAAGTAGGACTGCATTATTTTTTTATTTTATTTTATTTTTTATATTTGAATGCACTTAATTGAGTGGTCTGGCACTCAACCATGTTTCTATACATGTACATGATGGAACTTAAAATGAGTTTCATTGTTACTTTTCCTGGATGGATTTCTTGTCGTTTCCAGATACACATGTAACCCCCAGTGCTTTTGACTTTCTCTGGACTATCATGCCAATCAGACATGATGTTCTTTGCTGGCCAGGATTCCACCAGAACTTGTTCACAGTGGAATTCCATTACTCCACCACCTTTGGGCTATTACAAAATTGTGGTCACATTAAGTGGTAGTCATATTAAAGGGATTCTTAAAATGCAATGGAAGAACAAGACTGACTAAGCATTTCCTTTGGGCCATTCAAGAGTGCCTGTAAATAATACATGTAACTACAGTGTAAAGGTAGCTGTATCAGTGGGGAAGTTGTTTGATGAAGAGTAGTCATTAAGTTTGAATGTAGACTTTCATTTAAGTGTTGCAATGTAGTCAGGCCTTCTGTTATTACTCCATGGTGTGATTTTGCACAATTGACTTCAAATGCATTCCATTGCACAATTCATGGAAAATTGCATAATTCATGAAAAATCACACAATTTTAACTAAACAATTCATCTGGAAAAATGCCGCATCTACTTGTCATTTCAAGATGATTTGCAATCTTTTCAATTTGTCTTAGGAGCGGCCCAAAAGTGTGTGTGTGTTTTTTTTTTTTCCTAATGAAACCTTGTAAAATACCAGTATGCAATAGCTCAGGAGAAAATGGCTTGGTTTGCATAATAGTCCGCTTTTATCACTTAATCTGCCTTGAAAACTTTGCATAATTTCTGGTGTTTTTAATGGCACCCTACACGTGTATTAGAAGGCCTGTTTAATTACATGTACTTTTGTCTTTTTGATGTAAATGGCCTAATTGGTACTGTACCTTCATTGGTTTGTAGGTTGTGTTTGTCAATAAGTGACTTTCATCCTGACACCTGGAATCCAGCATGGTCAGTCTCGACTATTCTTACAGGCCTATTGAGTTTCATGGTATGTTGATCATTAATCCTATTTTGCAGTTATTGGAAGTTGCATTCGCTAGGGTGATGTAACAAATACTGACCGTTGCTTTTTTGGAGCTTTGTGTAACAAATAATGTCTGTATCTGTCTGTCTGTCTGTTTATCTGTTTGTCTGTGTACAGTTGTCTGCCTGCTTGTGCATGTACGTGTATCTGTGTCCTGTCTGTCTGTTTGTCTGTCTGTCTGTCTGTCTACAGCTTTTGTACAACTGTGTTAGTCTCCCTTTGTCTCCCTTTGCTGTATCTGTCTGCCTATTCATCTCTGTCCATCTGTTTGTCTGTCTGTCTGTCTGTCTCTGTCCATCTGTTTCTCTGTCTGCCTCTCTGTCTGTCAGCAGTTTTGTGTCTGTTTACCTGTCTGTACATGTACATGTCTGTCTGTCTGTCTTGCCACTGCTGAAGCATTTGACTTGTGACATCACTGTTTCATTTCATTAACTCTTAAATATTGTGTATATAATTTCACTTTGTCAGGTGGAAACATCTCCAACCCTTGGCAGCATAGACACGTCAGAATTTCAGGTAATGTGACTGTCCACTGATTATTGTTAATGTTGTTGTCAAGTCCTCTGTTCACAATGTACCTTTGTTTGGTTTGACTTGGATGAAAGTGGTTTGTATACCCAAAAGAAAACCTACAGCATTCATTTAAATTACACTGTACAAAGTCATGTACCTCAGTGAGAGGTTTTGTATTAGTTTTTTGTCTCCTTGCTCATTTCACTACCAAATGCGAAATTTTCAGTCAATACAGAGATGCCAGTTACTACACATATGTACAACATGTGTATACATGTATCTGAACATGTAGTGTTGGTCTGTAGTCTCATACTGTGTGGTTATATTCCTACATCAATTTATATAATTTTGCATTTGCATCATGTGAACTCAGTCTGGTAAAAAGCTCTCTTTGGAGTGCATTGCAGGATATTCAATGTAAACAATACACCAATAAATGTAAACAAGCAAGCAAGCAGACCTCAACATGATATTGTTTTGTTTTGTTTTTTTTTTTTACATGTACCAATTACACTCCAGAAACGACAGCTGGCACTAAGAAGTGGACCATTCAACTTAAAAGATAAGATTTTCTGTGAGCTTTTCCCCGATATTGTAGAGGTGAGTTCAACCATTGAAGGACCCTAGTCTGCCATTTTTGCCTCTGCCATTTTTGATGCCATCAAACTTATTGAATTGCACGGTGAAGCGAAATCTTATTGCTTTACAGTAAGTTGTGTTCCTGAAAGTATGTTTAATATTCTTTAGTGATTTCTTTCGTTTTCACATGCTCTGAATAAAATATAATATTATTAGCCAAACTCTCACATGTAAACAAAAACAACGGTGTGGCTGAGTAGGGCCCTTTAAGTTTTCCAACTCTCTTGCCATAAATTGTGGTTTTGGTTTATTTTTTTGTTGCTGTTGTTGTCTATTCTGTCTGACATGTGTTTGTGCAACTTGGCAGGAAATCCATGAGAAAATGAGAGAAAGAGGAGAGATCAGGGAAGGCGAAGGAACCACAACACAAAACAACATCAACAGTCAGGGTGGGGTGGCTGGTGCAACAAGAGATGGAAACAATGGCCTTATCAGTAGTACCCTGGTGAACATTTGTGTTATCATTGGCTTTGCTGCCTTTGCATACACAGTCAAGTGTGTATTAAAAGCCGTCGACAATAGCTAAGACATTAAAAATCGTGGGCTGAATGAAAGATTCATTCATAGGGTAAGAATGACAAATCCAAGCCTTGGGGCAGGTCATTTGCAAAGAAACTTATTATTTTCTGAAGGGAAAAAAAAACTATGCTAACTGCCAAAGCAAGTGCTTGTTATATACATGTTCTAGCTAGAAAAATGTGTAAACCTAAACTAATGTTTTTGTTGTTGTTGTTGTTGTTGTTAATTTTAAAGGTGCGTTGTTTGTGTGTACACGTGTTTATAACTGCTAAAAATTGTATGTGTGATTGCAGGCCTGGAGTAGTTTTGTCAATCAATTTACTGAACAAACAGAAATCTTTGTGAACTAAAAATTCTATCTTCCTCACAAAATATTTAAGCCATCTATTGCAAACTTGGAAATGCAAGATTTCCGCATCTAATTCTTTGTCACCATTTTGTTACTTTCTAATGGCTCCCGTCATACAGGTACATAAATATGTCATGCACTTATCTACACAGTTGAACCATTTTTGTTAGGTTTCCATTGATCTGGGAGGTGCGGTGGCCTCATGGTTAGTGCGTTCGTTCCCGGAGCGAGCGGTCCGGGTTCGAGCCCTGGCCGGAGACACTGTGTTGTGTTCTTGGGCAAGATATTAACTCTCACAGTGCCTCTCTCCACCCAGGAGTATAAATGGGTACCGGCAAATTGTTGGGGAAACCTAACAAATTGCGGGGGAGTGACCTGCGATGGACTAGCATCCCGTCCAGGGGGAGTAGAAATACTTCTAGCCGCTTCATGCTACAGAAACCGGGATAAGCTCCAGTAGCTATGAGCCATTCGGCTCCAAGGCTTCACTTACCTTCTTACATTGATCTAGCTGTATTTACAGGAGGGATTTCAATAATGGGTTCAGCAGGTGGACTACTAGTTTTTACACAGGCGGGCAAAGCTTTTTGAAACGAACTTCTTTATAAGAAAAACTTTCTCCTACCCTGTAGATGGTCAAACCAGGCAGGCAAAATCATCCTCTTAGCTGGTCAATTTCCGTGGTGCTTGGCCCTTGATGAAACTCCTGACTTACATGTATAGAAATCCTTGGCTATGTTTTTTTAAAAGCTCAGTTGAATTCTCTAATGTTGGTTAAACAGTAAGACTGCATAGTAGTCTAGTTTTTAATTCAGACAGCTTTGTTTTCAGGGGATAAAGTTAATTTTTACACAGGTTAATGTTAAGTGAGCTCACTTACCTGCACTCATGTTATACTGTAACATTTTTTGAAGTGTGTTGTTTACGTTCTCTCACCACTATTGTTTGACTTTAAAAAACAAAAGTTTACCTAGAAATATAAGATCAGGCAACTTAGATATTGCCAACATTTAATAAACCCTGCACCTTTTTCAAAAAGGCAGTGGGGCAATTAGAAATACAATGAAGATGAAGGGCTTCAATTTGGAGTACGGATTTCGAAAACAGACCAATTATTATTAAAGTTAAAATTCCTTGTACAGTATAGTTGTTTACAAATTAATGACATTTGCATTGATCAGGGACGGACCATTATTGTTTTCAGGGAGTGGGGGTTGGCCGTTTTTCTGGGGCACGAAATTTTTTGTTACCTTCAGATTGTGTGCAATAGCTTTTGCAAGATTTGTTTGTTTGTTTGTTTGTTTGTGTGTTTAATTCAAAGACTGGAGGTGAATAGTAGAAAGCCCTTGCTCAATTCCTTTTTTCCCATTGCCCCCCTTGTGCGATATTTTTTAGCAGTTTTTGCTGTGCAGGATTGTTATTATTATTATTCTTTTTTTGGTGAAATTGCTCTGCCATCCCCCATCCCACCTCCCCCCGCCTCCCAACCTAGCAAAAAATTAAGGGTCCGGTCCTTTAGTTGATAGCCTTGTTGAGTGAAATGTCACGCAACACATCTGGGCAAGAAGTGGGTAAAGTGATTGTGTGACATTGTGCGCAACGGTTTTGGTCGGGTTTGGGGGAGTTTAGTTAAAGTAGTTTACCCTAACAGGATGCGCAAAACTCATTACGTTGGAGCGCACTTAAGCCTTTCCACAACAGTAACGTTTGTCGCAACTTTCGGCCGGTTTTCCAAACCTTTCAGCCAATCAATTAGCCAAAAGCTGCACGTGCACATGCACGTGGTCCGCACATGCACGTGGTCGGCACGTGGCTTCTCTGATTTCTACATCTCATCTCTTTGATTAGCCAAGCATAGAGTGGAAGCAATCTAAATAGGTGACAAATGAGCGGTACTAGTGTTTTTCAACGTAATGCTCTGAAAGATTTATCTAACTTAATATGAAGTAATGTGTACATACTGTATTGTCGATCTGAATAAAATTGAATCACAGGAAGACAGTTGATATGTTACAGTAGTGCTAATTGCTAGCGAAAGACAAATCAAAAAACATTGTATCTTATATGATGGGACTTTGGATGTCTGATGTTTGATGCATTGGTTTCTGTTTGTATTTTATCTTCCACCGCTCGACTCGGATGCGAGTGCTTTAACCGTGAGACCACCGCACCTCCACAAACTTCGGAGGACAACCGATGAAAACAATTCAAATTTTGTTCAAACGAGATTCCTAGTTGGCCGAGAAATGGTTTAAATATCGTTCGCGGTTTTTCATTGCCAGTCGAGAATTTTTATCGGCCGAGAATGCATTGATGCTATAAAATGAAACTTAACTATTTTATCTTCCTTATCATTGAAAATGTTTTGTCTGTGCTCTCAGGTTTCTCGCTTGATTTTTGATTGGTCAGGAGATGACCTCGAGAAACTCCTGCTCTGTCCACTTACGTTGGGTTCGAAACTGCACGAAAAATTTGTCACATGGAAAGCGAAACGATGGCAAAAATAATAACTGTTAGTTAAATACCTTTCACCCGTCCCATAAATCCAAATGTGAAGTTAAAAGTCACGATCACGGAGCAACAGAAAATTCCGGTTGTTCCCAAAGAGCAGTCTCCTCCGGATCCGCAGCCGTTTCTCGGGATGTCACGCAATGTACCCCTCATAGCGGTTCCTGACGCACTCGTCACGCTACGGAGATTGCGTGACAGACTGAATCTCGAGCAAGACTGGCGGGCTCTTATACTGGACCGTCACACTTTAGTGAATCACCTTGGCAACTCCGTTATTAACTGCCGGCGACCAACTCAACATGCCGCCGGTTTTTGCCACGATATATAATTTTCTTAGCATGGGAAATGTTCTTCTTCTATTGCTTTTGTTGCTGATGTTACATTACTTGATGGTGATGTACGAGTTCAGGAACATGCCGCCTGGTCCGCGTTTAACCACTCTCCCCGTTTTAGGGAACTTGTTTTCCCTCGACGCCAAGGCGGAGAAACTGACAGACGCTTTTCAAAGGTAAGTACAGTGCGGAGCGCAATTTGAATTGAATGTTGCCGATCATTGAATCAATCTTCGTTATATCGGGAGGAATTCTTTGAAGGCAACAATATACTTTCTATTTTAAAATATAAAAACAAATAAATACATAAATACATAAATACCGTAAATATCTGTCCTGTACCGCTTATTAGGAGAGCATTATGTAATCAGAATCAGTCAGCCGAATCTAACATAGATGGATTGCGCACTTCACTTGTAGAACTTGTATAACCGGTGATATTTGTTGTTAGGTAGTTAATGATACTGCCATTAGAGGTAAATCACCTGTATTGGTCATTTAGCCTCGCGATCAGAGTTAAAGGAACAGCTTATTAAGGTGATAGTGTAAGGAAGAGACACATGTTTAGCGGCAGGTGGTTGAGTTGCCTTTACTCTGGGGAGTAACAACTCAAACAACGGCTAGAAATTTTATAGAGCTATGGGAGAAAGCGACAAACATTTTGGGTGAGCTTTGCAGACCAAAGACCGACAATAAGAAATGCCTTTTTGTGTGTTTCTACCGTTGGTGTGATTCAAAGGTTGACGCGAAGCGACTTCCACTCAGTCGAGTTCTGGAGAACTGATTAAACTGAAGAACACTGTGCAATAGAAAAGCAAATTGAGTGCCGTCAAAAAAAAGAAAAGAAAAAAGAAAAACAAGATCGTATTTTTACTTTGCCTATTTTTTAGCTTAGGTTTAAATATGGCTACATCTGAATGTACAGTTGTGCTCGCTTCGGAAATAACGCAATTTCACAGCGAGATATTCGGAGCATTTTTGTTATTTCTGTGGTTTTGCGAGTGCCGATTAATTTGTGTTAATTCGGTGCCGGCATTTGAATTGATGTTGTATAATCTGAATTGACATCTAATTAGTTTATATTTAGATTAGATGTCTTTTTCTGATAGAAATCAAATGGCTGTTTAACCTGAAGATCGGGTTTGTGTCAGTTGAGCTGGAACCAGCCTAACTGTGTGCTGGCAAATATGGACGGAAATACATTTTATTTTGGCATATGGAATCCTGGAAGCATAACCACTAAAAAGTTAGGGATTACATTAATTTGTTAACCCATTGTGAACATTAACCTTGTTGCCAAAACAGTCGCTTATTAAGGACAATGCTCTTAGTCTCTGAATAGCTCGCACAGGAAGCATTGGCGCCTTTTTATCGACAATCGCAAAATATGGCATTGACAATCCCGGCTTTATAACAATTCACGGAAAGGGATTAAATATACTCCGCTCTGGGTTCACAAACTAAGCTGTGAAATCCCGTCAACTTCTTCTCCCACGCAGAATCTACAAACTGCAGACTTTGTTCCGTCTATTTTTATCATTCATAAATATAAAGTCTGACTTTGCATTTTTAAGAGCGTTCTGATTGGCTGTTGTCCCAACCTTTGTTCTCTTTTTCTGTGGTGCGCAACGCATGACCGACACCGGAAACCGCGCAAGAAAAACCTCTGGTACCCAGGGTAGTTGACTGTAAGCGCTCACGCTCAAATTCCCGGACAGCGTCCTCACAGTACGCCGGAGAAGTTTGAAAACGCAGCTTTAGTTCTACGGTTAGGCCTTCCGTCCACACTAATCCGTCACCGTCCGTCCGTCGAAAACGCTCTTCAAACCGAAGCGAGGATTTGACAACACCGGCTTTTTGTTTTCGTGTGGACGGAAAACAATTTGAAAACGGAGCTTTTCGAAAACGATGGCGCCACAATAATCATGTGATCGGCGATTGTTGCGTTTTTAAATTCCTCCAGCGTAGTTTGGACGTAAAACATTTGATGCGTTTTCAGAGTAAAAACGCCGTTTTCAAACTCCTTCGGCGTAGTGTGGACAGGGCCTAGACACCAGGCAGCCTAGGCTGAGTGAGGCTCATGAGCCACACTTAATTATACATTAAAGATAAGAAACAAGTTCAGTGCTTATAATCAAGTAATTCTTGTTTAGATGAGTGTGTGGAGAAGTTTTCGGCTTCAACGTCTCCGTCGTGGTTTTTCCAATAGCTCCGTAAAGTACAGTAATACATGAATTGCCCCATCAGTTTACTACCCGGGGCACTCGAAGGATATGTTCCTTTGAAAATTTCATCATGATACCGCCCCAGCGTAAGTGGTGCGGATGGGAAACCCAGGGGCACCCATCCGAAATAAAAAGATACAAAAAGATTCAAATAGAAATTTGACAGCGGCTAAAAATTGCTTGAAAATGTTTGTTTGTTATTGACAAAACTTCGTGGCCATTTGGGTCCCTAAGAATCTGTAGAATCCCAGGAGAACCGACGGTGACAAATTAAACGAAGAGATAAACAGGTTACAAATGTGTGAATAACAAGGCGATCCCCTAACACTGTTAATAAAAGACGGCCATGTTCTAGGGTTGAATGGATGCTTGTTTTAACTTTGCAGTCTTAGCGAAACCTACGGCCGTGTTTTCTCACTGAAACTTGGAAGTTACAAGTTCGTAATGGCGTCAACTCCCGAGGCTGTGAAGGAAATGCTGGTACAGAAATCTGTCGAGTACGCTGGAAGACCGCAGACTTACTCTGTTAAGAGACGTACCCTAGGTATGCTATTGGCGTATTTTAACATCTTTAGAACTGAAAGACGTTGCTACTTGTGTAGTAAGTGAGTAGTTAGTATTTAGAATTTTGATTTTTAGTACGTAGGCTTTTTAATAAAGTAAAGTCCAAACAGCCCATGCGCCACAGCCTGAACAAGTCTTAACAGATTGCCCGATCACTTTTCTTTTGCCTGGCCCCTGGAGCTTTAAAGCATTAGAGTAATGAACTCCACATTTCATGGCTTTTCCTAAAATTAATCTGAAAACAATATTTGGTTTTCGGGTATGCCATTGGTCAAGAATGTTGATGTTCCCATGTAAACCGCATTTTGACCGGCATGTTTTTAAAAATTAATTTTTGAATTTCTTGCCGCGTGGAACTTTCTCTCTCTCTAAGATACAGTTTTAGCTTCATTATCAGCTTTAACTATTTCAAATCTCCCCTGGTCTCAGAAGGTCAAATCGAAACCCGGTCTGAAAAGGGTTGAAATAGTTGCAACGAGGTTTCAAAAAGGGTCCTTCCTTTGTACTTTTGGGAGAAAATCTTGGCCATTATAGCGTTCGAATACTACGACGAAAATAAACATCGATCACTTTTTTTAGCCAATAGGGTGTAAGATAAACGCTTCTTTTACTCAGCCTTGGTTTCTGACAGAGTTATGTTTGATTTTAGGAGGTAAAGATATTGCGTTCGGTAACTATGGGCCCGCCTGGAAGTTTCATCGCAAACTCTTCACTACAGCCTTGCGTCAGTACCTCTCGAATATTCCTCTGATTGAAAGCCGAGTTTCAGCCCAGGCAGAGAAAATGGTCCAGTTCATGGAAGAACAAGGTGGAAAACCTTTTGATCCCGCAGATTGCTTGATGCGTGGTGTTGCTGATGTTATTTGCGGAATCACATTTGGGGAAGGCTATGACACCACTCACCCAGATTTGACCAAACTTTTGAAACTTTGCGCTCATGTTGTGGAGAATGACGATGTAGCCCGTTTAGTTACCATGTTGGATTTCTTTCCCTTTACACAGTACCTTCCAATCAAGGCTTATGATCGATTTATCCAGCCTTTCTTTAGCATGTTCGACATAATTGGTAAATTCTTGAAAGATCGAGAAGACAACTTTGACCCAACACAACCCGCTCAAGATTTCATTTCGAGCCTTCTTTGTGCCAGGAATGAAGCCCGGTTCAATAGTGACGAAGAAAGATGCGCTTTTCTGTCTAATGACTACTTTCTTAACGACATCGAAGTCATGTTTGCTGCCGGTTACGAAACCACAAGCACCACATTGAAATGGGTCATCGCCTACCTTGTTAACTATCCAAAGTACCAAGAGGACATTCAACGACAGTTAGATGAAGTAGTTGGCAACCGAAGCCCTTCCTTAGACGATCGCCCTCATCTTCCTCTTATCCAGGCAACGATAATAGAAACACTGCGGGTCGGAAACGTGGGACCCCTTTTATTGCCTCATGTCACGATCACTGACACCACGCTCTGCGGATACCGTATCCCCAAAGATACCATTGTCTTTGCTAACACGGAAGCGGTACATCTAAATCCCAAATGCTGGGAAAATCCTAAGGAGTTCAACCCATACCGTCATATTGACCCTGAAGGCAAGGTGGTCACCAACCAAGGAAACTTCTATCCTTTTGGAGCAGGACGACGAGTCTGTGCTGGCGAAGCCTTGGCCAAAGTTAAGCTGTTCTTGTTTGTATCATCGTTGTTTCACAAGTTTACGTTTGTCCCTGCAGAAGACGGTTGTCCTCCTAGTTTGAAAGGAGTTTTCAGTATCACTCAGTTTCCTGCTCCTTACAAGATACGCGCGATCAAACGAAAATGAAATAACATTGGCAATCGGTAATATTATCCACTTTTAAAATATTTGACTACCGCGTAGGTTATCAGATTGCCTAAGTCAGTGTGGTAAATCAGAGAGCCCGCACATGGAAACAGGGTTAGTGGTATTGCAAAGAAAAAGTCAGGGAATTGATGATGACGATGACGACGTCGACGACGGTCATATCTAACGCGCGTTCGTGAAGTAATTTTTAATTCTATAATAAGTCAAATTGTTCGCGCACTTTGATTGGTTCTTTCTTATGATCTATTGGAGGTCAAACGAAGAGATGACGTCATTAACATTCTTTTTTGTTTCTTTACTATATAAAGCAAGTAGATTCCATGTTTCTGTGCGTCTGTGGAGTAATAGATCACAGAAGACCTCAGAATGGGGGTAAGGACATCAGGGACACTCGCTTTCGGCTCGAGTGGCACGTTTTTGTTCTCGTCCCATTTTGACATCGTCTGTGATCTATTACTGAACAGACGCGCGGTAACAAGGAAATTATTTGTTAAACTGAATTGACATAACGCACTCTGCATGCTGCTTTTAATGAAAAAAGTCGCCACGTCCTGTATTATTGACTATAGATGTACTAAACATTTCGAAGAGGGGTTTGTAGTCGTTGAAATCTTCTCCAGATGTAAGAATAAGCTGCACCGCTACAAGTATTTTTATCTCAAGAGCAAAAGCGGGGGACTGGGTCGGAAATTTCCAGGCATCCTCCTCCTCATTATAATCAACTACACACAGACTTTCATTAAGAAGACTAAAAAAATGTCTGTCGTTGAAAACTCAATAAATAACTCAAACAGGAATCCACCTCTTTTTTTAACAGGGTACGGCATTCACCACTTGCAAATCGGTTTTAGGTTTATTTGCTCACGAGGAACTAAATTGTGAAATTTAGTTCTTCCAGCGTATTCTTCCTCAAGAACAAACACCCCAAAATAGAAGCAAAGGTCGCGCTTGCCCATTTGTCACTGATAAAATCGTCACAATAGTACAACGTAATCCTCGTTTTGTTTTACAAGATATTAAGATTTTCTCTTTGTCCTGTGGTGTCACATGCCGATGACGTCATGAAATCCGCCTTTCTTGGATCTGCTGTCTTGGATTTGACTATTTTCCCAAGAACCTTACAAACGGGGGGCGCTTTTGAAATCTCAATCGACTAATCAGCATTTAGCAAGCGGGAAAATCTATGCAGTCCTGGCGGCATATCTATGTTCACATGCAAGTTTTGAGGTCTGGTCAATTTACTCCCTGGAGACCACATCGAAAATTCTCAATAAGGGATTTAAAATGCCGAAAACCCTACCAGATGGTAAAGGCAAATGGAAAATTTGGAGCATTTGTGACTGTAAGATTTAAATGAAGGGCCAAAACTGTATTGATTTTTCCTTTTCATACTACTCTCTTGCCAGATGTCGTCAGGTAGGATTATAGTTTTGTAATTCCTAACAAACCATATTGTTTTTCATAAAAGTAAACCCAGAACTTGCCGGTGATAGAAGTGACCACAACAACTGTAGAATGGTACTGTGTGCGCAGCCACCGTATGCAAGGACAGTCAGCAAATAAGATGAAATGATAGAATATTAGCTAATATTAATCCAAATGGAATGTTTAAAAGCACTTAATTTAGCCTCGCAGGCAGGGTTGTCATGGCAATGCTAAATAACGCCGCAGAGAAACAGTTGATACATCTAAGACATCTAAATTTCGGCTGAGCAGGAGTCTGACAATAAATGAACAGCTACTGAGGGGCAGTATCACAGAATAATTATAAATCCTCTTCTAAAATTCTGAAAATACCCTTTGCACGCTGCAGACTTAGCTAGTTTCTATCGACAAACAAATTAAACGCACAAGGAAGATCATGTTATTTCTTTGTTATTGTTTCTGAATTTATTGAACAGCAACCAAATTAAAACCCGCGGAGCTTCTGGAGCCCCAGGAAAGTGGTATGACTAGTCAGAGCTTACATTTGTTTATTCTGATGCCAGAATATGACAGAGCTATAGGTGGGTCTAGATGACGGCTTCACTCCTGGGCGAAAAATTTTGTGTTTTTCCAGTTCGAATTCAATGGGTGCAGTGTCGCTATTAAAATTCTGAGTTTCTCTAGTTAAAATGTAAGTTTCTCCTGGATTCCGCTGTAATGAGCCTGAATATGCAGCCATCTGCCATTAGCAACCGGCATTACACGAGTGTTG
>Ga0126338_10002334_pt1 | contig 12999 bp, 9 predicted proteins | sample OrbCmetagenome_2_FD_92529 | JGI IMG/M metagenome (GOLD analysis project Ga0126338, IMG submission 92529) | Coral microbial communities from Petempiche,Puerto Morelos, Mexico - Orbicella C C metagenome | ecosystem: Host-associated > Invertebrates > Cnidaria > Coral | place: Petempiche,Puerto... | reverse complement strand
GTCGGCCGATTCTCGATATTTTCGGATTTACGCTCTTAACACTTCCCACGTGGTAAAATAGGCCGCACTTGGAAAAATCGGTCACACTTGAAAAAATGGTCCACACTAGGACAAATGGGACACTCGGAAAAATGGTTCACATTTGGAAAAAGGGTCACACTTGTAAAAGTGGATCGCACTAGAAAAAAATGGGTCACATTTGGAAAAAGATCACACTTGTAAAAATGTGTCACATTTGAAAAAAATGGAACACGCTTTAAAAAGGGTCACAATTGTAAAAATGGGTAAAACTTGCAAAAATGGGTCACACTTGGAAAAAATGGTTAACTTGTGGAAAATAGGGGTCACACTTGCAAAAAAATGGTCACACTTGAAAACATGGGTCACTCTTGGAAAAAAGGGTTATCTTTGGAAAAATAGGTCACACTTGTTAAAATGGGTAACTTATGGAAGAAGCGGGTCAACTTGAAAAATGGGTCACACTTGGAAAAAAGGGTCACAGTTGGGAAAAGGGGTCACACTTTTACACTTGTAAAAAGGGGTCACACTTGCAAAAAATAGTCACACTTGAAAAAATGGGTCACACTTGAATAAATGGGCCACAATTGGAAAAATGGGTAACTTTTGGAAAAATAGGAGTCACATTTGGAAGAAATGGTCAAACTTGGAAAAGAAGTCACACTTGAAAAAAATGGGTCACACTTGGAAAAAAGGTCACACTTAAAACAGTGGGTCGAACTTGGTAAAATGGGTCACAGGTATTACTTGGAAAAAAGGGTCGCTCTTAGAAAAGTGGGTCACACTTGGAAGAAAGTATCACACTTGAAAAAAAGGGATCATTCTTGGAAATATGGGTCAAACTTGAGAATAAAATTTAAACTTGAAAAAATGGGGTCACACTTGGAAACGTGGATCACACTTAGAAATAAAGGGTCACACTCAGAGAAAAGAGTCACACGTGGAAAAATGGGTCACACTTGGGAAATTGGGTAAAACTATGATAAATGGGTCACACTTGGAAAAATGGATCACCTTTGGAAAAAATGGTCACACTTAAAAAAATATACAGGTAGCACACGGTAAAATGGGTCCTACTTAAAAAAGTGGGTCACTCTTGGAAAATAGGGTTATACTTGAAAAAAAATGGGTCACACTTCAGAATAAATGTTACACTTGGAAAAAAGGGGGTCACATTTGGAAACGAGGGTCACACTTGGAAATAAGGCACACACTTGGAAAAACGGGTCAAATTTAGGAAAAAGCGTTACACTTGAAACAATGGGTCACGTTTGTAAAAGCAGATCACACTTGGAAAAATGGGTCACACTTGGAAAAAAAGGTCACCCTTGTAAAAATGTGTCACACTTGGAATAATGGGAGACACTTGGAAAAGGGGTCACACTTGTAAAAAATGCGTCACAATTAGCACAAAGAGTCACACTTGGGATAATGGGTCACACTTGGAACAAATGGGTGACTCTGGAAAAAAGGGGTCAGACTTGCAATAAATGTTCACACTTGGAAAAATGGTTCTCACTTGCAAAAAAGAACTACACCTGGAAAAATGAGTACCATGGAAAAAGGGGTTCACACTTGCAAAAAAGGTTCAAAGTTGGAAAAATGAGTCACACTTGGGAAAATGGGTCGCATTTGGATAAAAGGGTCACACTTAGAAAAACGGGTCACCCTTAGAAAAAAGAGTCACACTTGGAAAAATGGGTCACACTTGGAAAAATGGGTCACACTTGCAAAAAAGGGGATCACACTTGGTAAAAAGGGGGTCACACTTACAAAAAGGATCACATTTGGAAAAAAAAAAAAGGGTTTTACTTGGAAACATGGCTTGCACTTGTGAAAATAGGTCACACCTGGAGAAAAAGGTGCCTTATTTGATAAGATGTGTCACACTTGAAGAAAAGTGACGAAACTTGGTAAAAAAAAAGGTCACACTTGGAAAAATGGGTCTCACTTCAAGTCCCTTGAAGATTTTCCAGGAGAGGATTGGTTCGAGGGGCTAGTCTCTCATAATATGTTACATGCGCAGGGACTAAATCCACTTTCACGTAGCAAACACTAAGGGGAAAGGCTATCTTTCTTTCACTCTGCGGCTTTTCCAGAATGAAACCAAAATTATTAAATTAGAAGTGTAGCACATGATATTAGCTGCCTTTATATTCTAACCTCATATAACTAAATAAAACGTGAGTTAAACCAGCTTTTGCAGGCAAGAGTTTCTAGCTTATGAACTTTAACCCTAAACAACGCAGCATACGCCCTGATTATTCTGAAATACCAGACGCCTTCTCGCCCTAATCTCTCAGTCTCTGCCCGCTCCTCCCAGGGATTTGGATGTTACAAAAGTGATAGCTAGGTTAAGTAAAGTTGCTGTTTGTGGTCCTTTTCTAAAGGGTGATCTTTTTTATTGTTGAAATTTATATCATTAAGAAATTCTAAACTCTAACAATTGCTATCACTCAGTTTTAATTCCAGATTTTATCATTTATTTGTTTTCCGTTCGCTGATAAAAGGGTGACTTTTTCCTCCTTTTTCTTTTCTTTCCTTTTATTTATGGCATAGTCCAGGAGGGTGAGGCTCTGTAACCGCGCGTCTTTTTAACCACCTATGGGAAAAATATCAACATTTCAATCAAGATAACAAGTACGCTTTGCAGATGTAAGCGGCTGTAATGCTACTTGGTAAGTTCAAATTTATCATTTTAATGAAGGTACTGGAAATCTTATTGATGTATGTACATGTTGTGCATACTGTAGATTCCAAGAAAGTAGTGTTTGATCTGTCCTACCTGTCTCCTGAGGTTAATTAAGATATTTTCCTTTCTGTTGTTCCATTACTGAAATACTGTATATCGTTTCATTTTTCGGGATTATAAAATGATAATGAACTCCTAAATAAGATTCATTACACGCTGGTATTTGGATCAAACTTACATCCAAAAACATAGCTTAAGCTGTGGCTAACAATATCGCTGAGTAATTTGGTGGTAGAGCGAACTTTTAAGTCCCTGACGCATGCGAAGTATAAAGTTTTTATTTGAGCATTGAATGAGATCAGGAACGTAAGACCTCTTTGAAACTGCGAACGTAGTATATAAAGGTAATTACGCACCTTTTCCCTTTTTCTTTCCCTTTTTATTTCCAGATTTTCGTGGGGGTCTCCCATGCCTTTTTCTACCTTTTTGTCTTGATGATTTCTTACCACCCCGTTTCCCTTTTCCTCTTCTCCCTGTTTTTTTCCTTCTTCGTTTTGGTTGCGGTGATCGTGGACGCCTATCACGTGGTCGTGGCAGTCTGAGTGTCCCACTCCAACGTGGATCCTCTAGACCTGGAAAATAATGCAAAATATCGCTTTCATAAGTGGTTACCAATCCACATGGTATTTTTAATCAATTTTCAAGATTATATTGTTATTTATTCATTAAGGATTTAAGCTGCATCACTGCACAAGGTGGGCTGCTTTTAGAATTATAATTACCCCTGACTTTTTATTTTTTTATTTATTTATTTTTTTTTTTACAATTTTTTCCTTTCTTCAGTCTTTATTTTTTAATTGGCCTATAAATTAAAGTTATTGTGGATACTATAAAATTAAGACTAAGGAGCGTAAAACCTTATACATATCAAAGAAGAAGAATTTTTCGTGCGACTCGCCAATTTCATTCAGCAGCTCTTCGATATTTTTATTTCTCGTAAAAGGAAAGGATATTGAGCAGGGCCTTTTTTTTTTAAACCTCTGCTCCAGTCTTTATTATTGAAATCATGTGCTAGTCATTAAAAGGTCACGTTCCTCTAAGTTGTTCTTGTCTCGAAAACTTGACCCTCGGACGTAGCACATTTATAAGGGGGCCGGGTGGGTGGGAAGTTAGACACCCTTTGGTTGGATTTTGTCCTTATACCCAATAAGAAGTTGCTCGCTTTAGAACAAGATGCAAATTTATTATTAACACATCAAAATTTTTGTGAGGGGTGAATGGACAGCGGAAGATTTTGTCAACACAGAGAGTAAATCCCCTTTTCAAATTACGAGGAAAACATTTCTAAGGGGGTTCTGTACGAAAAACCCCTCATTAAACCCCGGAGTGCTCGGTCACCCGAGCGTTAAAAGATGAAAAATATTCTTATATCTCACCCATCTCGTCTAAAGCACCTTCATAGTCCTCTGAGAAAGGAAAATGATACGAATATGTCAGTTTGACATCAGTCTGACATACGAACGCGCCTATTTACTTCATGTTAACATTAAAAGTTCATCTCACCCATTCCTGAGTCATCATGAAAATTCTCTGAAAACGTAAAGGAAAAAAATCGCCTCGAGAAAATCATACGCTAAAACGTTTTCGTACATCAAATAAGTACATGGGACAAAGTACTAATTCTGCAAGGCTGCTCAAGGTAAACCAGATGAAACAAAATTTAGCTTGACGGGCAAGTCAAAAAAGGCTTGTGATAATAACAAATGACATACAAAAATAGTTTTCCCATCAAAGTTTGCTCATCGGAACGCTGCTTTGGCCCTCCCCGCTTTCCGTTCCCTTTGGATGTTGAGAGTTAAACTAAAATGTATAAAGTTTCTAATGGTTGAAGTCATTCGAGTGGTTATATGCAAAATGTGTCAATAAAACAAGTCTTTCTCACCCAACTCATTTCCATCATCATCGTCATCATCACTAGCAGCAACAGCAACAGCAACATTATCAACATCAGGATAACCTTGGATGATCAGAAACGGAAAGAAAACTCGTAAGCTGATCTTGCCCAATGGTAACACGTCCATCATCAAGAAATGTATGTGTATGGCTTAATCAACCTTCCCTTTATTACTGTAAATGTTTCTACGTCCATGAAGTCCGAGTTTGGAGAGATTCTTAAGAATGTATGAAATTAAACCCTCATTATCTTACCCATTTCATAGTTGTCCTCGTACAGAACATCTGAGAAATACGAAACGAAATACAAAATTACATCTGTATCAAATCATTTAAAAAATAATAATAATAATGTTTGTGTTTTAAAGTTAGTTGTGCTGCATTTCTTTACTATTCGCTTTTTTGAATCTACTTTAGATTATGATATCGAAATGGAAAGCAAGCATAGTTAGCCCTCTAAAAAGGTGAAATTTAACTTCCGGTTTGTTTAGAAACCGCGGAGGGTTGGGACCTGGGACTATAGTCAGGCTCTGACGTCAAAACATGAACGTAGGGCTTACTGTAACTTCTTTGATACGCTACTTGACTAAAACAGTAAATTATAGTAAGAGTTATGTTTCCATCTTACCCCTTTCAGTTAAATCATCTGATAAATCATCTGATTTAAAGTCGGTTGGATCGTCTGCAAAAAAGTACAGTGACAAAGGAATGTGGATGATTTCTTTCGATGTTACATTTAAGACATTACAATAGTGATTCTGTGTTTCTTTTCTACGATCAGTTTCAAGCCACTACTCAAACTTGCCTTTATTTTCCTACAGAGCGTTAAAAAAAAGGCCCGAGAGTATTATATTTGACTTTTCCTCAGAATCTTTCAACTCAGATAAATCTGGCTTAAGAAAGTAATCTACCAGTGGAAGGTTTATCTTCTTGACTTTTGGCTGCCTGCTTGATTATGTTTACCATGGTGTATGCTGGTTTATTATATAAGTCACTTTTATTGGCTCCTTTGCAGCTTTTTATTATATTGATCGACAACAAACTTTATGCTAAATTTACTTACCGTTTAATGCAACTGGAAATGCTGAAAAATGGCAATAGAAACAATACTATGAGTTAGATATCTGAAGAGACGACTGAACAAAAACAAAAGTCAATTCCCGCTTACCCTTTGACTGCCAACGACGCGTATACGCGCACTTGATATTCTTGATAAGCAGATAGTAGAGCTAGGATAGATCATTCCGCATAACAGGCGATTTCGGATATCGATTTTGGCTTATGCGCGTGCGCTGACCTAAAATATTGTACATTTTTGTACCCTAACCTTGGAGAAACCTATCTTTTTGGTAAAAAATAGCTTTTCCGGCAAAACTAAGGCCCATTTAGCGTCATGGCAGCCAAAAACTGATTTAACAGTTAAAAGCGGCATTTTTTGAGAAACGTTGACAGCCAAAGGGTTAAAAGACACCTTTATAACACGGATGGACAGTGGACAATTTTAAACAGTCAACGGACCGCTTGAAACCAGACGTTTACTTGGCAGACGTGTAATCATTGTGCCTATGATTCAGCATAATCTCTCAGAATTATTGATGTCACGTTACCTCGACCTCAAATAGGCCGGACAAGTCGGTCAGAAATTCAAGGCGATTCCCGATAGTGTATATCTTAGAAAGAGTTGACTGTGGCAAGACTTCAAAACTTGACTACTAGTTAAAAATCTCTTACCTTCCAAACCGACGCTAACCGCTAGCAGTAGAACTGCAATGAGCCAAATTTTTGAACCCATGACTCGAGGAGACGAGGAGGGCTCCAAATTTGATAGACACTTGGTTGAGTTCTCTTTTTATACGCTTTTAACACAAATCAGACGTCAAATATCCAGGAACCAATACAGGAAATATCAATTTTGTCGTGTTTACCGACACCCGAATTACGTTGATGATCCGCTAGAAGAAGATTTTTAGCGTTCCTAATATCATAAGCAATTAATTTAAGGGGGTCCTTCTTAACTTCAGATTTGGAGCAGTTGCTAAGGGATTTCGAAAGGCAACGTTTAGAGGAAAGCTATTTTGAAGAGTGTTTTGCAGTGCTAAATGGTGAATTTTATATGAGGGAACGTTTGCTTTGAAAACCAAAATGATTTCGCGTGCGTAAATAGTGCCAAATCCAAACTGCGTGTTAGAATTTTATATCTCTAAAACTTGAAAGAAAAGAGGAAGAGTTGCGATTTGTCTTGTGAATCATAAATAACTTAGCCTTCTTTATAATCCTACGTATGGAATTGTTGTTTACACGTAAAAGAGGAAAGCTACTGAAGAAAGTCTGTTATTTATTCTTTGTTATCTCATAACTTTAATGGTAATGCGAGTTTCATAAAACCCACACAAAGCACTATGCACGTGGACGTTCTTAATCTATTGCCACTGATTTAGATGCCTTTTAAGTTTTAGGTTTTTTTATGTTCTGCTCACATGTTCAAATATGGCCATGATGAAGACTCCTCAATGGAACAAACCCGTGTAAAACGCTGATCCTTAGGAGGTCTGGTTTTCAACATACGACGGTTAGAAACCTTCCTTAGCAACAAATTCAGGACCAATTGGTAGTCAAGAAGGACCCCCTAAGCCATCAATTATCTTTAGTAGACTTAGTGGCAGAGCTTTCAGTCATTTTTGTCATCTTACTTTTGTTGTTGTCATGTTGTTGTTGTTGTTGTTGTTGTATCTATATTAATAGGTGCATTCAACAATGATCCTAGAATAACTTTCTTTGATGAGGATCATTTGCTGTAAGTTTGTTGAGTGTTTTCTCCTGTGTTTTCATTCTTTTTTTATCCGAAACAACAATGTTAAAACAGCGTCATTCGTCAAATTTACAGTGAAAAGCAGTGGTCTCTTGCATCATGCCCTTTATGCTCAGTGTAGACACAATGAAAGTGAGACTACATCTATGATCAAATTTTTACCCCTTGAATTGCCCCGTTTACTGTTTGCAAATATCTGCGTTGGTTCTGGAGATATTTAAGTTTGAAAAATGAGTAAAATAGCTGATGACGTCATACACTCAACCAAATATTGCATCAAGTTTATAAATAGAGCTATCTAGCTCAATTTGGAGCAAAAACCATTGAAACCTGCTAGGCTAATAGTTCAATATGCAACACACCTACGGTTATAAAAGTGTCAATTCCCATGGCAACCCACTCTTACACGATAAAAGTTGGCCTTGGTGATATCTCGATAACACATCTTCGCCAGCTTTCTTAGGTTTCAAGAGCCACTTTCAAGTATTTAGGGAAGAGTAGAACCGATACTAAGTAAAAACCAACATACCAGGACGACCATATGGATTTAGAGGGTTTCCATATTCACGCGATAAAAAAATAAAAAAACCATTCAGTGGAGAAAGTCAATAAATTGCGATACTATACAAGGTAAACACAGAAGACACTCCTCCAAGTTTAAGGTGTGTGCGTTGCTCCAAACTTCAGATATTCGTCGAAATGTTTCGCTCCAATTGGTTACAGAACGGGCGTTCGGACCTGTTTACATCTAGAACCTACTTTGGTTCTCTAGGCGGCTGATCATCAAATACTGAGCATGCAAATATTTTCATTAACACTTTTCCTAATACATTATGTTCTTAAATGGTTAAAAGCAACCGAGAAAAGTGTACATTTTTTCGAAAAACTCGATCGTCAGGTGAAAATGCTCCATCAGGTGGTTTTTGTTAAGGGCGTTTGCCTTTCATTTGTCTTGGCATCAGGCTACATGTAGTTGCGTTGTTCACCTTGACGTAAGTATTTTCCTGAAAGCAATGTATGTCATTTGAGTAACAAATTTCTAATCCATAACAGTGATGAAAGTTTATTATAATAAATGAAGATCATTATTTGAACTGAATACTTACAGTCCTGTATCATATATTTGGATACTCACAATACTGTAATCAGCTAAGTGTATTAGACCACATTAATAAAGATTACTTACTTACTTTAACTGCGGAGAAAGATTTAAATACAGTTAATGAGTTCTATTTATACTGTAGTAGTTGATTTATCATGACGCAAGTTTCCGGTCTAATATCTCGTCTAAGAGTCATATTAGTGAAGAAATCTTGTCATGAATCATGCCTTGGTAAAAATACTACAGGGGCGATATATACCAATGTGCCCCAGTATCCGAGGTCACGTGCCGCGGGCGGCAACTGGTTTACGGTAAGCGTGCATTGTAACTAAACAGATAATAATACCGATGAAGAAAACAGATGATTGACAATCTAAAATGTACCATTTTAGACAGGTTTTCATTTCAATTGTTCTAAAAGTAAGTGTTAAATGGATGCGATTAGTGAAGTGGACGGGTATGAAGTACCACTCAGAATTGCAGTCGGAAAGAAATGTTGAGATAGTACCCTCGATTGATTTAAAAATAAGATGTTCATTTCATTCCTGTCTTGTACGGTGAGTTACGGCAACACAGTTTGTGGGGCTTTTAAATATCGATGATTTGCCAACCTGTTGGGATGTGTGTCAAAATTGTTTTTCAACAAAGAAATATGCACTCGCTGTTTTTCTACGATGTTCAGTAGAACAGATCGTCCAAAGGTTTATCCGGCGAAATAACAATCCAAGTTAATTTTAGCAAAATAAGACACTTCAATACAGGACAACAAGCATTGTTAAAAAGGTCGGCACTCACAAAGGGACAAGCTCACAGGACTAGTCCATGCAGCCCTTGAAGAGTCTATTCGAGGGGACTGGTTGTAGAGATTAGTCCCTCATAGTGTTTTACACGCGGGAACTGATGCCACGCGAGGACTAATGGCGAATCCTGGAAGAGAAAGGTATCATTCTTTCACTCTACGAAATTTTGCTCAACCTCGTCCAATCATTGTTATTTATCCACCGCCTGAAAATTCACAGAAATTTTACTGTCATTTCCTTTTCAGCTCCGATAATGACGTAGTCATTAATCCGAGATATAGGTATGGATGTGAGATTTACTCGATCCTTCGATTCCTGTTAGACAATAGGCCACAACTGTGTGCTTAGTTACCTGGTCTATGAATGAAAGCGAGACTAGAGGTAACTTGCTTTGATACACACCTCTCTACTTTTCTCATTTTTAAATGCGAACTTTCTAATTAGCAGAAGAACAACTTCATCTACACAGCAAAAGCAGTAAGGTCTTTATCAAAACAAGGTCATCCGCAACCTGACTGCCATCCAAAGGCCAGTCACTGAAGAGGCAACTGTAAAATATAAGGGTTCTCAGTCGAGTGCGCTGCGCGATACAATTTATTTACCAAGTGATTTCAGGTTGTTTCAGTGGCAAAGTTTCTCATTAGTGGATCCTTTAAGGTCGACAGTGTATGTTCTTTTTTAACTCAAAGCTCCCACCGATAGACCAATGGGCTAACCAGCGTATTTTGAGTTTGAAATTGATCGAAGTACTTATACGAATTCTCGAATGATTAAAAGTTCCAGATGTTTAAAAAAAAAAAAAAACAAACAAAAAAAAAACAAGAGCGTGGGAAAGGCAAACGCTTCCTTTTGGTAATTTTGTCAATCGATAAGAAAAAAAAGCATAGATAAATGAAGTCATTTCCACAGCCATCCGCGTGGGAACGAACAACCTCTCGACCGTGCTACATCAGCAATTGTTTTCGAACATGGAAAAATATCGTTAGTTAAGGTTTGTACAGAAACGCTGAGTAATAAGAACAGCAAGCTAAAGCGAGTCGAATCCCCTGCTCGCTGAGGTTAGGAAAGCGAAAAGAAATATCAGAATTATCTGGAATGTCATGAGTTGTATTAGCATATATCAGAGCAAACTATGAGCAAATGAGAGCAAACTATGAGAGAATCAATGAAGAAGGAAAAGTAGAAAAAAATAGATAAAGAGCACTGCACAAATGTCCTTGAAGTTGACCCCATGGCCTATGGATTAATATCATTATCCGAGCTCAGTGGCTCACAGCCACTTTGATTTAGAATGGCGGCACAGAGTAGACCTTGATACTGATCACAGCACTCTTTCGTCTGATTTCACCCAACTTTGTGTCAAATCCTGAATCGTTTATGCTCAAAACAAAAGGAACAAACTTGTTTTCAAGATATTGCTCTTACTTGACTTACTTTAATAATTACAATCTACATCACTAGCCAACACTAAACTCTACATTCATCAGTTTTAATTCGATTTCAAATTCAACCAAAAATATTTCTTTCCCAACCACTAATTAAAGACGACAACTCCTTCAGGCAACTGTGAGCATGGTTCTTTGTACTCGTCTGTGAAAAATAAAAATTTTTATTAATTAATGCGCTTCATCATAGTAGAAGCAAAACGCCCAGCATTCACAACAGGTAAAGAGTTATTGACTTTAAGTCGCTGAAACAGTGCGAAGCATGCCTTTTTATGTAACATTTGTATTGATAATTACATTTTGCGTCATCTATCCCCACGGTCGTCGTTGTTTACCAGGTCGCTTAGCTGGCTTTTTACCACGTTGTTTTGGTTTGCCACCAAGTCGTCGTCTTCTTGGTGGACGACCACGGTTCGTATCCTCCATATCTGAAAACCAGCAAGTTAATCAAAACATGTAAATAACGTCACCATTGTCTGTTACATGTATCTTTCCACGGGGTACTTTTTATCGATTAAGTAGTCAAAATAAACGTACAAAAGTTTGACGAGGACTAGGCACTAATACTTTTAATGACGTTACTCCCAAAATCTACCCGTACAAGAAAACTGTAAAAGACACATTTTGAGCCATTTCGAAGACAATGTAAAGCACAATTTCACGATTTCTTATTTTGTGGAAAATATAACTTGCAAGTTCCTTTATTTTATGTTAGATGAATGATTAATTGGAGCCAATTTCTATTTCTTGGAATTTTGAGGCAGTGTCAGGTAGATAGATTCTGAAGAAAGAAACAACATTAAGGCCCCATCAACACTACGCCGGAGAAATTTGAAAACACAGCTTTATCTATACGGTTAGGCCTACCGTCCACACTAATCGAAGATGGAGCTTTTCGTAAAAGCTCTTCAAACCAGAAAAATTGGAAAACGCCAGCTTGGCGCCGCGATTGTGTGGACGGAAAACGGAGGTTTTCGAAAATGCGGACAACTTGATAATTTAATGTGATTAACCCAAATCTTAAAGGGTGCACTCAAGATTTTCTGCCGCTTGTTACTGTTGCGTTTTCACATTTCTCTGGCGTAGTGTGGACCAGCGGGGCCTTAAACTGCTAGTACCAATCTTCCTTTAAGTATTACTTCATTTTGGCTTGTCATTAAGGTATATATTGTACAACTGCGCGTATGATAAAGTTAAAGACTTAAGTGAGCATTAATTAGAGGACGAAAAAGGAAGTGTGTCAGTGTTTGGGTTGTTTTCTCTCACAAAACTGTGGAAAGCTACCTTAAAGCTAAAGCTTGGGGCGTAGAACTTAAAGCAGCATTTACTTTTCGTTCTGATAACAGAACAATATGCATTTGTCAATGCATAGCCCTTAATTTGCCCGAGCTGTTACAGCTGCAGAGTTGCTGAGGTTTGTAAATATCGATGATTTACCGACCAGTTGGGTTGTGTATCGAAATTTCCACTTGCTGTTTCTCTGCGGTGTTAGCTCGAGAGTCTTATGATTGCACATCCGTTATAAACCAGGGGCCATAATCGGGGACGGAGACCGTAAGCGCGCGCCATTTCTAGTATTGGGGTTGTCCCCATGATATGGGACAATAATTCTATTTTTAGAACAAATTGCGCCATGCATCGCCTGCGGCACACGCGCGTACATGCTGCGAAGATTTTTGCGAATGTCGCGCGGGGGAAATGGCGTCCAATATTCCCGAAATTTTTCATGTTTTTGGCCCACAACTAATCGTATTTACGTCTGTTGGAATTTTGCTTAAGTATTTTCGTTGTAAGCTGCTCAAGTTTGAGTGAAGTAAGATAGTGTCGAATTTAGGTATGTTCCGCTTAAGTTTAGATATATATCGCTGACCAAGTTATGTTCTGACGGATGCTTCTTTTACATGAGATGTACAGTACTCACCTAAGTTGAAGATTAACAGCTTTTCCATTACACAGCAAAAAACTAGCTGGATATATTTAGATATAGCAGCGCTTCAGGACTTCATACTTTCCTAGCTCCTCTTGCAACACGCTTGCGAGGAATTTGCCAGTCTATGGCGACCGAAAAGTAAAACAAAATAATTGCTAGTTTGAGTTTCGCCTGAATTGTAAGGAACGCTTGATGTTTCATCAAGGCCCAATAACTTTACGTCCGTAGATACTGCTCAGTTTTATTCGTG
>Ga0126338_10002333_pt1 | contig 12999 bp, 9 predicted proteins | sample OrbCmetagenome_2_FD_92529 | JGI IMG/M metagenome (GOLD analysis project Ga0126338, IMG submission 92529) | Coral microbial communities from Petempiche,Puerto Morelos, Mexico - Orbicella C C metagenome | ecosystem: Host-associated > Invertebrates > Cnidaria > Coral | place: Petempiche,Puerto... | reverse complement strand
TTTCCATAGCGACTGGTTCTGGTGTGTCGGTCTGAGTTTCTCGTTAAAAGTTCTGTTATATAGCTCGGACAATTATTTTCATCTTTGATGCGCCTAAATATTAAACTAGTCCTTTTAAGGTTTCATTCTTCCTTAAGTGGCAGCCAATCAAGTCGTCTGAGAAGCATCTCGCTTCTTTCACCGATATCCGCATCCAAGATTACTCGAGCTGCTCGCTTTTGCAGCTTGGATACGCGGTTAACGTTCTCTTCTGACCATGTGCACCATGCACATGAGCCATACAACATTATCGGCTTGATCAAGGCGTTGAAATAAGGCTTACCCTCAGCGAGAGGCAGGTTACGCTTAATCTTCTTCAGCACCGCAATACGTTGTGACACTTTTTTACAAATGTCATCTATGTGTTCAGCAAAACTCAAGTGATTGTCTAATTTTACCCCAAGTAGTTTCTGTGAAGTTATTTGCTCAATCTCGCTACCGTTGCATGACAATTTAAGAGGATACACGAGGAGACGTTATACCGTTGAAAACATGAAGTTATTGGTGATCCTCGTCCGAGTTAGCCTGAATTTCAGCCGCCTCCTCCGCTCGATGAGTCACTCGGGGAGAGAGACGACGTCTCCCTCCCCGAGTGACTCAGCGAGCGGAGGAGGTGGCTGAAATTCAGGTTATGTCCGAGTCAATTACAGTTCAACCGCTATTAAACGGCAACCCTCGGGGAAATGGATAGTAGCCGCTTAAAAGGGGCTGGCCGCTTAATGGAGGTAAAAACAATAGAAAAAACCTCATCTGGACTTTGATTACTGACCGCCTAATAGGGGTGGCCGTTTAATAGGTGGCCGCTTAATAAGGGTTCGACTGTATAAAGAAAGTAGGGTTTCTTGTCCGATCAGCAAAGCAAGCATAATCGGATTCTCATTTTCATTCCTATTTTTTTCGTTCTTTATTTTCCCAGGCGATATCAGTGATTTTTTTTCTTTCTTTGTTACCTTTGAGCGAAAAAAACTTATCCAACGTGTCTTGTCCGCTCAACAAAGTTAAGCCCTGTTCGGCGGGGTTCATGCATGGGTGGGTTACCAAATACGAATACCCCGTGTTGTAATACCGTGAAACCTGTATTAAGAGGACCCCATATTAAGGTAATTCCTCTGAAATAAAAGTGACGGTAGATTTTTGTTCAAACTTTGTCCACTGAATATTTGCCATATGATAACTTCAATTTTGAAATAAAAAAAGGGGCGTGCCCATGCTCATTAAGGAGCAATGAGGCATTGAAAATGCCTCATTTTGGCATTATTTAATGCTTATTATAAGAACGCATCCCTAGTAATTGTAAAATCTTTGTGAGCCCAGACTCATAAGAACACGCATTAAACTACAGTCAATACATTGTGTCGGACACAAATAAACATCTTAAGTTTGGTTCAGACAGAAAGCTAAATCCTTGATTAAAAATTTGAACCAATTTTCTTGATGTGGTTACCGACTACAAAATAGTAAAGACCACAGTGTATCTTCTATTTTTCTTATTTATTCAATTTTCAGTGATAGAAATTAGATCAGTCTTTTCTCACGCAAAGCTTATGATTAGTTGATTACAATGACTGGAAAAAAAATTGGGGTGCCCGTGCTCGTTGGTGAGCCAGAGCCATTTTTCAACTGACAGAGCTCAATATCAGGGCAAATCCGTCATGTTTTCAATATGCGCGTGCACGAGCGCGCGCTAATGACGCCATAAATTATCCGCAATAAGGATGCGCGACGCAAATGTGAGGAATGACCTTAAGTGGACATCCTCTATTAAGTGGACACCAGCTGAAGTCTCAAAATTTCCTTCCCACATTTACTGTAAAATAAACCTGCATTCAGCGGACACCAATATGAAGCCATTTTGTTGCACGAAACCTGTAATAAGGGGACACTTAAAGGGCTTTTTACGTCTAAAAGGTTCAGTTGAAACTCCTTTAACGTTGTTCAGCGATGTCGTTCTAAAGCTAAGTGATTATTCCAGAGTGATGCATTGATTGACTCATAATCAGGATGCATTGATTGACTCATAATCAGGATTTAAGAAGAATATATAGAATGTGGTATGAATTCTCGAATTCATCACTTTTTACCAGAATGCGTTGCATTGAACCAGAGTGCGCTGCGCTACTTTTTACCAGAGTGCGTTGCGCCACGAACAACACGAGGACATCGAGCCGTCGTCCTTTTCGCGTAGGCTCCAGTGTGAAAGATTAGTGGTTATGTTTTGCTCTGATTTACCTGTAAAACGACGAGAAGGAAATTGTGCCTGAGTTTCACACGCTTTCACAACTCTTGCTTTTGTTCTTAATGCAGTATGTGAAAGTTTGTAAATCTGGACGATTAATTTTTTAAACTTAGTATGTGATTTCTTAGTAGTCTCGCCTCCTTGGCCGAATTAGTAAATGAAGAGAAATCGTCGCTCCTAAAGCTTGTAGAATAATCAGTAAAACAAACGAAAACCGTAGAACACGCTAATTCCATATATGCTGCGATCTATTCCTTTTCATCCAAACATGAATTTAAACTAAAGCTTTGTGCTTTTTTGTCACAATCCCTTATCACACCTCGTCATCGATGCGTCATCATGCATGAAGTTGTAGGTGAATCACTGCGTAAAATATGTCACCATCAACAGAATGTACCACAGCGTTATTATCTTTTAAATATCCTAGTACTATGCTAGTCTTTGATCATACACTGTGTTACACTGTTACAAGAGTTAATTGCGTTCGACAGAACGCAGTTCTAATCGCGTATTGTATATCCAGCCAGCCAGCCAATCTAGGCAGCGAAGTGAAATTCATTTCATCCTTTGATTTATTCAGCAGAAAGCAGCATTGGTTTCGGTCGAAGAGAAGAGAGTTCACAGCAAGCAGCCAAACTACAGCTTTCTGTTCGTACGAAAAGTCGTACACATTTCGTGAAGACATGTCTGAAAGGTTTTTAAATGCCATTAACTCTGACTTCGAACTTAAATAAACAACTTATGAATATCCGCGACAGTCTTCAACAAGCTGCTTCGAAAAGTCGCACACATTTCGTGAAGACATGTCTACAAGGTTTTCAAATGCTATTAACACTGACTTTGAACTTTAAATAAGCAACTTCAGTATCCGTTACAGTCCACAATAAGCTTCCTCGACACTCGAAACCGGTCCGCAATATTGCGCAACACTCGAAAGAAAGCACATGGACGAACATGGACATGACACCATTCGCCCCTGAAGAATTTGTTTTTTGGGGGGGCCAAATTGGTGTCCTCCGATAGATTAGATCTCCAAATTTTGTGCATTACGCGATTAGAACTGCGTTCTGTCGAACGCAATAATGTAAAATAATGGAAATCAATTATTAACATTTCAGTTAACCGTAACGGGAAAAAATTAACCGTTAGCCGTAAAAGGGCCAAAAATGTAACCGTTAGCCGTAAAAGCCACTACCCCATTAAGACCCTCTTACATTTGAACAATGTAAAGTTCGAAATTTCGCCGTCCACGATTAACCCATTAGACAACCCGTTACTGAAATATTATTTTCATTCCGAAACATCGAATGATTATAATAATTATACGAACAATATGTAAAATTAAATTTTATTTTAAAAATGAAATCAAACAAAAATGAATTGGTAGCAGCTCGCAAAATAAAAACAAAACAAAAACATAACGAAAAAAAAGGAAAAAAGAACGAAAAATGAAAGTGACTGCAATGAGTGAAGGTTAGCAACTAAGAAGAGTAATCCATTCCTTCCAGTCGTTCGCCGTCAATTTAATCACGTGACTGTCCCTCATTCCCAGATTTCGTTCTTCACTGAAAACCAAGGTAGTGGCGTTCGAACTCCTTAATCAGACCTAAAAATATGGGTACACGAGTGTGATTTCTTTATTCAATTCATTATGTCAATACAAAGATATGCGTTTACTCGCTTTCTCATGAAGAATTAGTTTCCCCATGAGATAGAAATAAAAACTCTTCGGCATTGAGTTTCTTGTCTAAACTAGTTCGGACTGCTCGAGCTCTGATGACAGTGTAAACAAATACAAACACAAAATTTAAAAACATTTGGCGACGCGCGCGCTGTCTTGCGGGGCCGCTGGTCAAAACTTTATTGTGTCAAGAGCTATTTGTTACAAGTGTTGGCGATCAGAAATTGAATTCTAAGTGTCGCTAACAGTTCAAATGCATTTCCTGGAAAAAGTTTTTTCCAGTACAAGTTAATACTTAAATAATTAAAAATATTTTTACAGCAGGCTATAATCTATTCAACGCTAGTTCAACTTCACGTGCAGATCGTTATCTGACATTCGATCAAATAATCAAACTTAGTTTTCCATCGAGCCATTCGAATACAGCGCCGAAATTGTGCGTCTATGCCAGGAACAATCACTCAACTTCGTTTGTGATGTCTTCGGGCAGGTTTATGGAGGGTGTAAACGTCTTGTTGACTCAACCAATTTTCAACTTGTTTGCGAGAAATTTTAGTTTTCCCCTTCTCTTTGACTGCTCTGCACACAGCATCCAAACCACCGAAACTTGCGGGATGACTTGGATCCAGATAAATGCTGGCCAGTGTTTTCTCCAACACAAAACTCGGAGTTTTTCACGATGACTTTACCGCCGCAACAGGCTAAAACACAGCGGATGATGCGATTAAAGATCCGTTCAAATCCGATCGAGGACGAAGGTGGGCAACAACCCATCACAGTTGTGTTTACTACCAAGGTAGAAGCTCGAATGAAATTTTTCCCATGTTTCATTTATATAGCTACTCTCGAATCTGACATAGGGTGGGAACGAGGAAATCAAATTGTTCCCTTTCTTCCTCGGTCAATCCTAATGTTTCCACGAAATTTAAAAAGACCACCAATCGGCCCCAATTGATTTTTGAAAAGACTTCCGAATGGAGAGCTTTCAACTTGTCTAGCATCGATCCTGGAAGTTCACAAAATTTCTCTCTAATAGAAGTTATTTCATTTGAAGGTGTAGTTAGATTTCTCGCTATGAGGCGATATCGGTAAAAATAGATTCGAAGTATAGAGAGCGTTAGACCCATGTTAACTCGAATAGCGTCAAGCACACACTGACTTAAGGTCACGTCACGAACACACTTTATTATTTCAAAAATAAAATTTACTTTGAATTTCATTACTTACATAATCAAGGTCCAATAGTTTTTCTTTTTTTCTGATAATGTTCTCAGGACATTTCACTTCTGTCGGGTCAACGTTTATAAATTCTTCAGCGTTATCATCTTTGTGGATTTCCACACTACTGAAATCGTTCGTTTTGAGGCCACAAGGACCATAATAAAGAGCATGCAATACGCGTTCTTTCATTTCTTGATCATAATGTTCCAGTTCCAAAGAAGTGAGAAAGATTGTGGTCCAAGGCAACTTAGGCAACTGCGTCAGATGACTTTCCCATGTCTGGCTAATCTTCAACCCCAGAGTGTTGCAAACACTTTTCACAGTCTTCATCACGATATCAAGATCTATTTGCTCACGGGTTTCATCATGAAAATAGTACCACGCGTCTTCATTATCAATCATCAAGCGAGAGTGTTCCCTTTGGCCTGGGTGATGAATAGCGCAGCCATATCATCGATTTACTTTCTCTTGAGGAATGAGCTTGTCATAGAACGCGGTATAGGTAAGTTAGAAAGCATGACCAATAATTGTGGCTACTTTCTTGCGTTGGATTTGCTCAACTTCGTCCACGGTTAACATAGGTTTAGATGTGGATTCGACTTGCATGTTTGCACGCTATCCGCTCAAAAAGATTATTTACTCGAGTTTGTGACAAGAATGACTTGACCGAATGGAAGCGCGCTTTTATTTTGGAAACATAATAGATTCTCAAATAACCAATCAGTGTTGAAGGTTTTGTCAAAACAATGGGGCAAGTCCATGCGGGTTCAATGTGGCATTCTGAAGAAACCAGTTTTTGGGACTGGTTAGTCTGGATAAATCAGTTAATGAGAAACCACTGCAATTTTAATATTCCTTACGACTAAGCGGAATACGAAAAATAAAAAAAAGTAAAAAAAAAAAAAAAAAGAATGGTATCGAAATCCATCGCTTTGTAGCGATCACGCTTTCATAGGCTTAAGGAAAATGTATCCAAAAATAACTTCAAAAACCAGTCAAACCGGTAATACCGACCATGACTGCCGTAAGATAAAAATAGAACATGACATCATTGATAAACCTGTCAAACCGGTTCAGAACCTGTCACTAAGCCTAAGATAGAACATGACATCATCCTCAGCACGACAATAGACAATAGCCTATGACATCACTCCCGTTAATGTATTCCACAGCAATTTTAGATCAAGTTAATTTATTCCACAGCGATACCACAGCAGATTAATGAGAAACCACAGTAAAAAAGGGGTTAATTCGGTGCGCTCTATACTACTGCAACAAGCCTGAATAAGTACGATACAAGTTCCTCGTAAGATACCCTCTACCATTAAATTTGGCAATGAATAACCATCAATACACCTGGCTACCTTCTATTCAAAAGTCAAAGACCTGAAGAAAAGGGCGGACCACCGAAAGCTCCCCGTTCGAGCGCAAATTAAAGGAGTTTCAAATAACTTAGATCCAGATTTTTCCTGCCGCCAATTGCCTAGAGTGAGGAAATTTAATCAGTGGTTATTCAACACATTCAGAATGCAAGCTGTAAGCACTCTGTTAGCAGTAGAAATATGAAACCTATTTTTAAATAAAATGAAATTTTCAACCACTCATGGTCTATTCATTTGCGTAGCTCACCTTATAGTTATATACAGTTGATATTTCGTGCAATTTCAAGCGCCAGTTTCGAGACAGTTGGTATTCCTATCTCATCTCGTTTTCTATACGAATGCAGTACATTTTAACCATTTCCTCCAATACATAAAACACACTGCTTCGTCGATTTTCGTCAACCCGCGTATTCACACTATGACTGAAATAACCCATCTATATTTTAGTGTAGGCACCTGGTTGGAGGGATAGAAGCTGGAGCACAGAGAGTCAATAGAATAAAGGTGACAAGGAGTTAGAGGCTTTATTTTGCACGAAAATTATTTTTGTAATATGCACAAGCTTCTTGAAAGGGTCACAAAATGAATGAAAACAGCATATTTCCTAAAATACAGCGGAGGTTTAGTTTTTGTGTACAGGAGAGCACTTGTAAAAAATGATTTTTCCTCTTTCGTCAATATCCTTATTATTCAGCGATATTAGATGCTGAGGTGTCATCTAAAACTCATCCTCGTGATCTCTTTCTTCTTCAGCATTGTTTCTGATAAGCATGTAATTGTCGAGGTCAATAGATCGGCAGTTGTTAATGGCATATCTTAGCTTGTCTGCCAGTTTGTCGGAGCTTGTGTAACTTGGCAGACGTAGCTGAAAAAAGCATGTTTGTGCAGTAGGAAGACTGTCGGGTTCCTGCAGGAGAATAATACACCATTACAAGTTATACCGTGCATTATTATACTATTACACCCGCTTGCAGTGTTACGTGCAGAGGCGACATCTTTCGTCCATTTTTCGACATGCTACATAAACGGCTGAAAGAACGTTTAACTGTGAAACTGGCAATATTTCCGGTTATTAGCAAAAGAAATGACAAATAAATGATAATTATTGGCCTAAAATGGTTGAAGAAGATTGTGGACTGTGCATGTTTCCCAATTTACGGGAAAATAGGCTACTTTCTATATATTAAAATTCAGCTTGATAGCGAGGTCTAGAGGACAGAAACAAAAGAAATGAATAAACACGCTCATTCAATTTCTTTTGCTTGTGTTCTCTAGGCCTCACTCCCAAACTGAATGTTAATATATGGAAAGAAGCCTATTCAAACGATGTTAATGTGGTCCATCGGTTCTCAAGAGTGACTTTCTGTAGAATTGGGCCGGTATTGCTTTTTAGTGCAGAGTGCACTATTGGGATGGTTTGGGGGTTGATGTCCGCATTGGCAATAAGGTAATGAGGCAATTAGATAACAGGGTGTAAACTTTAATATTTGTTTAATTATCATTTACCTAGTCCTCAAGCAAGAAAGTGGATGGGGAGGGTAGTTGTCTGTGTGCACTACGTTAAGACGTGCGACGCCTACCTTACTGTAATCATAATATCACAAAGCTATTTATTTGGTTTCGGAAACCCCTTGTCCTCCTTGTGGTACTATTCTCTTTACAACAAAACCAATTTTCCCTAAACGCATGCGCAGATTAGTTTGCGTTCGTGCCGACTATATATTAGGTGAAAGATGCATTTCATTTGAGATCACACATACTCCGTCTTCATTCCCAGAGCCACGTGGTGTTTTATATGTCGTGTGATATGATCGAGGACAGCAGTTTTTTTTTCGGGTAACGTCACTTCTCCCGTCTTAGCGCAAAAAACGCTACTGTGACTGAGTATCTTTTAGAATTACCCCTATCTCGGCTCAACAAATATCATCTTTGTATCATCAAACTTTGCCAGAGTTCAAAGTAAGAATGGAAACGTTTTGCTTCTCCCCAGCGGCTTATTTATTTCCCTTTCAATTGTCTCTATGAAAGAGACCAAAAAGTTCATATCTAGCCTAACTTTCCCGATTCAGTGGCATTAAAACTTGTAATTGTAAATTGTGACAAAAGAAACCAGGGAAGTGTTCAAATATTGCTGCAAATTCCGTGACACGTAATGAAAGCGTAAATTAATTTAATCAGTCTTTGAATGGACTCGTTTACCGATGTAGGATACATAATCTCGGTCAACCGAGTAGCGCAGACCTTCAATACTTCTTGTTGAAACGCTAACGCTTCTCAGTTGTATTTAACAATTATTCGCCAAAGGCGAAGTGAACATTGGTGAATATTCTCCAATGTTCACTGAGCCTGAGGTGAATAATTGTTTTAGTACAATTTTGAGAGGCCAATATCAAGAACTACAAAATAACGGACTAAAACATAAAACCAAAAAACAAAGACGCAATTGTGCATACACGTATGCAGCAGTAGTTACATGTACATCGATTGTCGCTGTGGAGGCAGCGTGGCCGAGTGCTGAGAGCGCCGGATTTGAAATCCGTAGGTCCCAGGTTCAAATCCCGTTCTAACCGCTAGCTGATGTTGTTCTCGGTAGCCCCGAGTTCAACAACTGCCTGCCTGCCTACCTGCCTACATTGTCAATCAATTTACTCATGGAGTTCGACAGTAAAACAAACGAGCGAAACACGACGAAAAATAAATTCATCCCGTACCTTTTTTTCATCTTTGTTGACTTCATTCACAGTTGTCATCATCGCCTAAAAATGAGTAACTTTAGTGTGTAGAAAAATAAATTTCGGTCAGTCGATCTGACCTGCTGGAAATCGACGCAACCACTGCGTTTACGATTCTTAAAAGTCTTGAATACGAGTTCTTGAAAAGATTTTTGGTCCAAGGGCGGCAGCAGTCATTTCAAAAATTATCCATCCTTTCAAATATCCTGGACTTGGAGTGGTGTCTTTCGAATAAATGAAAACTTAATTCAGCAACTGTGTGCCATGTTTACTTGCCGAGATAGCAAAAATGGCGAGCTTAGTAACCAAGCTCTAGCGGGGTGAATATAGCGTCATATGATGAGCTTTTCGACCAATCAGAATGTCCAATTGTTATATTCACCTCTGGAAATTATACTAATAATCAATATCACTGAGGTGGAAACTGTATAAGAACGTGGTATTTCGTGACTATTTGATGATTAAATTACTTCTTGTTTATCGGTGAAAAGAAAATTTGCGTTTTGAATGAAACACAATCGTTCTTCCATTTCCTCACAAGATATTTACTTTCTTCCATTTCCTCATAAGATATTTAACTTTGTTCCATTTCCTCATAAGATATTTACTTTCTTCCATTTATCTCTTAAGTTTTCGAGAAAACAAGGGTTTTATGTTACATACCTTTGCGAGGAAAACAAAAGTATCGAGTAACAAACGTTGGCGTGAAAAGTAAAATTGTCACATTTGCTACTAATTTTGAAATGAACAAAATCAACGTTAAACACCAGCGTAAAATTTGAAAGCGGTCTTGACAAACAGCAATTGTAAGTTATTGTTGAACATCGAATGAAAGTAAAGACATGAAACGTACGCACTGCTAAGATTGTGACAAGATCACGTCTTATCAAGGTTTCGGTCTGATCATATTAGGGAGTTTTAGCAATGACGGCGGGGACGACGCCTTGTAAAAAATGAATTAATATTCTACCTTCGAATATCGCAACTGTGTAAATCAGTTCAGTACGCCTATCGGTCTAAAAACTTGCTCAGGCTAAACATGCACCGACATCGTTCAATTCCAAAAGAAGATACGAAAAATTAGCCATTGCGGTTCGCGTTCTCCAAAATACGTAGAATTTAGTCATTTCACGTTGTTGTTTTACAGAGGACGGCAAAGAAAAGTACCAAGATTCAAAACGCACGTGCACAGCCATTATTCTGCTAATTGTTTGGTGACACTCTCGTCGCCGTCGCCGTCGTGGTTTGCTAAAACTCCCTATTCTGCAAGGGGAAAAGCCCTAGGTACCAAAGTAAATACGACATGTGTGACTATCGTGCCAGAGCTATACATTGCACTCCGCATTATCTGAGATTGTCTCACTAGTTAATATTCGCAAGGTACAATCATTCAAAACAGTCGATTTAGTTCTCCTGGAATGACTTCTTGATACTCCTTAACTTAGTTTGACGTCAATTAAACCCATCTTTCATCACCAAAATTCGAGCTGGACCGTGAAAGAAGTCCGTTGTGCTTACGTTTTGGACGTAGGCAAGGTTACATAGCATGTCAAAAGACGGCATGTTGAAAGACGTCGTCTATGCACGTAACACTGAAAGCGGGTTCAAATGCTTTTTATTCCATGCATACGTTATGTATGAGGTCTCCATTAATAGTAAGAACTTCACTTGTATTTACCACTAAAAAACATTTCCAGAAGTAGAAGACTGCTTTACACTGTAGTTCATAAAATAACCTTTTTGGTTTACAACTACAGCTATACAATCCCAAGTTTCAGTTACACAGTTACAGGTAGGAAAGCATATTTGAGTAAAAGTGAAACAAACTTGTTAACCCCATCTTTTTAGGGTTGTGGCTAAGTAAGCCACAGTTGTTCCTTTTATCGAGTGTTGAGTATTGATGTATAAATTTTCTCTTCGCTAATTTATCGATTTAATTATGTATTTAGTATCCATAATCAGCCTTCAAGGCTAAATCTTTTTGAATGGAAATTGTATCGCATACTCTCCTGCGAATTTGTTTCCAAAATTCCCGCGTATTTGTCAGCTAGCCTAATTCGAGATAGCGCTGCAATGCAATGTACTTGTGCTACGAAAGTGCTTGAAATTAAACATAAACCCGATGAAGAATATAAACTAGAGATAACCTTTAGCAGAAAAGTCGACAATAGTGACCAAGCCATGCTGATAAGATCGATTGGCAGCTAGGAGAAACTTGGCAAAAACTTAATGAGATGAGGTAAGCCGTACTGAGAGAAGGAGCATAATAAAGAAAGTCAATCTTATTTCAGTCAGTGTGGAGAACAAAGCGCCATAGCGGTTGCGGAAACTAAGTCTGAAAAAAAAAAAAAAATCAGGCTTTAACGGCTTCCAAACTATGAGTTGTACGATACAGGTGCACCGACATAAGGACATTATGTCGTTATGTTTGCAGAGTGAACATTCTCTGACTTAATGACATACCTCAAAACCACAAAGATGAAAATCAGCGCAACATTTTACCGAGTTTAGACTAAAACTTAGCGACCTTAAAAAAATCGACTGTTTTTTAAATCCACGACTTACACTCCGAAGCATTTTTTTTTCTTTCAAATGTAAACATGATTGATATTGTTTTCCCCTAAAGCACATACAATCGTGGACAAAAGTCCTTGGGATACTTATGTAACATAATGAACTAGTAGTAATCGTAGATTGAAGGGTGCGTTCGAGTTTTGGTAGGCTTGGTTTGTTAAAAAAACGAAAATTCTAGGGAGAAAATTTTGTGCCTGAGTTGTTAGGTAGGCGTGGAATTGGTCTCCCTTCAGCAGGGGCGGAAACAAATGAATTGCTCGCAAAGCACCTGCATACGAGAGGGTTTGTTCTCGTTTATACATGTATTGTGTAATATTAGTTACGACCGGTCAGTAAAAAAACAAGGACTGCAGTCGGGAGGACGCATTTAGTCCGCAGTCCCCATTTTATACCTGAGTCCGCGTGCGTTTTATGCCCAGTCCGTAATGCTTAGTCCGCGTTTTCTACATAAGTCTGTGTTTTATACCCAGTTTGTAGTCCGTAGTCTGCAGTCCGCAGCGCGTGTTTTATACTGACCGTGTAAATCGATACCAACCATGTTTGTTCCGTCGGTATGCGAGACGACGTGCTTTTAGTACCAAAACTAGGGCAATTATTTTGTTTACGAACACGACTTTGAATCGCCTTGGCTTTGGGGTAACAGCTACAGGGCATTTTCACTTCCGAAACAATGAAACGGAGGACATGTTGGTGTACCAAAGCAACCCTGTGAGTGTTGAACTCATATCCTATGTAAACACTTTCGTTGAGTTTACGTTACATAGTTTGCGCACAGAAATCTGGGCCAGCGAAGTGAAACTCATTTCTTCCTTTGATTTATTCAGCAGAAAGCAGCGTAAACGTTACAACTTATCCGCTAGTCTTCAGTAGGCTGCCTCGAAAAGTCGTACACATTTCGTGAAGACATGTCTACAAGGTTTTTAAATGCCATTAACACTGACTTCGAACTTTAAATAAACAACTTCACTATCCGCTGCAGTCCACAATAAGCTTCCTCGACACCTGAAAGTCCGAAATCATGATATTGCACAACACTCGAAAGACAGCACATGGACATGACATCATTCGCCCCTGAAGACTTTTGTTTGGTGGGGGGGGGGGGTGCGGTATCATCCATATCATTTAGCGGAGCCC
>Ga0126338_10002329_pt1 | contig 13003 bp, 5 predicted proteins | sample OrbCmetagenome_2_FD_92529 | JGI IMG/M metagenome (GOLD analysis project Ga0126338, IMG submission 92529) | Coral microbial communities from Petempiche,Puerto Morelos, Mexico - Orbicella C C metagenome | ecosystem: Host-associated > Invertebrates > Cnidaria > Coral | place: Petempiche,Puerto... | reverse complement strand
GTAGCTCAATAAAAGGACTTCTGTTGTTCCAATGTCTCAATGTTATGTTATAAAACAAATGGTAAACGCCATAGCGTGCACTATTGAGTTATGGATGCACTTGGGAGGTTTGCTAAGCACTCAGGAAGCTAGAGTCGCAGGAGGCGATAGCCGAGTGCGACTCTTACGCTTCTTTCGTGCTTAGCAACCTCCCGCGTGCATCCATAACTCAATGGTGCACGCTATGGCGTTTACCATTTGTTAATTTTACAATAACTGTCTAATTTCTCGCGCGCTGATTGGCTCATTTTTATCATCAATTAGGGTACAGACGGATAAAATTTTAATTTATGCTAGCTTTCAAGTTCAACTGTCAGCTGTCAAACTGTCAAAATGTTTCACAGTATTTTTTAGTTCAGTTAAACAGTTGGTGGATTTATGGTTGAACGTGTAAACACAGTCGTGATCCTAAATAGTTTGCTTTCGTTCCATATTCTTTTCTTTTAACTTACCTGTTTGCATTTTCTCTCCTTTTTCTTTCAGCAATTTTTGACGAGTGCAGGCGACAGAAATCAGCGAATGCAGAGAGCTGTCGAACATGTGTTTTCTCCCGTTGTGGACGGTGCCATGTCGACCTTACTCGGTGTCATTATGCTTGCGGGGTCAGACTTCGATTTTATCGTCAGGTACGGTTATTAGAGAAAAGAATCGTGAAAAAACTTATGCAATAAAAACAAGAACTTGCAGCTTTTTCGCTTTACGCTTTCAAAAATGGCGGAAAATTGGTAACTAGGCTTTAACTCCCATCATGCTTCACGAAGCTAAGGACCCGCTTTTCCCGGCAAAAATTTAGGGACCGGAGCGGGCAACTTTGGAAGTAGGCAAATTTCCTAGGAAAGCTTCCAGAAAGTCCGAAAATTTTCAACTAACAATAGGCTTTACTAACGGAACGTCATTTACTGATTTACTTATTACAGGTATTTCTTTCATCTGCTGGCTGCACTGATTGTGATTGGAACTGTAAATGGTCTTGTGTTTTTGCCAGTGCTGTTGTCTCTCGCTGGGCCTGGACCCGAGGTAGGTTTCCCTTCAATTTTCCAGTGAACCATAACTCGTTCTTACGAGCGGATGAATGAAACTGAAGACATAGCTTCTCGTTAATTTTACAGTCGTCATTTTGTCCCCAGACGCAAAGAATACTGTTATTATTTTTGTTTGTCTCGTCAATACCTTAAATCTGGAAATGCTGATTTTCTACGGCTGGGATATAACGTCAATAACGCAAGACAGTCAAACAACTTCGTTTTGTTCTCTGTTTTGTTTTAAAGGTTGAAGAAATGCTTCCTCCAGGAACAGCCTCTTCTGCCGGGTCAAACAGAGAATTGTTTCCCAGCTCTACTTGTAGACAGAGAACCCCTCCTGCGGATTCCGAGGTTTGTATCCTGGAGAGAATCGCCAGAGAAGAGGAAAGGTCATCTGGTTCCGGGAGGAGACGTACTCGCCATAAGAGGGGTCCTCACAAGAGTAACAGCCGGAGTAACAGACGTGCAAATCGAAGCAGGTCTCCCCCGGTCGATTCGGATTCGTCAAGTTCGACCGTGACTCGGGTAACGGCTCGTGCTACGGTCACGGTCGAAGTGCATACCGAACAAGTCTCCACCGAAAGAGCGGCGTATCAGAATTTCCGAGGTGGAGCACAAGTTGGGCCGATTCATAACCAAGGGGAGATAGACGAGGAGGATTTGCACGTCACGAATTTGGAGTGCGATGGCATAAGAAGATAGGACAGTGAAACGTCGACTGTTTCCTGACAGTCATCCAGTGGAAAATGACGCCTAAAGGTCAAGTAGAGGTACGCGCGAGACGTGCGCGCGAGGGCGCAGAGCGCGCGTGACATGAGTAACCTGCGTGTTTCCTCGCGAGTTAGTAACATGGTTACTATCAAGGACGGAGAAAAGTAATGGGAAAACGCTCAGTTATTCATGAGGTGTTACTTTTGTACAGGAAAAAAAACCCAGTAAAACCGGATTTTACTGGATACAGTACTTCTAAACTGTTTACGGACGACAACAGTCTGGTTTGACGTTGTGCATCTCCATTCTAATTTAGAATCGAATACGAGGAATATTCGAATTATTTATATCAGTGTACAAAGTTCGATGTAATTATCCAGTTACCAGCCGGCTTGGCCCATGTTACGTAACACAGTAAACCAGTGTAGAGTTATTAGGTAAGGGGTTTTATCACTCTATTTATAGTAGGAAAGTAGAAAAGAAGCGGTCTTGGTCGCTGCTCAAGCTACTTTTCGATTAGATGTTGGGGGAAATAGCGCCCTGTTAATTGGCTACTTTGATGATATTCGTCAGTTGTTAATTCACTTAAGCACGAGCTCGTATTTTAACTGTTTCACTCCCAAAGTACTGAAATGCTCGAGTCTTTGAGTGAGGTTCTGCCTTCTTCGTCTTTAGACGAAACTAGAGTGTAATCAATGAAACGAAAGCCAACTAGGGGTACAGTTTGGGTTTAAGTTTTGAGTGTGTAGATGAAACCCTAGTGTGTGACCATTCAAATGAAAGCTATTGAGCAGTACTTTCATGTTGAATTTTCCACCCTTTGGATGAAACGCCAGTGTGTGGGTATTCGAGTGAGATGTATTATTTTTGGCAGTGCTGTTTGTTTTGCTGTACAAGGTTGATGTTGGGAGTGAAACGGTTAAAGAGTTTGGCTCTATAGCAAAGGGTTCGTGGAATGAGGTCTTTTAATGATCCAATAATAGCGATTCGCCGAGAGAACTGAGCCTGCCATTTTCAAGAGCGGGGTTGCTAAGCAACATGGCGTATCTTATGACGTCATGTTTGACGGCTCGGAAGTTTCGTGCTGTGTGAGAATCAGAAAATTTTCAGTTGCTGCAAGACTCAGTGTTTGTTTTGTTCGTGCTGGTGTTTCACTGTTAATCGAAGTACCTTATGAGGGTAATTAAGGCTCGATCTAAAGTTTTGTTTAGCATATTTAGAATGAAGATTGGAATAGTCTGCGGTGTGCATTTAACAGTTCGGCTTGGGTCTGCAATGTTTTTGGGCTGTCTGTCTGCCCGCTTCCCCCGCCCCCCCCCCCCCCCCCCCCCTCCCCCCGTGCTCTGATAAAAAATCACTGAACATGTTAACTGAAAACAGACAACAAATGGGTCTAGTCTAGGGGGGTAGCTATCCTTCTTTCGTGCTGTTCGTTTTCAGTCATACAAAGCTCCAATTCCGTTGCATATAATCTTAATTTTTAAGATTTACTTTATGACAGAGTTGTTGACCGGATTAGTGGATAGTTTTTAAAATAAGGTTAGTTGTAATTTGCATGATAACGGTTCATATTACCCGAAGACTTATCAATCGCCCTATCAGTTGTATCATATTTTTCCGAGGCAGTAGTCTGTAAGTTATTTATTTATCCCATATCGTAATCAAGTAGCCTGGGAAAACGGGCATTTCTCTTCACGGGCTCAATTCCCCTCCCTCGAGGGACAGAGATTAAACCGGAAAAATTCCGTCGTGTGAAGGTGATCCGTGCAGCATCTCTGATTGGTTTTAAATTGCGCGCGAAAATTCAAAACCCAGCACTCACCAATCAGATGTGCTGTGCGGTTCTTTGTAGTGCTACGTCATCTTAATGGAATTTTTCGGTTCCAGTCTCGCATGGGAAAGAATTGAGCTTGGTAAGAGAGAGTTGTGTTTACTGAGGCTAGCGTTCAAGTTGATTGATTAGGACTGCCGACAACTCTATCCGATACATGTACACAAGATGATACCCGTTCGTCGTTTAGTCGTTGGTCAAGAATACTAAATCAGGGACCAACGAGCAAATATTAAATTATTGTTACTGATAAACCCTACCGGATATTTAATGAATAAAGTTACGTTTAAAAGACATCGTTTTGTGCGATATTGCATACCTCGATATCCATGACCTCAGTCCCTCAAATTTTTATTCAAGCACGGCGAAGCACTAGTTAGGCTTCGCTCTTTGCGACGGCATGAGGAATAATAAGTACTTGAGGAGCTCATCGCTGCTACTAGAATAGAATACTGACGCCCTATTAGTGGCAAACAAATAACGGGATAAGGGGTATTTGGAACAGATTTTTCGGGATATCGAGTAGGAAAATTGTTAGTTTGTGAAATTGAAATTTACGGGATACGGGATATTAACGGGATAAGGGATATTTAGATCCCCACCCCCACTCCCTAATAGAGATTCAATACTGACGATGCGGGGCAAAAGGAACGAGGCAATAGAACTGCATAATGTACGTCGGAAGGCTCACGTAGGCGGCTAGCAACTCGGGTACCCTTCAGTGGGCGGCTGCTAACGTGATTTTATTTTTAAGCTGACCAGCTCTAATTTCGATCACCACTGATAAAAAAAAAACCTGGGGTATTGGACTTCATGTATACTTCCAAGAAATGTTTGTCTCAGTAGAACGAAACAACTGGTGTTGGGAACAAGTTGCCCGTGGAACCTAAGAAAGGCTAATTCCTTGAGAAATTGAACAAAAATCCAAAACCGGTGGGCTCAAAAAATTGCCCATTGTAGAAGCCTTTGTTTGACGCTAATCCTCTCAGACAAGCGGGAGGGTCAGCGGAAGCCTCCCATAAATGTCAAGAGTTGATTCCGGCTTCCTACACGCGCGCGACTTCGGTTATCAAGTTTTGGCGTACAGAAGGAGACAAACCTATACCATGTATTTCAATTATGAATTAATTATCTAATTAATCAACTGGCCCTCTCGACGAGCCATTAACACTTCGACCACACACAAGTGCGGCGAATGCTTTGTAGTTTGGAACTAAAAAATAAAATCCACGAGGAAAATAAAAATAAAAATCCTGTGCGCAAAGCAAATGGACGCATAGACTGGGAGGAATCTCTCTCTACTACTTAGAAATCTGCGTGAAGATCACAAACAAGTGAGCGAACAAGCACGATATTCGAGGGGCGAACGGCGAAGCTGCGGCGAGTATCGCGGTGTCTTAGTTTTTGCCAGTTCTCCGACGATCAAGCTACTTGCGACTCGCGTCTTCGCCGCATCGTGCTCGTTCGCTCAGTTTTTGCGTTCTTCTCGTGGATTCTAGAGAAAAGCTAATTATTGAGAACACAATTTCAAAGACGAACCGTCATGCACATGAAAATCATACAAGCGTTTCTAATCTGCGAACGCAAACGTATTTCCCGCTGTCACGCTGTCACTTCGGTGGAACCAGGCTATATCTCATCTTTGTAGCCAGGACGCCATGAGAAGTGCTGCGCGAAACATTTTTGCACGATTACATAGGGTCAAGCTGTTTTGTAACGGTTTATACCATGTGATTTTTCTCTGTAATTAAACCTAGAGGGGTATAAAACCTCTAGTTTTGGAGAAGGAAGGATGAGTGTCGGACGAAAACTGAACATGTTACTAAAGAAAGAGGGTCAAATCTGTTCTAGTTATCAAGTAAATGAACATATTTTGGGGAGAATATATTAAGCAATTCTTTTGTTTGCAAGCTGCAAACGAAAATAAATTTTCTGCTTGCTTAGTTGTTGACGTTTCACGTCATCACGAAACCCATGTTTGTTATGTTACTAGCGATCATCAACAAAAACAAGGTGGCTTCATTTACATTTTCCCGCTGTTCCGGTGAGCCTCGATTGCATGCACGATATTTTACGAGCTTGACAGTGTTTATAAAATGCGGCGTGAATAACACATTTCTAGGACTCTAGCAGGCCACTAGGAAATGCTGCTTGATCACACTGTATTCACAGTAGAATGTAGCATTCTTGATGTTAGCAATATTTGAATTTTTTTCACGAGATCGTCCGTAAAAGGCTACATATAGTAAAATGGGTCAACAAGTTGCCATTAAAATACGATCGATGCTTCAAGCGATTTTCTTCAAGTTGGGACGTTTTTCTCGGCGAAACTGTTGGGCAGTTCTTGCTGCGGGTTTCTTCGTTCTGATCGGACTTTCTGTCGGGATCATAACAGCAACAATCGAAACAGATGTGGAAAAATTGTGGATGGAAGGTGAGTTGTAACCTGCTTGTAACATACGTGATATCACTAGGTTTGTATTTTTAAGTGTAGGTGTAAAATGATCGCATTCAACCCGACTCGGAAAGCTAGCTAAAACTAACATCAGAATTTTCTTTTGCAAGAGAATCGGCCTTGGTTTCAAGAGCAAGATCGCAGCTTGCCAGTGCCTCCAATTCTACCACTCTATAACGTACTTCATTATCGAAAATCGCAGCGGGTCAGTCAGTATACACGACTAAGCTTACATTTACGACCATGACATCGCGGTTTTTTCGAGAACTTAATTCTGCTTCATAGTTCTTGTTATCAGTTTTAAGTTTAGTTTCGTCAGTTCACAACGAAACAGACCTAAACAGTCTAAATCAGAGCGATCGTTAAAAATTTACTCAATTTTACAGGCGACCATTAGATTTGTTTCAGTAATCGTGTGCCGTGTTCATGCAATGCCCATGGGCTCGCCCTGGGTTTACAGGCAGAGGTCACGATTCAAGCGAAAATACGCTTGGAGATGGAAACGGCGCTAGAAATTAAACATTATACGAAAACTTAAGGCATTAAGTGGCATTATCTCTGTTTAATTTTCAAAATAACTCCCAGTTTGGTGAACAGTTCGCTATTTAAAAAATGTCGAGGGAACTCAAACGTAGTAGATGTAAACATGATGGACCGGAAGTCGCGTTTGTGCATACAAATGAGCTTGTTCGAATGGCGTGATCTGACGCCATTCATACATCACGCAGGGGACCTGTGATCAATGTTTTTGCTTCTAGCAGCTGATTTTACTGCTTTTAAGTCTGATTGGACGGCGTTTCCTCTTTATTTTCATTTTTCATCCACCCAAGGGTTGTTACCTTCCGCCATAATGAAAAAAAAAAAACGTATAAGTAAAGTTAAAACTTGGAAAAGAAAGAAAACTGAGTGTCGGAAAATGCCTTGAGAAAGCTTCAGAGAGCGGATATCTGCTTGATGAAAGATTTATGTAAAAATGCAGATTAAAAGATTGAAAGCAGTTGTTGTAATTGCGAAGAATCAGCATAAAAACAAGTTAAGGCTAAATTTTTAATTTCGTCGTTTGTAATCCGTGTTAATCTTCTCCACCCTTGTTCCTTTAAGGTTTATTATTATCCCTTTGATGTTTTTCTATCTTGGTGAACTACTGTTTTCAGGTTTCCTTCAATTTAAAGGTAATTTTGTACGAGGCAAAAATAACTTAAAATACCGTGACTTGAAATCGCGATGAAATCGTGTAACTGTCGGTCGGTTTACAAAACCTATACCATGTATACTACACCTTTTTAAAGGTGGGGCTTTTCAGTGGCAATACAAACAAAACAGTTTAGTGATAGCCTAATTCGGCGAGTTTTGTTATTTAATAAGTGGATAATTATACAATTATACAATACCCTTAATAGCACTCCCCTGGTAGGGCTTTTAAATGACAATACAAATCTGTACAAATAAATATATGTTATTTTCCTAGGTATCGCTTATGCCACGAAGCGCGGAAATGTCAATTCGTGTTTCATCAGTTCAGGTTACACCGTTTCAAACAAATTGTTAAAGCAGACCAACGTAGCAGTTCAGTTTACAGTTTACTGTATCTGACTATCTTTTCGTACGACCACTGACAACACTGGTCAAACATTAAGAGCCGACCCATGTGACAGCAACATAGATTTAAACTGGAACGAAAAAATTAATTTGATGTTTAAAGAGCTGTTTTATTTCGTAAAAAGAGCTCAGTCGTACCAACTTTATTCCCCGAAAGTAACAAGCCCCAAAGGCTGCTAATTCCGAAAGTATCACCGGAAGCAAGGGTGGTTACTTTGGAGTTTACGGTAGTTATGTGCCGCTCCAAAAGGTTTGATTTTTGTGAGCAGTTTGCCTCTGTCATAGGGTTAAATTTATCTCTGAGGGGTAACTACAGGCAGGTAGCCATCAAAGCGCCCCCCCTGCCCCTTCCGTATTCTCAGAATACTACACTCTCTTTTTTTTTCTGTAAATTTGTATTGTGGGATTAATCGTGTTTGATTTGTTTTGTTATAGTTGATGGACGACTAGAGAAAGAATTACAATACACAAAGGATTCACTCGGAGAAGGCAGTGGAACAACTAATGAACTATTAATCCACGCTGCCAATGATGATTATGTTAATAATAATGATCAAGAAAGCAACATCTTGTCGATAGATTCATTACAGCGGCATTTGAAGGCAGTGCAGGCTGCTATTGATGTCAAGGTGGACATTTTTGGCAAGTGAGTTTTCCATTCATCGTGTAATAACTTAACTTGACATGCAGAGCACTTCTCAATTCTTGTTTACCCACGTGAAAGATGTTTTAGTCGCCCTGTCCACACTACGCCGGCGAAATTTGAAAACGCAGCTTTATTTCTACGGTTAGGTCTACCGTTCACACAAATATGTCACGACAGCTAAGGAAACTACTATTTTTAAACCGCAAGGACTAACTAATTTCCTCATCAGAAAAAAAAAATGACTTGAAATATTGTGACATTAGCTTCTTCAACCGATGTCTAAGCTTTTCTTTTCCTCTAGGACCTGGACGCATAATGACCTGTGTTATGTTCCAGAGGTACCGAAGTTCAATATCTCACTAGTGGATGGGGTAAGTGGAGCGAAGACTGGTGCGAATAGGCCAGTGGGGAACTGGGGAGGCAAAGTTGGTATCTAGATCTTAATTTTTTATTACCAGCCTTCAGTGAAATTGAAAAATCTATCAAACGTTTGATCCTACAAATCTGTTCTGCTCAATTGACGTACAGTTTTGTGTTGACACGTTTTGAAGTTATATATCAAACACGAGAGACCACGTTTGACCACATTTCCAAACACCGAGAAAAGAGTTGAAAAGACGACGTGTAACCGAGTATTTTTGACGAACTTCGAGGTCTTTCGAAATGTGGTCAAACACGGTTTTTCGTGTTTGATATATTTTCTCAATCGATACTAAAAATAAAGAGAAAACGAAGAAATAAGATTTTCTTTGCTTCTCACGCTTTTTATCATACATTTTTGATATCTGGCATGTTTCTAGCACTCGGCGGAAGATCAAAAATCTGCTGTACCTAATAATTAAATGCTGGTTTTAACTAGGGACGGAGTCGTAGTCAGAATCGTAAGAGCGCTTATGACCAGGTAAAAATCGAAAATCCGAGTCGTAAGCGGAGTCATAAGCTCGATGGAATCGTAGTCGGAAGAATCAGTACGTTTCCATTTCTTCCAATTCTGTTTACGACTCCGTCGCCTATGATCTAGTGAAATCTAGATTGTCGGAGCCGGAAGCAGAAGCGAAAGAACCAACCAATCACAAGGCCCGGAATCAAACATTGTGATTGGTTTATTCTTCCGTTTCTGGTTCCGACTTCGACAATCTAGCTTTCACTAACTATTTCTTTTTTTGACAAACGTTTAGATTGTCTCAGCCATTATCCCATGTCTCATAATATCTCCTTTGGATTGTTTCTGGGATGGCGCGAAAGTTCTTAAACTAAGAGCTCCTCTACCAGACGAAGCTAAGTAAGTATTCTGAATATTTAGCAAGCTCTCGTTAATATTTTTTCCAGTTAGGTTTGACTATAAAGCGAATTTTTGCGAGTTCAAGGCTCGTTAGCCGATTTCGCCCGGTTTTCATTTCGGTGACATAAAAACCAATACCGAATCAATTGCAATGGCCCATCACAGTCAACGAAAACAACTCAAGTGAACCAATGAAAACTCGAATCAAATACAAGTATCGGGCGCTTCACCAAGTCAAGTTTTGGTTTTCGTTGTATCGGATTGTTTAAGTTGGTTGCGCGAGGTTTAGTTTTAAACCATCACAGAACGCAGCAAAGCAAAAACCAGAGCAATTCCAGACGGAGCACTTTCGACACTTACTAGAAAACTTCTCTTTGTCTGAGTTTGCGTTCATAAATAACACCAGACAAAGACTTTTACAGTTTGATATGAATCATAGATTTAGTGCTTGTAAATACTGGCTTTTGATTTTTAGAGGTAGAAAGGCTTACTTATCGTACCGTGTAATTGCAATTGTAATTGGTTTTTTTTTGGTTTTTTTTTTTTAAGTTCCTCTTTATTTTGGTCCAAAGTGTCCTTTGGAATTTTTCTCCTTGTGGATTATAGAATTCGTTGTAACGCATTTCTTGTTTTCTTGTCAGAATCTTTCCCTTGGAATGGACAAAGAGCGATCCCGCTTTTCTTCTGGGTCTGTTGGATGCATTTCAAATTGAAGGCAGACAGGAAATCAAGGATTTGTTTTTCAAGGTTGGTGATCTGGAAAATAGCTGTTTGATTTTGTGGGATCGTACAGGGGGGGGGGGGGGGTGGACGCCCCATATATATCTTACGCCCATATAAAAGGGACGTTGGTGCTCGTCGTACCTTTTAGGCGTTAAAAAAACGGTTTTCGTACCTCTTAGGATGTTCATTCTCAAAACGCCCGCAAATAAGTTCAAGCCACGCCCCCGGATCGTCGTGGCGAAGATCAAGGCATATTTAAAAGCGCTAGGGTCGGTTTAGATATAATTAGATAGTTCCTAAAGGAACTGTCTTACTGAGTTCGAAAGCAAGTAAACAGCTAAAACTACTGGCATTCTGTTGTTCTCTCGAAATGAGGCGGGGATTATGAGACGAGACTTTTAAGACGATAGGGGATTGGGGCGAGACATGGGTGGAGCACTCGCCTCAACCCCTTCACGCCCAAACCGCGCTTATGCGTTCCTGTTGACAGATAAACACTCGTCTGACCCTAAGAGAAAAAACCGACTACCAGCAGTCTAGAAAGCAAGTGAACACTGATTGACACACTCGGTTCATTATTAACATCGAAAGGGTCAGCCACGCCCTTGTTTTTGTTTACATGCAAGAATTTGGCTATTATATGTTATTCGGAGCATGTCGAAACGAAGTAAATCCCTTTGAAACTACTCAAGATAATTAAACATACCTTCAGGAACACAACTTACAGTAAAACAATAAGAATTCGCTTCACCATGCATTATCAATAATTTCGATGGCATCGAAAATGGCAGAGGTTGACTAGGGTCCTTCAAGATTCACGCTTGAACCATTAGCCTTTCATTGTGTTACGTCCTTACAGGCTGGTATAATCAAAGGTTATCAAGAGAAACCGTGTCTTGATCCGTCAGAGCAGGACTGTCCGACAACAGCGCCGAACAAGAAAACAGGAAAGGTAAGAGGATTACCATATATGGTAAGATCATGCTTTATATCATGCTATAGAAAATACAGCCAATCATAATACAGGAAAGCCGTTGTATGTTCGACAGTATTACATCCAACCTTCCCGTCATGGGCCGCACGTTTGTCGCAGAGATTGTGTTGACCACTGTATTTTTTATGGAATGGTATACCACTCGAAAGCGTTTCATATAACTAGTATGTATGTGTGAAATCACAAATAGGGCTCTGGTCTGTTTGTGTTTTTTTGTTTTGTTTTGTTTTGTCCATTGCAAAATACTCCATGGCATTGCGCAGTGTCTTCCTGTTGTCCTGGCTCCCTTCACTACAGGTTCCTAGCTTCCTATTCTCCTTTTCCTCTTCCCGAGGAAACTTCCCGCCGCCTATCTGCTGCAATCCAACAACCCGCCCCCCCCCCCCTCCACCACCACCACCAACCCAACCCCAACCAGGCATTTATCGCTGTCAAGCCTCTTCCTCAATCAATGAAATGCATTTTGGAAACCCGTTTATGCTTCCCTCTTCGCACAGGTGCCAAATGTAAAGGAAGAGCTGACTGGAGGGTGCAGAGGATTCGCTACAGAATTCATGCAATGGGCAGAAGAGCTGGTAGTCGGAGGAACGGAGAAGAGCAATAACACGTTGAAAAGGTGAGAGAACAAGGCTTTCAAAGCTTAGTCAATCCAGTAGAAAAAAGCCTTTGAACTACGAGTAGATGGAAGCTTCTGAGAATGGTCTTCTGACATTCAAATTTACGGCGTGGCAAAAGTCAGTACCAAGAATTATTATTGTAATACAACTTCAGACTGAAAGGGTTCAAACTTTTATTGAAAAGTAACGTTGTCAGCTTTCTCCATTCTCGTGGGATGCGTTTTTCTGCCGTACTAGGGCCAGCCGCTCTGGAAACAAAACAAAAAGCCGTTTTTTTTTTACCAAACTATTAGGTCAAGGTGGTCTCAGACATATGTTTCAGGACTGCGGCGGGCGCAGTTCATTCTCTGGCGTATAAAGAGAATTCCAACTACCTTCGACTATAACATAGCAAAAACGTACTTTAAACACTTTCTCTGTACTTTGGAACTAGCAACTAACATTGAATTATTTCTTTATCTCTCAGTGCAAAAGCCTTGCAGACAATTCTAGTTTTAACCGGTCCGCAAGGTTTGTACAAGCGATGGGCTGATAAATCCCAAGATTTGAATGTCGAGTGGAACATGGATGCAGCCAAACAAGTTTTAGAGGCATGGCAAAGGAGCTTCACAGAGGTAAAGAAAAAAAAACTACCAGAGGACTCATTCTGTATACTACGTGAAGTTCGTTCTCGCTCACTGAGGGCAACCTCGATCCCAGGCTCCCTCTCCTTTTCCTCAGGCTGGGATCGAGGTTGAACTGAGTGATGATGGTTTCTGCATTTTAATCTTTGATCGAGAGTTAAATTACAAGCTTACCATCACTGACGTTTGTCAGAGCAAAGGAAAAACAAACGGACAGAACAAATAAAAACACAGTGTCTAGTTCTGAGACATCCGTTTTCCAAATTCGCTAGGGCGGATGAGTTTACCTTTATCGATTGCTAGCTGATTATCAACTGTATATGTTTCAGTTACCCTTAAACGAAGTACAACCGTTTTTTAAAAATAAATTTAATCGCTTTGCATGGTGTCTTCAATTTTTTCTCAACCCGCAGGAAATCAACAAAGATGTCACAGACACAGAAGAGTTCAATGTCTTGGCT
>Ga0126338_10002326_pt1 | contig 13009 bp, 7 predicted proteins | sample OrbCmetagenome_2_FD_92529 | JGI IMG/M metagenome (GOLD analysis project Ga0126338, IMG submission 92529) | Coral microbial communities from Petempiche,Puerto Morelos, Mexico - Orbicella C C metagenome | ecosystem: Host-associated > Invertebrates > Cnidaria > Coral | place: Petempiche,Puerto... | reverse complement strand
TTGAGTTTTCGGAAAATTTAGAGGATTCGTATGGAAAATGTTGCTGGAGAGCAAGGTCTTGCTCTCCAGCAACATTTTTCCATACAAATCTTCTTATTCTTTCAAAAATTCAGACCATCATAAGATCTTATTCTCTGATGATGGGGGCCTCAAACTTGGCCATTTTGATATTTTCAACATGCTTTTTCCATTTCTGGCATTCGTTAAGTTATAGCTCATAATTTTATGAAAAGTAGGTCACGTGATGGCTTAGCTGCAAAGGGCCTATTACAAACGACAAGATTGTCGAAATCGGGCCAAAATTTGTTTTGCCTTTAATATGGCGTTAAAGCTGTATAGACTGGAGAATGTCAAAGAAGGCAAAACCGATTTCATTATTATTGAATTCTCCAATTGCTGAAGAAGGATTCTAAACAAATTGAACAAATCCACTCGAGATCTCATTGTTCAGTTGCCATATATAAGCTTACCATTTTTCCATAGGCGCCCACAGCGGGTTTACAACGCCTGATTTACCTGGCACATTCTACACACCTCATCAGTTAATTACAATCGTTTCCCGGCTTTTTCAGCCAAACTCTTTTAAGAATTTTCATCCTTCAAATGTTAATTTTTCCTAAATATGTTCTGCTATTTTTTGGTGGCAAGTGTCTGGGAAAAACAAGCAGCCTGATTCTGAATGGATCATTTTGGAAGCCAGACATTTCACAGCTTTCTGGGTTTTGCATATTTAATTAGAGTCTAAAACGACCAAAACAATAGCGTCCATGCAGGCGTTCCCCTCCGTCCTCCTCCGATCATTTCGCCCTTATCACTTTCCCCACTCCTTCTCCAAGCAGGCTAAGCTTCTCGCAAAAAAAAAACTGAATTGCTTTCACAAAAAACGGTGGATCTTGCCTATCCTCAAACACATCGTGAAAAAGCCGAATAGTTTATTGCTTTCTCACTAAAAAGACAACATCAAGCCAGCTGACATTAACCCAACAATGATACCGCCTTCGGTGGATCATGAATAGACTGGCGAGTGAACAAACTAGAAGGCTTAATTTGCGCGGAGAGCGTAAGGGAGGAAAAAGAAACTGAACGACTATGTCGGAAAACTTGAACACAGCGATGAATGGAACACAGTCATCGAGCTGCTACAATCCTACAGCACAAAAAATCGGCAAAAACCTCTGCCTATGGCCTGATTTTTGTTGTTTCTCTGGCTGGGAACACCGTCATCGGAATAATTGTCTACAACACGAAAACCATGAGAATATCTATCAATCTTTTAATTATAAACATGGCCATGTCCAATCTGCGGATCCAGCCGGTTAATCTCTTTTATTAATTTTGATGCCACAGTACGTGTGATATGTGCGGCTATTGTTTGTGCTCGATTTTCGTTTCAGTTCTAGACTCTGCCCGAGACTAAAGAAGTAAATCACTAGGCTTTCTGTTTAGGGAGTTGGGAAATCATAAGAATATAGGATTTACCTTTCCTGGGTATGAGAAAGTAAAGAAATTTCTCAAATTTTCATGATATGAGGTTAGGTCCCCTCCCCGCCATTAGTAATTCAACAAAATAGCAACACTGATGTCTATATATTCAGCAGTGTACTTTCTCCGTATATCATCTCTAATCTTGTTTTTTAAATAAACGCCTGTCCCGATTCTGTAATAGTCTTAGGGCAACATCGTCAGGGTCGCTGGAATCTCAGACCGCCATCTTAAATTTGTTCGACTGGAAGAGCTTAGAACTATGATGGTTTTAAGCTGCGAGCTTGATTAGCGAAAAACATAAGGTGGTAGATACTGTCATTGCCATAGACCGTTCTTACTTATCTTAAAAGCAGTGGAAAATCATATATTCAGATGTGAATTAAGCCCGGCATTAAAAGAGCGAATCAGACAACGGGCGGCCAGCCCCCAGCCAAAGTGTTGAGAAATACCCTCAGTACCCTCTAATACTAAGTTTTCCATGTCACCCTTTAAGTTGTAATATACCCAAGGCCCCAGCTGACTGCTAATCCTTTTTAACGACAGTTAAACAGCCTCGTGACAGACCCGCTCAATGGAAATAGTGTGATAGCAACAATGAATCTGAATCTAACTGAATAGTCGTAAAGCTAGGGCCCTAAGCCCATCCCAGTGCGCTATACAATAGTTTAGCGTTAATTAAAAACAATTATACATGATTATTATTAATATCTGATTTTAATTATGAGTGGATACAGGTGTCTAACAGTTTTATTTGACAGTTCCACTTTTGACGACAGTCTGGAGGTGTCAAAAGGTAAACATCCCTTCTTCCACCTCCTGATTTAATTAACTAATGGCAAATAAATGTGGCTGAGTGTAAATGGAGGCGCATAAGCCTTTTGACAAACAAAACATTGCCGTTTTTAATAATCAATTTGTGATTAAACCAGCAATAGCGAGAGCGTGATTCCAAATTCAATACAAAATAAAATGACAAGCATTTAAACGGCCGGCGTTAACTAAACAAATGATGAAAAAGTTCATCAAGAGGAGAACTGAATTGGTAATAAAACGGTTCGTGAAGTTCTAGTTGAATGAACTATGTTTAGGTTAAAATGAAAAAAAAATTCATAAGTTTAATATCTTTGAATCTGAAAAGCAGCTGTCGAAATCTTAACAGGAACAGTAAAATAAACACTGTTTTTCGCTGACCATTCATGTGATAGCAGTTGTCTTGGGAACTTAGCTTTATGAATTGAAATAGTACAATCTGCAATGTTAAGTTATATTAAAGAACTACTCTACACATATGTTATGTTATTTCATCATATATTACAGCCAAATGCGGCGAGGTTTCTGTTGGCTTAGTTTTCTCAGAAACGGAGGATATCCATAAAAATGACCCCTTAATTAACTCAGAGTTTGTTGACTGTGTGGGATCCATGAACAGGACGCTTCTGTCAATCCTTTGCACGATGTTATCACGTGGGATGCTCAAATGTTCTCACCTCACAGACACCTGCTTTGCATACAACGTGAAGCTCGAACTGTGATATTGTTGAGTGAAGAAGAAAAAAACTACTCTGAAGAAAAAGCCCAGTGGGAAGGCAAAAAACCTATCACGTTATTTCGAGAACCTAAAGCGTTACGCGTGCATTCTTGCTCGAGAAGAACTCATCATATCTTGTCAGGCATACATACGAGACTGTGTACAAGCCTTACACAGCTAGTATAAACTTACTGCAAATAAAACCTTTTTTTTTAAATCGTTAACAGTTACCTACTTTATGCAAGGTTCAAAAATGATTTTAATTAATATACAAAATGACCCTGCATATAAATGATATTTGCACAGTCTCGTTATAGTTTCAGGAAATGTTATTTTCATTGCAAACTATGATCAAGAAATCTAAACTCTAGACTAAGAACGGTCGTTTCTCATGGATGGTGTAGGGAACAGCGGTAAAAAGATAGATAGGGATAGATGGGATAACGTCAATGAAGGGAAAGCTTCTTACGAAATAAGAACTGAACTCTAATTGTTTTCACCAAAAAAAAAAAAAAAAAACGGTGCATCTCGCCTATCCTCGAACACATCGTGAAAATGTCAAATCGTTAATTGCTTTCGCACTAAAGACGACATCAAGCCAGGTGACATCGAGCAAGGTGACATCAAGCCAAAAATTATATCGTCTTCGGTGGAACATAAATAGACCGACGAGTAAGCATACCAGAAGCACAAAATTTGCAAGAGCGTAACAAGAAACTGAACGACTATGTCGGAAAACTTGAACACAACGATGAATGAAACACAGCCATCGAACTGCTTCAATCCTACAGCAGAAAAAATCGGAAAAACCTTTGCTTACTGCCTGTTTTTTCTCGTTTCGTTGATTGGGAACACAGTCATCGGAATAATTGTCTACAAGACGAAAACCATGAGAAAACCCATCAACTTTTTCATTGTAAACATGGCCATGTCTGATCTACTGTATCCGATTTTTGCAATCCCTCACCATACACGAATGCTCTATATAGACTCCTGGCTAATCGGTGGTCCTCTTGGCCAGGCCTTATGTAAGCTGGTATTCTTCTTAACAGATACCTCCGCTCTTGTGTCTATTCAGAGCCTGGTTCTAGTAACCGTGGATCGATTTGGAGCTGTGGTATTTCCCCTCCGTTACCCACTCATCAGTTCAAAGCTGTGCCCGTTCTTCATTCTCGCCACTTGGATCGTCGCGATGGCTGTACTCTCCCCATATCTCTTCGCCTTGAAAACCTTTGAATATGGAGGAGGGTTGGGGTGTCGGATGCATTGGAACGAAGTATTTGGAGAGTCTTCGTCTTTTAAAAACTACTTCGCGGCAATTTTGGTTGTATTCCTTTGTTTCCCGTTGGTGATGATAGCCATACTATACATCATCATCTATTGCAAGCTCAAGTCGCAGAAGATTCCTGGCGAGCAATCGGCCCACGCTGAAGCTGAGCAACGTCGGCAAGGGAAACGAAATGTGTTAAAGATGGCCATTGCTATAGTGGCAGGGTTTGGAATTTGCTGGTTGCCCCTTATTATCAGGTATTTTCTCGACTTCTTTGCATCGGATATGATTAGATCTTGTGGATTCCAATATTTTTCCTCCGTTGCTTTTTTAATGGTCAACACAAATTGTGCCGTGAATCCTTGTATCTGTTTTATTTTCAATAGGAATTATCGCGAAAGACTAAAAACTCTACTTAGATAGTTGACTTTTGAACAGTGCAGTAGCTGATGTTACTTCTGCATAGTCTGACGAGAGGTTCAGTGTACTGAAAAGTTGTAAGAAACGTTAATTTAAAACTGAATTGTATTCGATTCAATGTACAATATAATGGTTTTATGAAACTTTGGAGATCGGTTTAAAACCTTTATTTGGACACTAAGTTTACAATCATTTTGTAGTTATTCCGCAGACCTCTTTTCTTAATTACCTAAGTTATATTCATGCAAGGAAGTTTTTCATCAGAACACCTGTTCTGACGCACTTCGTAATACCTATCGGACCTTGTAAATAACAAGTTTTTGTATGTTGTAATAAGCTTCCAAATTTCTTTTGAATACGATGTTTGGTTGAAAACATATTTCGCTCTTCATTGATATTTTCCGAGATTTGGCATCCACTCAGGAGAATGACACACACGGCCAGTAGATAGAAAAGGAACGAAAGATGTTTGAACAAGATCAATGCCGTATGCAAATTCCCGATTTGCTTTTTCCATCCGTTAGGATCGTTTCCATGAACGACGGTACCACCCGCGCAAATGGGCTCCCAAATGAAATTTTAGAGACAATCATTTCCGAGGCGTTATCTTCAGTTTTTTTTGGTGGTGTAACCATGAATGCGGATGTTTAATAACCTATGTAAAGTCAATTTCCGCTTTCATGATATCAATCGATGCTGCCGAATATTTACTGAACTAGGCATCGTCAGCGTCAGAAACTTATTAAAATTGGGTCCGCAATACGTATTTGTGAGCTTATGGCCAGTGTTATACCATTGGGTTGAAGTATTGTAATCTAACGAGTTGGTAATTACTAGAAGAATAAAGGTACAATATTAAATGAGTTTGGGGATATAGGTTTAAGGATTGGTGGTAGAAAATTTGTTTGTCTGAAAAACGTTTCCCTGCTTTTTTCACACTTTTTTCATAAAAGCCGCCGAAGGAGAGAAGATGTTGCCTTATTTTTTGTGAAAGTAAACAAACGTTTGAGAGACACCCATACACTTTCATAATTTTTATTTCACAAGAAATGCCTGTAATTTGGAAATCCAACGACATATTATTTTCCTTGATAATTTTTCTCAGCGAATGAACGACCTGGCGAAGGATCACTCGAAATTACTAGTAACCAGTTTACCTATAGTTCAAAGTATGCTCCCAGAGGTCTGTCACTTTTCATCCCTTATACATACATATCCACAAGATTTGCCCTGACTTAGCGGGCTTTATGCATTTATAATACATAAGCCCACAAAAAGTCCGGATGCTCGATCGAGTGGTGTCGTGCTGGAGGTACGGTGACTAGTTGCCAGTCCAAATTGGGCAAATGCTTGGCTGGAACTAGAATCTCATGGATTGGGATGATTTATCATCCTTAACTTATTCACTGTACAGTCCTCTAAAATATTTTATTTATGTTATATCATTTTATTTTATTAGCTTTGCCTTTATGAAAAAAAAAAAAACATTACAATCAATAGAACCACCCATGGTCTTCTCATGCATTCCTTCGGTTTTTCTTTTCATGAATTCAATACGTTAGTAGAGAGGCCATCTAAAATAACTACGCCATAATTGTTTCTGTTTCATGTTCTAGTTCAAGGTTGAAATGTCCTTTTATTTTGATATTACTCTGGTTTTTCCTTTCATGAATTCAATGCACCAGTACGTATTAAAATCGCGTAAACTACGTGATATTATTACGCTATAGAAAACAGCCCTAAGGAAGCGCTGATTGCTTAAAAATTTTGTTTCTATTAAAACTCGATAGAAACAAAGAACTAGCACGAGCTGTTGACGTGATGATGGCGCGAGTAAAGAAAATTTACATTTTGATGATCAAAGTAAACAAGTTCAGTTTCCCTTTTTTTCGTGGCGGTATTTTCTAAAAGAAATAAAAAAACATGTTCTCCGTGTTTCTATCGAGTTGTAGAAACACTCGTGAAAGTTTGGGAGAACTCGAAGAAGCTGTGGAAACACTCACCTGTGGCTCGTGTTCCCACAGCATTTCTCGTTCTCCTAAACTTCCACTCGTGTTTCTATAACTCGATAGAAACACGGTACATGTTTTCTATTTCTTAAATGATGGTTGCTTTTCCATGTTCTAGCTTACGTTTTAAGCATATGCAATTTTCGAGTTCAAATACGATACTATTTCACAATTATTCTATTCAATTATACTTTGCAGTACCTTCTTAGAAGACGCAAATGTTGGTCAAGGAATAGGAGAATTATTTCCGGATCGTACCACTTTGCGCAGCTGTTTTCAATACCTTCAAGATGTGCCCTTTACTCTTTTATAGAGCATGTCCCTGCAAGTTGCTTTCCAGTTTGTTCGACCAAGTTTGTCTGCCCAAGCCCCTTAGATACCTTTTTTTTTTACTGAAAAGAAGCAAATTTAAAGTAAGACATCATTAAGACACCTCGCCCCTCTGGAATATACACCACGCCCATTCATCCGCAGGAGATGCCAGTGAATTCAAAATTCAAATCTTTTTTTTAAGATCTTAAGACCCCATAACAAATAAATATATATTTATTTTATTTTACAAATTAAGTATGCAATATGGTCATTTGATAGATAAACTAGATTAGTACCTAGCCAAGGGGGCGGCTGAAAAGCCGATTTGTAATTGTCATTACTCGTTAAGATAAGGTCTTTCTGTCACCAAACATCGTGTTAAAGAAAAATTGTATTCTGATTATTAAACAAGCTGCAGTGTGATCTCCAAAAAGACAATTCCGAGAAGCGCGGATCACGTGTTTCTTTTTCGTTCTCTGAGTTTAGTATGCAAAATAAAAACGTATTTGTGCATTGGAGGTACGTTTTCCAATAAACATTGTATTCAAAAGAAATTTGAAAGCTTATTACAAAGTGCGACAACTTGTTATTACAAAGCGCGACAGCTTATTTTAATACAAATTGCAATAAGGCTATCATGTAAATTAACAGCATTGAATCGAGCCGGCGATTTACGATCGTTAGTCTTATTACAACGATTTTGTTAAGATCTTCTATATCTGAGAAGCAACAATTTGCTTTTTAAATTTATCTTGTTTCATAAAGTATTTACGAACACAGCGAGCTACAGCAAAATCTCGCCAGTTTACATCCGGGCGCGCGACTCTTTCTTGAGTGAGAAACATCAGCCATCTCATTTACCTGCCTAAGGTTGTGAAATGCATATTTGCATCGGTAGGGTTCTTTAACGCAGAAAAGCTCTTGTACATATTATTTGTCATAAATATCATCAGTATCTTTTGCGGGCTTCAAAACAAGAGCCAGGCTTTCTTGGGAATCCACTCAATTTACAGCTATTGTGATTCTGCTTTAATATAGTAAACTTGTAACTTATGGTGGAAATGAAGCTAGAAAAACATTATTCATTGAATGATTGATTTTTTGACTGACTGACTGACTGACTGACTGACTGAGTGAATGACTGACTTACTGATTGAGTGATCGATTGATCAATCGATCGAGTGATCGATTGATTGATTCCTGAAGGATGATACTTACTCTCCAGTCACCAAAAAGGTTGTCATCCCATTAACTAGCCCAACCAACCGATTACCATCATTTTAATGATATTTTTTGGAGCAATAAATGCTTCTGTATAATGCAATGAATCAGATAATCTTTTGCAGGTATTCCTGCTTTTGCTGACTTCCACAGGTAGGGTGCGATGGCGATGAAAAATCATTCTTCTTTTTATGTTTGGATTGGATACGTTTATAGATCCCGATTAATCTTTAGAGTTATAGGCTATAGCAATGAATCTCAAATATTCTTTAAATTATCGAATGCATTTTCAATACAGCGGCATTTACTATTACCGCATGTTCTTGTGGATTTTAACTCGTAAGCCGCACATGTTCGCAACTCGGATCTATTTTTTGGAAAAGGGATCACCAGGAAAGTGATGGAGTGGTTCTTTATTTGACATCAAGAACTGTGTTCATTGTTTTTTCTTCATTTTGAGGAAACAAGCTAAACGCATTTTCGTCTCCCGCTTCCACCCAGATCCAGCTGCACGCGTTGGTTAAGAGTATAGCCGCATTGGTTAAGAGTATAGCGCAATCCTGAGTGTCTCTGTACAATTCTATAATTAAGTAAAAAATGGGTCAATTTTAATCGAGTTTACCTCTCGGATCGTTGCTGCATTTGAGAGAATTTCTGTGGAATACACTTAACGAATTTCCTCGCTATCTGCCACTCAATTTACGGTAGAAAACTCTGATTTCGAGTGATTCGCAACGGCTGACAGAAATTGTTTTCAGTAGTACAACTTCAATCTACACGAAATTTCACACCGGATAAACACTTTCGGAGAACTTAACTGGTGAATTAAATGCAACTAACATAAAGTAGCTCGAAATAAATCTGTTCTTTAATACATCTTTCTTTCTCTAGTATCTGAGTTACTCGCTGGTTCGCTTGTTAGGTTTTTTACGAATGGTTTGTAGACGGCGCGTAAGCCAATTCAGTGACAAAGTTGCGTGAACAAACCCACTTCTAAGCTAGTTCACCCCAAGAAAAAAGATAAACATGTTATTGTCCGGCTTAGGCCGGTCGGTATAGTGAAAAACTGTGACCTCGGGCCTGAAAATGCTGCCTTCGGCTTGCAGCCTCGGGCAGCATTTTCAAGACCTCGGTCACAGTTTTTCACTATACGGACCTCCCAGCCAGCCAATAACATATATATATACTTGAAAAATGGTTTTAAACGTATCTCCTTTCCGGGACCTCTTTGCAAGAGTCATACACGAGGTGTTTCCCACATATAGCCCTAGCTGGACCGGACGCAAAACAGGACACTAAAATGTAGTAGGAACAAAAAAGTGACAGACCAGGCAATAGGGTTAATTCGAAGCACAATCATTAGAGAAGGTATAGCAGGATATGATTTGAATTTCGCACTGTTTCTAGCTACAAGGCTACGAAAGAACGTTGAAATCCATTGTGGCGATCTTCTTGTAGCAACCCTGGAAACCAGGTAACAACGGAAGATAAAGAATAAAAAAGACAAAAAGATAGGCCTTTGAAGACATTTTTATTGTCTTACATATGTGTTGTCTTACATTAATTTACGAATGGCCGGTCTGGGAGGACCAGAGAGAGTCAAATTATAGAATAAGAGAAAGTTATTTACTCTGTCTTACCCAGGAACGGTAAATCCCAAATTTCACAGCTGGAACACAAATATATATTTAATGAGCTTAGCAGAGGCCAAAACCAGAAAGTTTTAATTTCGAATATGCAAGCTATCGAATATGCAAGGCTTGTGGTTGTGAGGCTGAACATCTTGAGATTTACGTTCAAAATATGACGGTTTATTGTAAAATAATGTACCTATTTAGCTCATAAATACTGTTGAGTCAGACAAAGAGAACATAGTTGAAAATAGCTTTTCTTCAACACTTGTTCATATGTTGCAGGTTGGCGAACTCTCGAGTTGAAATCAAGACGAGAAAACTGTTTTTTCTTCCCGAGCTACTACGGGATGCTTTGCGTTTACCTTTTTCATATCGGCATTGGGAAATAGAAATGTCCAAGCCATAAAAGTAATGTAATTATGTAAGAAAATGCGACAATATGGAGATTTAAAATAATTTGTGGAAAAGTAATCAAGTATGAAAAACGGTCATTTAGTTTGAGAGATTATCATCGGCTTCTTTTTCAACACTCCACTATTCTCAGCAACAAAGCCATTTCGTTTGTTTATTACCCGCCAAAATTATCAAATACACGCAAAAAACCTAAAAAATCAAAAAGAAAGAAGGTTTATAGGTTTTAAGGTTTTTCCCATTATCACTTCAACTCGTTCTTGCGCATACGTCTCACGAGTTAAAAATGGCTCTGTAGAATAACTACCAAATGATGGTAGCCAATTCATTGTCCAAAGAAAAGAATAAAACAGATCTGCAAATGTTCTCTAAAGCAATGTAGTGCCGGTACATTGAATCAAATACAAAACAGATTATATAAGTTTTCGGTCCACTGAAACTCTCGACAGACTATACAGAAGGCTAATACATTGTTCAAACGACATTTATCGCAGGAGATTCTTAAGTCCTTCACGATAATTGCTACTGAAAATAAAACAGATACAAGGATTTATGGCACAATTTGCGCTGACCATTAAAAAAGCATACGACGTAAGATATTCGAAGTCACAAGACATCATGATATCCTTTCCAAAGAAGACGAGTAAATCTCTAATAATGATAGGTAGCCAGCAAATTGCAAACCCTAACACAATAGCAATGGCCATCTTTAACACATTTCGTTCCCTTTGCCGGCGTTGCTCAGCTTCAGCGTTGGCCGATTGTTCGCCCTGAATCGTCTGCGATTTGAGCTTTAAAAAGATGATAATATAAAGTATGGCTATCAATACCCACGGGATAAAAATGTTTATGACCAAAATTGCCGCACAGTAATTTTTAAACGACGAATACTCTCCGAAGACTTCGTTCCAATGCATCCGACACCCCAACCCTCCTGGATATTCAGAAAGGGTCATTGCGAAGAGATACGGATACGTACATGTGAAGCTTACATTTTATCCCACAAGTTCTTATGATTATAGTAAATGAGCCACTGTTGTGTTGTAAATGTATTCGATAATTTTACGAATATTTAGAAGTTATTTCTTTAGCTTATAACTACAAAGATTTTAAAATCGACTTTGGTGAATGTGTCCCAAATTAAACTAAAAAAGCTAGTCTTAGAATGAATTTTTCCTCACCATCGCACACTATCTGTGAAAATAAGCAAAACTAGGAACACTAGCAAAAGATTAACTGATTGGCCCGATTTATACTGGAGACGGATCATCCGTCTGGGACGAGCTTGGGCAAAGAACGGTAGCTTGTCTGATAATCCGTCTGTGTATAATACGGGCAAGCAGACGGATCGTCCATCCACACGAGCTATCGCGATAATCTGTCTTGGGAGACGAACCATCGTGGATAACTCGTCAAAACGGATGATTCGACTATACGTCTTTGTGTGTAAATGCGGGCAGAAGACGAACTATCCACGAAAACTACACCTCGTTACAAGAAGCCAGCGGCTGTTTTCAATAAACTATCAATTCAAGCTGGCGGATAAGTCAAAAGATGGTTCGGTCAAGCCCAAAAAGTCCAAAAAAGACCGTGTATGGATCGACAGAAACAGAAACCATCATCCGTTTCTGAAAGCCGCATCGTCCCAATTTCGATAACCTTGAAATCACCAGTTGTTGATTCGGAGCTCATCAAGGCCTCTCTCCTGTCTTTGCTTTTTACTTAACAAGATAGCGGATAAAGCAGCTGCTTGAGCAACTTCTGTTTCAAAGCTGAATTCCTCAGTAAAACATCTTTTTTGACATTTCATTATTCATTGTCAGTAAAGAGTGTAGTCCTTCTTCGGCAGCTCTTCTATTCCTCGAAAAAAGCTTCGCGAGCTATGTCATTGCCGCCATTTTGAAATTTGCCGCCAATGTTGACTAGGAGATTTGACTAGGGCCCAAGCCTTTTTGTCGTGCTTTCTCGGAAATCCGTCCAGAAGGCTAGTATAGTATAAACATTGGACGAGCCGCACGACACACCGATAGTTTGTCTCATGGTCCTTCCCGTATTTATACTAGACGGATGATCCGTCGTCTTGTTCTCCCAAACTTCCACTCGTGTTTCTATTTAACAATTAGATTATGAGCTTGAGATTTCTATGAGGTGATAGTCAACTATCAACCCATAGAAATCGTGAGCGAATAATCTAATTGTTTTAGTAGAATTCTAACTGAAATAAACGCAAATGACGGTTTCTAATTATCTTTCTACGCATTATTGAACTTTACGCTTTAAGAAAATCGCACGCATTGAATTGTCCTTGGTAAATTTGTTGTTTACGTGCGCGCACCCGTTTTTTCAATAATTTCAAGTTTTTAAAGTCAAGAAACCGTCCTTCCTTTTGTCTTCTCAGGAATTTAATTATCCATTTACATCTAAACTTTCTTCCAAAACTTCGGAAAAAGGATAAAAACTTCCCATTTTGTGGACGGTCGACAGCCACTGAACTCTAATGGCTGATAGTATACGAGTAGCTCAGCGAATCAGATTGCAGCATTTGCCTTAGTATACCAGTATAACTCTACTAAAACTCGACAGAAACACGGTACATGTTTTCAATTTTTTTAATAATATGTAGGCAGTCGGTTTGTTGGGTTATAGGTGACGGGATGAGATGTGTTATATTTTTCAATCAATCCATCCATCCATCCATCCATCCATCCATCCATCCATC
>Ga0126338_10002324_pt1 | contig 13012 bp, 8 predicted proteins | sample OrbCmetagenome_2_FD_92529 | JGI IMG/M metagenome (GOLD analysis project Ga0126338, IMG submission 92529) | Coral microbial communities from Petempiche,Puerto Morelos, Mexico - Orbicella C C metagenome | ecosystem: Host-associated > Invertebrates > Cnidaria > Coral | place: Petempiche,Puerto... | reverse complement strand
TGCTAAAGAGTTCTTAGAAATACATGTAATTATACATCATAGAAGTCTGACATTTTGTCAAGGCAATCAAATTAAAATCAAGGTGCATGGAAACATATATTAATTCATTTTATTGACATTTTTTGTGCGTGCTATACATGTATGAATATTTCCGCACAGTTAGAATCTGCCTGCACCTTCTAAAGCTAGCATTCTTCCATTATCTTTCATAAATGAGACACTTGAATTTGTTTTCATTGGCGCAGTTGTCAGTGACTAAAAAGTTGTTAATAAAATTAACATGTAGTTTTATTATCATTCTGCGCCCCTTGTGCATGACAATTGTTTGTCCACTGAAGAGTTTAGTGCTCTGTGACATTTCAGCATAGAGGTCAGTATACAAATTGTTGTTGAAATAGTGTTTAAGTCAGCTCATTGCTGCATGTTATTGTATTATACTTCTACATAACAGTGTAATATAATTATTTTTTATGGTCAAGAGCTTGGCAGGGAGATGAAACAGCATCACTACATGTTGCAAACATTGTTGGTAAGTTTACAGAAACATAGATGAGACATGACGAGAGAATTGTGAACATTTTTGTTAATTCTGCGATTTGAGTGCGTTTGAACAACACTCAAACTTTCAAGCATTGTGTGTTTTTTCTTTTTTCGGGGAATAAGGTCACTGTGCCCACCCCAAGTCCGAAGGTGCCCGTACACCTATGTACAGAAGGAGGGTTTACTGAGTTACACATCACTGCTTAAGATGAACAATAATTATGAACTTCTCAGAATTCCAACTTTATTTACCCCTCTCTTTCCAAAGATGATAATGTGAGGCATCATTTGAATTGACACAGTACATCTTCAGAGATGACACTACATAACTTCAGTGTCCTCTCAGTTAGGTTTTTCAATCTTATTCCCTCCTCTACTTCCTAACCTACTTCCCCTCCCCCATGTGCCTCTAAATCTCTAAAATGGCCTTGTTCAAAGAAAGACGCCTCACGGAGGTCTGTGGTTTAATAGAGGTTTTATGAAACTTAGACTGTTACCATTTCTCTTGTACACTTGTCTTTCATCTAAATTAATATTCGTTTGGAATAGTAGTTAATTGTTTGCCGAAGAATACAACTAATTATATATCCACATTAAATACATAATTATATTTTTCTGATTAATTATTAATAAATATTGTATAACTTACAGGTGTAGCACCACCAAAGATTCAGAGGTCAAACTTGAATGAGGTTACAACCACACCCAAGGTATGTCCAAACCATGTCTAGTCTTTAAGTGCCATGTAGCAGATGATCTAGACATAATTATTATATCATTACATTTTTGTCTGTGGTATAATATTTGCCCTAACATTTTGATTTTTATTTCTGTCAGTCAAGAGCGCTGAATGGCTGGGCGAGGCTTGTAATTGGTCTTTTAAATCGCATGTACCATGAGGAGGAACTTGACCTGCGAGCTCAGCAACTTCTGTACATGCGTGACAGAGAAGAACTCCTTGACGAACAGCTCATGTCACACAAGGATGTCATGCAACATCAAGCAAATGTTTCTTTTCTACAAACCAACACTTTACAGTTACTTCAGGTACAAGAAAAAAAATCATGAAGCCATTATACAGTATATTTTTAAAGCAGTTACTGTAATGCATATTGCCAAGTATAATATTGACTGTAGCCCCACATTACAGGTGTATGTAACTTTTAAATCCCTTGAGAGGAATGAAACATCTTAAATTTATGCCTTATCTAGTTACTGTATGTTAACTGCTTATGAGCTAGTCAAATGGGTCAATGGAACCCATGGTCGCAGTTCTTCAAAGTATATTTCAGGAAAGAAAAACAACCACAACAACAGTCAAATGCAAGCTGTATTTTGACTAACTTTTGCAATGTCATATACAAAACCCCACAAACCCAACAAAATTCCTCTAAATGCAGGTTTAAAAGTGATGGTTATAATTTGCAGGCTAGAGAGGAGGAAAATGCACGTCAGAGAGCAGAGGAAAGAGAGCGACTTGAGCAGCAGAAACAAGAGCTTCATGCAAAGTTTAGAAGAAGAGTTCCACCAAAGTTTCACCCACTCAACCTGGGACAGAAGGACAGTGTTCAGAGAGAAACAGACTTAGATATCTCAGAAAACTTGCTCGTCAGTCCAGTCAGGAGCAGAAATAAAGAACATGTCTCTACAGAGGTGGATGAAAGTGTACATGTAAGTTGACACGTTTAATTTAAAGGTTCTTGGATTTTGTCCCTGTCTTACATAATCTCTTTCTGCTCTATAGTAGTCTTCGTTTTCTAACTTAAGAATTTGTTAGTAAGTAAAATATTATTTCAAAGTAAATTTGTACATCGTGATATGACACCTTTAACGAAGCACCCAGAAGATTTAATCTTGCATCTTGTGCACGTAATACTTAGTACACTCTGTATTTTGTACACCTTGCTCATTCTGTTTTAACGTTTTCTCATCTATAGAGACTTGCAAATGCCTGTAGCCTTCAAGATCTTGAGGATGAAAAAATCAGTGAAGGTTAGAATAAGTTGACATCTCTCCTGGAGAGAGCTTCTTTTAACGAAGACAAAGCAGTTGCACTGTCCCTCTATTTAACGATTAGATTATGAGCTCGAGATTTCTATCACGCATATAAATCGAGAGCGAATAATCTAATTGTTTTAGCATAAATGTACTAGTCGTTCAAAACTTTATCTAAATCCTCTTCAAAGAAGCGGCCGTCAGTTTGTTAACAAGCGCTCATTGCTACGCTACTCACCATCTACAACAGAATAGATAGTGTGTAACGTAGCCAATCAGAGAACGCCATTTATGATAGAACGCTGGTAGATTAATATACTAAAACTCGATAGAAACACTGTACATGTTTTCGTTTCCTTAAGTAGTGAATGATCACTCAGGTTGCCTCATTTGCATTGGCGTTCGGCTTAAATTCTACTAATAAAAGAAATGTTAGTTCTTATTTCCACTCATCGTTGCTCGCCAGTTTATTCCAAATTTGTCTCTTTTCTTGCGTGCCATTTAGAAGCATCCCCCGTGGATAGTCAAGTTGTAAACGGTCACAAGGTTAGATCATGTATGCCATTCTATTTTTGTTGTTGTTGTTGTTGTTGTTACTTCTGCTATTGCTGTTATTGCTGCAGCTGTTTTTGTTCTTGTTATTGTATTTCTAAGTTGTCTTTTTTTTTTTGTCTTTTGCCAAACTCATTTCGTTTACATTTGTTTCAGAGTTCTAATGGTGTTTTCCTCACGAGAAGACGATCCAGTTCGCTAAGCCGGTAAGTGCGGGTTTTCTTTTCATTTACTTTCTACGGTTTTCAAGTTCACCGATATGAAATTGATGTTCTTTCCTCAAGTGTCTTCTTTCTTTCTTGCTCTTTATGAGATGATTCAATGTAGATCCAGAAAAAAATTAAATAATTATACTTTTTGTTATAGACCAAAGTTTTGCTGTTGTTGTTGTTTGTTTGTAACTTGTTTTTAAATCAGACATTTTCAGTCCATCTGTACTCCTATTTGATAGCAAAGGTTTTACTTAATAGTATCAGAATTAGTGTCATTACAGTCACTAATATAGCCTGCGAACGCAGACGTATTTCCGGCTGTCGCTTGTCTCCCTCGAATATAACGTCTGCGAACCCGAGCCAGGAAACGATTTCTGTGACATAGGAATTTTAAGCCAATCACAGTTTAGCTCAAGTAGCCCCAGAGCTACTGCGCCAGGTATTCGCTGCGAGGAGCACTCGAGTTTCATTCTACCATGGAATCTGATTGGCCAAGGAGAAACAAAAGTCATTACGTCCCAGAAATCGTTTCCTGGCTCGGGTTCGCAGACGTTATTTTCTGCGGAGACAAGCGGCAGCCGGAAATACTAATACGTCACGATACTTAATTTGTACGACATGAGTTTTTCTAATTATTTTGTCTTTTAGGGAGGAAGTAAATTTACCAAAAGAAAAGAAACAAGGATCAGCTCACGTACGTGTAAAATGAAAGTTTTATCACAGTTTTATGACTTCCAACGCCTTTCATTAACACACATGCAGCAAATTGACCCCCTGAATCACCACTCAAGAGTGACTTATTTAAAATGCAGGGAATTGAACTGATCGAATTTAGGTCAATCTAAGAAAGGTCACACTAACATGTTAAACATGTTTAAAGTAGTTTAACTAAACAAGATTACATAATAGTTGTTCATACCGTGTTTACCTTACACCTTAGCAAGGTAAAGACCTTTTTGATCATAACATCGTAGCAAAGTGGTTTGAAATTTGTCTTCTTAAACTGACTGCAAAACGTAATCGACAAATTGGAAAAACCTAAACTTGATTCATTTAAATTAGAGCTCAACTTTTAGTTGAACTAAGTTTAGTTGGTGTGAATGGGAAATTAGTCATTAACTGCTAAATTTTTTATATAGGTAACGAACGCGCATGCACTACAGTGCAAATTGAAACTTAATGATTAATTGGCCTGCTCTCAGTAAATCACAATGAAGTAATAACAATGACGATACTGCATATTCATTGGGCAGTCAAGAAAGCTCTTTATTTGTTTTTCGTTTTCTTTTGTAGCATGTTCGTTCACAAACGAGCGAAGGGACTGGAAAGAGAGGCAACATGCAGTCGGCTAGACCCAGACCCAGAACCGCGGGTACGTGGGATACAAATTGCCTTGTACAATGATTAAACGTGTACAGCCACCTTGGATTGTAAACAGTACCTGATGTAGTAGATTAGCAACAAATTTCTTGTCAATGAATAATGATGTACATGTACATGTACATGTACATATACGTGTGGTTACCTAGAGAGAGGTGCGAAGTTCTGCACTTGGGCTCATCAGGTCGGTTCTTCTCTCCAGTTTCTGTAGAATGAAGCGACTAAGAGTATTTCTACTCCCCTGTCCCGCCGGATGGGTTACTACACCTTACTAGTCCATTGCAGGGTTACCCCCAGTATTTAATTCTCTGTTACATGTACCCATTTATACACCTTGGTGTAGAGAGGCAATGTGAGAGTTAAGTGTCTTGCCCAAGAACAAAACACAATGACCCCCCGCCAGGGCTCGAACCTGAAGCGCTCGCCATTAGGCCATCGTGCCTCCCACATGCTTGTATAAGCAGCCGCTTATATATTTAAACAACTGATTAAGTCCGGCAATCAACCTGAATTCCAAGGGCGCATTTGCTTACTTATCGTTCGTAGCATGCACGTTTCTGGAGTTAGTTGATCGTTACCCCTTTTCAAGATTTCTATCTTAGCCCACTTTCGCGGGCTCCGGTAATCAACTCAGTACTGGGTCTACGAAGATGTGTTACGTTCGAAGACGAAAATTACTCACCAAACGACCATTGCGATACCTTTTCCAGTGTGTCCATGCAGTTTGCAAAGTTATTAACGCTGAGCCACCCTAAATAACACCTGTAGTAATGTTGGCTTTGCTCTCATACTTCAGCCGTGAAAAGCTCCACTACATTGGGAAGCACAGGTGTAAAAAGTAAAAGAAGACCTTTGTCGGCTCACGTGACGCAGCCCATGCCCCGGGGCAAGCCGCCTCCAACCTTCGACACAAGTAAAACCAGACGACAACTGGATGTTATTGAAAGGGACTTAAAATTAACAACAAAAGCACTTCAGGATCGACTGGGTATCTCTAAACAGGGCTTTGTATGAACGGGACGATCAAGACTCAACGAATGTAACGCACTGTCAATGGAAGAGGTACAAGGCACCTGGCAAACTGACCGGCTATGAGGGCGATCTTGCCTGCCTGGTTTGACCATCTGGGAGGAAAATTTTACTTCAAACATTAAGTTCAGTTCAAAAAGGTTTTGCCTGCCAGTGAAAACCGATTCTCTTCCTGCTGAAAGTCTTAATGAAACGCATGCAATGGAGGGCCTGGATGGGGCTTACATGTACCCTGTACTGATTGCTGGGAATTCCTGGTCAAAACTGTAACCGCGAGCTGAGAAGTGACACGTTGGTTTTACTGATAGCTGAGATCTGACGGTCTTTCATGCTTGATATATTACATCATTGTTACTACAATTGTTGTTTGTCACAGTTTTAAAGACGTCAGAGCACAGCTTTGACATATTTTCAATTTAACTTCGAGAATTTGCATGGGATACCCCTTTCATTTGGGAGATACACTTTGGTCAGCATTGAAGAGCTTAAAAACCTATTATATTTGCAATTGTCTTGCTCACAAACATGGACTGGTCCTTTCAAAATGAAAGGTGTACTGCACATGTCTTTATTTGTGGTTGTCAAGCTGATATGCAACGAGGTCAACACGACCAGGAATGTGACTGCAGTGAATGAATTTGTGTACAAGAAATTCTCCTAAAAAAGCCGATAACAGTTGCATTGTGTTCTTCAAATGACATTTAATTAATTAACTTCCCACTGTGAATAGCATGATAAAAAAAGATGTTATTATCTTCTTGTATTTTAAAACAGATTCAACCGATCAAAGTAGTATTGGGTTTGACAAAACAATTATAACACCTACAATGAGAGACATCTGTACCAGGTCATGTGAGCATAAGAACTAGTAAACCAGAGTGAAGCACACTGGACAATGTGGAACACTCCTTTAGACATAATTTTGATGCTTGTCATGTAGCAATGACTTTTTATCAAGTTCAAGCTGATAAACCTGTACTGTATACTCTTCACGTGAGTCGTTGGAAGTTCTATTACACAACTCTTTATACAACTGTATGCTAACAGCCACTTGAAGATTAATATTGAAACCAGAAACAAACATGGACGCACTCTTCTATCCAGAAAATATTATGCAAACTACTAGTCAATCATCAACATAAACTTTTAACATCACAAGGATCTACATGTATCAAAAGAAGCATGCAGACTGTATGAACAATGTTATCAATGTTTTTTATGTTGTTTTTACGGCATTTACAGTAACATTTTACATTTTGCATCATCTTAAGACTGGCAATCAACAAAAGAACCTACATCCTGTATGCAAATTGATTATTCTTATTCTACGTGACAATATTTCTTTCCAGTCATGACAAAACGTTTTCAGAACTTCAGTGGAATTGACACCATTAACAAGGTGTCTATTTGGGACCAACTTTTGAATTCTCACTTGCTGACTTTATTATGTAACTGGCTTAGATATCACAGCAAACCCTCTCGACAGTACATGTACAAGTTAATTTGATATCTGTAAACAGTCATCAATAAAATTAACAACAACTTACTTATGTTGATACCTAATATTCAATATTACCTTATTTATTTAAATTTATACCTTTATCTTTCTAGTGATGGCCTATTCACTTGTAGTACTTTAACTCCCGAATACTGACGTTTAAAACTGGCTTTCCAGCTGAATGGAATAAAAGTAAATCTAAGCCCACACAAGTACGCTTTGTCAGCAAGAGCCTCATCTATTTCTGGCTTACTTTTCAAAGGTATCCCAATATAGGCAGAAGAGGTAAAACTTGGAAAGCTCATACCAAAAGTGGTACCAAAACGATTTAAACCCAAAATGATAGAACGAAAATCCCCGAGAATGCGTGTCGACATGTTCTCTTCTATGAGAAGTTGTCTTGATATATATTCAAATTCTCTTAAGTAATACTGAAATCAATTATTTGATGAAACAGACCCAAATTTTTACGTCGATTGTGATATTAGATATAGTTTCAAGGAGTTATGTCACGATGTTATAAGCCATTTTCTCCAAAGAAAATTTTAATAAGGTTGGGAAGATGCAAAAACGCAATAGGAAAAAACAAAACATGACAAGTTTTTAAAAGATTGAGACATATTGAGAACGACAAGAAGAAAAATTTCACAATGAAATATTCTTATCAGTTGTAGCTAGGATAAAGAAAATTCTCAACAGGTATAATTTGTCTTAACGTTGAACTAAATTTATCAAACGAAGAGCTTGAAGTCTAGACGTTCGTCGTTGACATCACTCTTTCAACGTGGATCTGTGTAATTTGATGAATATTTCGATATTTTAATCTTTTGACAACCATGAAGCAAGTTTCATGGAGCATTTAGAGGTTGCTCTATAAATTTAGCTCGTTAATCTACTGAAACTTGAAATAATCTCGCTTTCATATTATGACTTAAGAATCCGTAAAAATTTACAAACGTTGTGGTATTTGCTATTTTGTTTTGCGGAGTTTCCACCAATACCACAGGCCCTCGTTATAAGCCGCGTACTATATCGCTATATAAATACTAGCAAATATTAGTAAGTAATTGTTTCAAAATTCTAGACATTTCAAGGTGAATTTTAACGATGAAAAAAGAACACAATGTTTTTTGGTCTTCTCGTGGCAACAGCGAAAGTCGAAATTTGAAAATAATCCACGATGAAGCTTTCTTGTTTTGTTTGTTTTTAATAATTGTACTTCAAAATGCTGTTGTCATGTAGCAGGCGAAAAGTTGTTGTGCTTTATTCGCTAATATTATTTTAAAGGTGTATTGTCCACGATTGCTTCATAAATATAATTAATTAGATTTTGTTTTCGTTTGCAAAGGTGCAAAATGTTAATCCTGAATCAGCTGATTTCCATTTTGCAGTTATTACTCGAGCATTTAATAGTTCAATATAAACAAGTGATGTTTATTGCAATCGATCTTTGTAATTACAGATCTTTTGTATATAAGAAATGCAGTTAAAAGGTAATAACATTGTACGTTATCACTTTATCATTTAAAATGGAAATAAACTCTTGTAGTCAATAAATGAGTCTTGCTTTATTTAAGAAGAAAGATTAAAAAATAACGCGCGTTTGAAAGGGCCCTGGAAACTAGTCGGAATGTCTCTTTTGCTATTTTTTTTGTCTATGTGGGGTTGCCAACGTGGGAAAAAAATTCTGCCCTTTTAAACAGGGTCTAGCAAAAAAGTCAAAATAAATGCCGTATTTTGATGGGTGAAATCTGTTTGTAAAATTCTCAGATTTTCCCGCCAAAAGACTTCTTTTATTTTTGACTCCGCGTCAGACTCCACTTAAAAAATGCACACTTTTTTCCTGCCAAAAGACTTAGTTTTCTTCGATGCTTTATCAGACTCCTTTCAAAAGAGCATCTATTTTTCCCATAAAAGACTTAGTTTATTTTTGACTCGGTATCATGCTGCTTTCAGGTTTTTTTCCCCTATTTCTACTTCGAAGACCGTGCGAGGTTTGATTTTTAATTTACTATTATTTTTTGGAACTTCATTCGGCTACGAGAGCTTAATGCGGATTCTGTGGCTCTTTAACAGCACGGTAAGCTTCTTTCATCCTGAAAAACAGAAAAGAACGACATTAAAGACTTCAAAGCGCGATATAGTCAGATAGCTAGAATATGAGCAGCATGGAATATAAACTGTAAAGTTGGCGCACTACTTTTGTTACTGAAATGTAGACATTACTATAGCTATTTACACCCGGCCCTCTCCAAAGCACCAGGCTGCCTTAGTCAAAGAGCTGGCTTGTTACTTGCCCCCAAAGTGTAAATTAAATCGGGTCAAAGAAAATTAAATTTGCTTTGATCAATTTCATTACCGCAGTGACCAGAAATTGAAATTCAGTTGATGTTCTGTATCTTTCAAGCAAAAACTTGTACCAAAATCAAAACTTAGTAACCTGAAAACGTATTGTCAAATCGACATCGTTTGAAAGCAAATACAGTAAGGGGTATGTACTTCCCACTTTTGAATATTTAGTTGCTTTAATTTTCGTAGAATCAACATTCGAAATTAATGCAACAAATATACAAATTCAGTTCCTTTTTCCTTATGGTTTGCACCACTTTAATAAGTTGTTTCGGAGAGATGTTGTCTTTTTTTTGCTTTCTGTCTTTCTTTTTTTCAAAGTAGCGTCACAAGAAAGTAATCCTTCGATATTTGGTAAAGTCCCAAAAAAAGGTCTTTAATAAGGTCTTTAATTTCAGACACCGTGGGAACAGAGTAGAGTGTCCGTATTATGAAGGTTTCTGTATTTATGTATTTATTACGAACTCACAATGTGACCAGCTCCCAGTTGGCTTGATAGCTCAGTTGGTAGCGCAATGCACTGGTATCACAGAAGTCATGGGTTCGAATCCCGTTCAGGCCTGAATTGTTTTTACTATATTCAACGGACATGTTTACAGCAATCGAGCCAACGGTTTCTACATTTTTGCACCGTTTAGCTGCCACATGAATTATTGCTTCGTTTAATCGCACTTTATGAGCTGGTGATCTATTACATTCATATTTAAAGTATTGTAATTAAAACAATGGATTGTGGCACATCCGAAACATGTTTCGCCGACAAAATGTTGACTGTTGCAAAATAATTAATTCCGCTTACCTATCAAGCTAAAGGATGAGAAGAATCGATTCCTCTTTGATCTAGAGACGTTCTAAATCACCTCGACGTTGCAAACTTGTTCTCTGAGAACGTAGCAGCTTGACAACTTGGATGCCTCTAAATTCGGGAGCGCTTTCCTAGTCAAGGAATTTCACTGGATGATAATTAACAAACTGCACATCGCCCACAGTGCTATTGTCTTTTGCGACATGTACTTGCAGTGCCCATTTTATTAATGCGCGGCATAACAATTTGGATGTTCAGAACTAGTCGGCCGTGATTGGTCAACAGACTTAGCTTTGGGAATACCTTGAGTCTCTTCGCGATTCCATTGCTGTCAATCAAACGGTTGGGAGTGTGAAGCAAATTTCAGGTTGCAATAAAATGGACAATAGCATTGTAATTAGCCATAGTAAAAAAAAGAAAAAGCGGTTGAGACGAGCGCAAAGCGTCACTTGCTGCCTTGGAAGGACCGCTAGCAATTATTTCTTGCGCTCTGTTAGAATTAAATTTCCAGAAAATCCGACCTTTCAGTATTTGTGTTGGTTTGCGAGCTTGAGTCACAAATCCGGACAAGCGCGAAGAGTACCTTCACCATGCGCATTTGAAAAGCGATAACAAACAAAACTTACGCTTTGCAAAAATAAATTTTACTCCCCGCTCCCCGAAAACAAGCTTTTGCTAGCTCGTAAGAATCAAGCAAGGGCGGAGAATTTGTCGCGCGCGAGTGAAGGTACGCGAAAAATTGACCCGTCATTTGAATGACTATTGCGCGCGTTGTGGTTATGTTTTTCACGGCCTCTCTCCTAGCACCGGTGAATTCCCGGTGAATTCCCCAAAATTCCTTGAAATGGACCAAATTCAAATAAAATTTGCGACTAGTTCTAATTGTGGTAAAATCTCAGAAAAGGTCTCGTATTTTCTACCGATGTGTCATCTTCAAAAGCCATATGCAAACTTTTTCTGAACTTGACTAATAAGCTCGTAATCGCACAAAACATACATACTGTTTGCAGATGTCGGTCATTTTTCTTATTGTCTGGACAGCTGGGATAATTATTCAGTTTGAATTTACGCGCGGAGGTCACAAAAAAGCCCCGGATGTGTAGCGGCATTGTGGGCAATGAGTGATTTGAGACGGTTACTGAACAAAGTTCTCTCCCTGCAAAAATGAAACTAGTACATATACATTTTTTTTTTACATTATTATTATTTAGATTTCAGGCATTAGAGTCATGAGATAGGACTAAACAGTGAATAACAAATAGAACAGTAACAGCTGTAGTAAATACCACTTTACAGAAATAAATATTCAGTTTTTAAAATCAATATGCCATCACCTTATTTCTTCAGTTTTCCCCTGGAGGGTCACAAATACAAAAAAAAATAGTAAAATAAATAATATTATTGATGCAGTAGCGTACGTCCGTCAACCGACCTAAAACGTCCGTGAAAGACATCAAAGCCGCGGAGGAACGGTCAGACTCTTGTCCATCAAACACGTGTACCGTGCACTTGCTCCACATCATGCCTGCTTTGCTTGAAGCCATCGCCGTTTCAGTCATTCGGTGCTTGGCCAGGAAATAAAATATCCCTTAGCGATCAAAGAAGATGATAGTGATCTGAATGGTTATTCACATCCACCGGTACCGGCACCTTTTGGATCTTATTTGAACGCAAATGTGTTGAGATTTTCGCGTCAGAAATAAGATTAAAGAAAAAAAAAAACGTTTTAAAGCACCTGGCTTGGTTTCAGCTTCGGCAGTTGGTGATATAGCACTGATTTCAGAATAAAGTGTAGGGGGAAATGACGGCTGTATCACTGATCCCTTGCAAAAAAATAACATAGCTCATTGGGGAGCAGCCTAAAGAAAGTCGTTTATTCTTAAATTCTTCTCTGTATTAACTCCTCATGCTTGGTCTGAAGTTTTCAATTTAGAACTTTTCTAAGTGCTTTTAGGGATTTTTATTGGCAAAAATTTACGGGTTAATGTATCAGTCGCCATTTTTAATTTTTCCATATGTTAGATTGCCCGCTTGAGGTGTACGCTATCTTTCCAGTCCGTGATCTTGATTTGTTTTAAAAGCATTTTTATTCGTGTAATTCATCCCTTATTATCAAGCTTGCCCCGAATCGCAGTAAAACTTAAGAAGACTTTTACTTTTCCCTCCTTGTTTCATTTTAAATCGAATGAACCAAGAAGGCGCCGCGAGGAATTTGCCATGGTAAACAAAAAATACTGCGATAAATGAATCATGTTTGTGAACAATTTAAGATCTACCTTCATGATGTGTCATCCGGGACAGAGAGTTCTTCAAAATAATGCCACTATATGCGTCTTGTTGAATGACTTCTCATTCAAACTGTTAAAAGAGCTATGTTACGGTTCGCGCATCTTGAAAAGTTTAGCCTAATTATTTTAGAAGTTTGTGGTTTGTAATCCATGTTAATTCTTTTCCGTCTTAAATCATCCATATGATAATAATAATAATAATAATAATAATAATAATAATAATAATAATAATAATAATAATTTCGTGCTCGAAACTGGCACAAAAAGAATACAAAAGGAGACATGATAACGTGGCTAGAGCAATCCATTGGGACCTGTCAGGAAAATGTGGGTTTGAACGAAAGGAGAGATGGTATGACCATGT
>Ga0126338_10002323_pt1 | contig 13014 bp, 6 predicted proteins | sample OrbCmetagenome_2_FD_92529 | JGI IMG/M metagenome (GOLD analysis project Ga0126338, IMG submission 92529) | Coral microbial communities from Petempiche,Puerto Morelos, Mexico - Orbicella C C metagenome | ecosystem: Host-associated > Invertebrates > Cnidaria > Coral | place: Petempiche,Puerto... | reverse complement strand
GAGGTAAATCCCTAAAAGACATACTCGTAAGAGCAAAACTATAAAGGGGTCATATATTACATGGTACAAAAGTTTCCATTGTTAGAAGTTGTGCAGGCCTGTCACTCCTTGCTAATTCCTACCCCAAATGCCTGTCCCGGCCATAACCGGCCATAAAAAAGCACGCGAGGACAATTGCCTTTCCTACCCTCCCTGAAGACTTTTTGGTTCTCCTATTATTCTATTGTTGTTAAGGACAAATCAACCAATGAGAATAGACTTTCTGAGCATATTTTTAGAGGACTTAAGGGGTCCTAGAAAGACGGTTTTTCGTCTTAAAATCGTGTGCTTGAAAAGTGCAGGTAATGATCGTGCATTGCGGGCCAAATCTACAAACTTCAAATGTCTTGTTTTCATTCCTAAAACAGAGAAATTACTTCTTGGGGACTTAAAGTAGAAAAGAAAAAGCCAAATCAATGTTTAGGTGGCCTCAGAATGGAAGATCAAGGTGTACAGAGTCAAACCTTTCTAGTGAAGAATTTTTCCTTCATTCAACCACTGCAAAAACATGATGCTTGGTGCACTTTCAAGTGCTTTTTGAATACAGATCGTGGATTTAAAGCAGCTTCCGGGACTTTAGAAAACAAAAATGGTAATGTACATTATTACTTTGAAGTTGAATTCAACTTTTGGAACAATTGGTGAAGCCAGGGATGTTAAAATGACTGCAAAAGTGGTTGACAAAAACTCAAGCTTTTGGTTTAGTGTGAGAATTAATTTCAACATGTGGTCATGCAGTGAAGCATGTCTACGAAATTTTGAAATTTTTTTTTGCTTTTAACCCATTGACGCCTGAATGAAATTGCCCGCGACCCAACCCTAATTCCCTGGCGTTTTTTGGAATATTTCTGAGCGAGCGAAAGCACAAAAATAAACCATATGCACAGTAACCACAGACACAGGATCAGGTTTCAAGACATCATTTATTTAAAGTGGAATAAATGAAGGGTCAAAGGGTTTTTGTCCTCCACAAAGTCAATTTTCTCAGCTTCTGTGGGACATTTTGTCACGCGGTAACGAAATAATATAATTTCTTGCCTTCTTATCAGTTTTACACATCAGGTTGAGTTCTTTTTGTTAATATTTTTTAATATTTTGGCCCTTCATTTATTCGACTTTAAATAAACGATGTGTTGAAACCTGATCTTGTGTCTGTCGTTACTGTGCACATGGTTTATTTTTGTTCTTTCACTCACTCTGAAATATTCAAAAAAAACCCAAGGGAATTAGGGGTGGGTCGCGGGCAATTTCATTCAGGCGTCAATGGGTTAAACTCTTGAAATGATAAAGCAGGGCAAAAAAACATTAATGCACTACATAACAGAGTGGAAGATCATGTGGTGGGTGGGTGGGGTAAAAACTATCAAAAAACACCTTTCACCATCACTGGAAGTAGATGTGAGGAAACACCTGTGTTCCAGTGGTTAATTAGGTTGTAAACAAGGTGAACATGATCGGCCTAAAAGAGAGACTATATTATTGATTGATGCATAGTGCATGTGCCATTAATGATATAATTGAAATGAAATCCTGAATAAAATTGCATAAAAACATAATGTGGCCTCTCGTAAATTTATTTACCCCTGAGAGTGAACTCCTGGACTTGAACGTGTAGAATTGTGACTCAAAAATTTACTGGTTGATTCTAATTTCATTTTAGCGTACATCTATGAAATCCACATTTAAAAAGTCACAATCAAATGCTGCATCAGTGGATACAGTTTTTTAACTAACGAACAAGGTTGTTCGACAAATCTGATAAATTGATAAAATCGATAACTTTGAAACTTTGCCAGCATATGAGTATCGAGTTTTATTGATTGATCAATAACATCGATAATACTTAAATTCAATTTATCGATTGATATTGATTTATCGAGTGGTTTTCCCATATCGATCGACTGCCCTGGGTTGTCCGTTGACCGGCCCTTATTTCAAGCCCTGCTTGGACTACTAAGATTAGGTCTTATCAAGTTTTTACCCATTCATATTCTGCAAAAGGAAAAGGCCTAGTTGACTACCAAGGGAGAGAACGGCATGGGTGGGGACCAGAAGCATATCACCTAGAAGCGTCTAAATTCTCTTTATATGTTTGGAACAATGCTGGGGTTTTTTAGCCGACCAATCAGAGCCACAATTTCTTTTTTGCCCAAGTATGGAATCAGCAGATTGAAGGCAAGCTTGTTTAAATAATGGTGGTCTTTTACAGAGAGGCTGTTTAAGGTATCATGATAGGTGAATTTTTACGAAAAATGCAAAAAAATTGTTTTTTGCTGTTCAAATTGAGAAGACTGAGATAAATATTTTGCAAAAAGAACGGTAAGAAAAGCTTTTTTACTTTTCAAGATAAAGAGCAAAACTATTTTTGAATCTCATTAACCCCTGACGGTGCATTGACAAGTTCCTGTCACCTCTAATTAAAATTCACCGCTGGTTGTCACGTGTAATGCGAATTGCGGTGTGACATTTCATTTGAATGAAAGAGATGTGCATGCGAACTGTTCTTGATCCGGTTGTCTTCATCACTAGTTAGCTTTTGTTCTTGACAAGCTTAGCTTTTGCTCTTCTTAATGTCCAGATGAAAACGCAAGAAAACTTCTTGTCCGTTTGCATCTTCGAAGAAGCCGAAGAAGCAAAAATCTGGAATCAACAAATTCAGTGTGGAACAAGCAAGATCTTTGGCTTTGAGTGACCGTGGGTTGTATTACAACCAAGACAAATGGTTATTCGAGGACACTAATGCCGCCAATGAAGCATCCAACATGTCCGCGAAGTGTGTTCCGTTGCAGCTACACAATGGAACAAATCAGTTAGCTTACACCATGCTGACAATCGCTTAGAATTGTCTTCATTTTTCGACGAAATTTCCCGATCAAGTCAAAACAATGTTCTGAATTACGGCGAAGCTTATCAGTTGTCTCCCATCATTTTATATTATGTATTATTACAGATACAACTTCCTTTCGATTAGCGGAGGTTAGGGACATTTTTGGTTCAAAGAATCACTTCTCACCCAGCAGCTTACATTTCCAAGAGCATTTTGTCCCTCAGATTTTCATTTGTTTGCGGCTGAACATCGACTTGCGAGGTTCGCTTGCTGGCCTGCTTGCTTGTTCCACTTCGAGATTTCCTCTTTTTGGCTTCTCAAGGCATGGTTTTAATAAATGTCTGGAGAACGAAGAGGTCTAAAGTTGAGCAACATAATACCAATTCTGCTGACGAAATTCTCTGTGTAAAAGAAATCACGGCAATTTACATACAAACCTTTTTAAAGCTCTGGTATTTTGTCCTTCGAACGGTAACACTGCGACTGGTTTTTGCGCCAGAATTGCAGACGTCTGTTTATTTCAAGTTGTCACAAGCCATTGTCGTTGTAAACTGACCCGTGCCGACATCTGTCAATGCGTCATCAAATCTTCTTACATGCGGGGATTTTTAACACCTAATTCATAGCAATCTCATAAAACGTTTTTCGTCTTTCTCTCAATAAAATAAAACTGCATATACGGGTGAACATTTTTAGTTCGTTTATGCGCATCTTCTGACAGAATTAGCTGAATATCGGCAGCTATGTTCAAGGATACTTCGTTCAAAAAAGTGTGTCGGGCTTTGATTAATTTCGCTTCCGTTTCAAAGATATGGCCTCTTTTGTAGAAAGGAACGTCCGCATTGACAATAACAAACTTTAGGAGGTTGTAAAAAAAAACCAAACCACATCTGGAAAATTGCAGACACGATTTTTGAGGGTGATGTGTGAGAAAACATTTCCGATGTTAATCGCGCCATTCTGGTAATTCACGTGCGGAAGTGAACCAATTTAGGCGAAGCAGTGTTTCTGGGTATTTCTTTTAATATCACTGTGACATTGAATTTTTAGAAAATTTCGAAGATATGATTGTATTCTACTGCATAACTATTAAGCTTTCAGAAAATGTATAGGTTGATGGGGTTTTCTTTCAAAGCGTCAGCGTAAGAGTGCAATTTCCAAACACTGTCAATCCACCTACCGTGATACCTTAAACCTCACTTGAACGACAATTCAAGCCGTAAGCCTGTTGGAAGTGGATATAGTCAACAGGGTCTGCAGAAAGGCTCAGGGAACTTTTTCTGATTATTTTTACTCAAGCTTAGCTGGTGAGGTTGTAGATGCTTGAATTGAGTGTGTTGTTTTGTACCTTTCATGGATTCGTAAAACGCTACAGTGACACCTTTTCTGATTTATTTTCTGGGAAAGGAAAAGGTAAATGATACGATAAATTGCTGTACTTCACCTAAGATGGTACTAGTTTGTTCATCAGGTGTTAGCTGCATGTAGCCAGGATGAGTGTGAAATCATGAAGGAGATGCCATCGCAGGGTAAGGATATTGTACATATCGCGTTTTCTGGAGAGTGTGTTTAGCCAGTTTTGGGAATGTGACGACAGAGAAAATGAACATTTGTTGAGGAAAATGTTTTGATTTTAAAGCTAAGTTCTGGGCTGGTGTTGACTATGAAAAATAGTTTACAGTCAACTACTCGGCGCTCTCAAAATCGGTCCTCTAAATGGATGGAGCATCTCGAAAAGAGGAATATCAACTTACTGTATCTTGTTTTGTATGAAATGTAGACAAAGGAAATCTGTTTGTGCCTTAGGTGAAATTAATTCCATTCTTGTGGGCATTTGCTTGTTTCAAAATGTTGTCAACCAAAATGTAATTTAGTTGTCTCCTCACGGTAAATATGGTTCTAGAACTTAGCAAGGCAGTACTTATCCCAAAGGGTGTTTTGGCTACAAGTGCATGATTCTCATTTCTAATCTGAATTCACAGTCTTATTTCAACCCGTAAACTACACCCGTTGACTTGATGTTGACATTTCTTCTGGCTACGTATGAATACATAAATTAAATGAAACAAAATAGCTTTAAAACCTTAAGCACACTAATGACCTTAAGTTTTTATAGCACTGAATTGTAAGGATGTTTCTCTTAATTGCCGCACTGCTAGCACTAAAACAGCACAAACACCATATTTTGGAGACATTGTAAAGCAAAATTAAAAGATAAAACTGAAAGAACCTCAGCCTGATTATGGTGAAACCTCAGATAACATTTCAAGTAAATTTTTCATCATAAAATGTTCTGTTTGAAATTGTCTGTCTCCGCAAAAATTACTATAATCAACTGATCTCAGAAATCCATTGAAATGGCTGTAAAATCACCTTGTTACATCCACCATTTATTTCACTTGTAATTAAGTTAGATCACATGCAAATGTCTAACATTTAATTCCCAATGATATTTTTTTTAATTGGAAGATTATTGCTAATGGATACAGTGAATTAGCAATGAAAGCAGAGCTCATGGTTTCATTACAAGTCCTTATGTTATACCTCTCCTGAAGTTTAGGTTCAATTAATGTAGCTTGTGTAGAGGGCACTCTTTACCCAAAACAGTGTGATGCAGGTAATTTGATGTAAATTTGAGATAAAAATCCATTCCGACACTGCAAGTCTTGTGGTCAACAACAATGATCAGATAACGATTTTAACATTTTCTACAATGGATGCTAAATATTTCCCTAGAAACAGATTCCAGGTCTCATAGAGACTGTAACCAAGACAGTGCAACTGTAGACGTAAGCTATAGATTTTTATACCTGAATTCAGCATCTATACTGAGATGCTGTGACTAAGATAACGAAATTGTGACAACACTTTGAAATAAAAGGAGATAATAAAAAATAATAATAATAAATTAAAACTCTATTAAGGTGTCAAACCATGTAGCGTGGGAGAAACCCGCACTAACAAGGGGACACAGACTCTATACTCGAACACTTGCAGCAGCTCTTAAAACCTGAGGACTGGGTCGAGCATGGCAAGAGTGTAGATGTGTTCTTGCTAGCTCCGTTATAAAAGTTTGTATATGGCCTTAGTTACATGGCACAGAAGGTAGAAAAGTTTAAACAAAAGACCCATATAGAGAGAACTGGACCGGCTTGGAGAAGTAAGTCAATATCTTCTGAAGAAGATTCTCTTTCCCCGCTGGAGAAGAAAGTCGAGTCAAAAGACCACATGGAGTCAGAGTCCGGAAGCGAAACCGATGATGTTGTCGCAACGCTTGAGGTGGTTAAAAAAGTAATGCCTAAGATTGAATTAGTTGTAGAGAAACTTGATAAGATGGAAAGGAAACTGGACAATCTTGAAAGCTACATGAAAGTTGTTGACGGAAAGGTTAATTGACTGCAAGAGAAGATTGAATGCTTTGAATCGTTCAGCAAAGACGCTGCATCATCATTAAAGGTGTTAGATAAAGGAATGTCTTTTGCGAACTCCGAAATTGAGAACATGAAGGAGAAAATGAAGCACTGGGAAAAATTTCTTCAAGAAAAAACAGTGCAGGTGGAGAGAAGCTTCAGGGAGAGATCGAAACATCGAGGGATGAAAAGCTTTACATGGAAGTGTACCAACGACGAGAAAACCTTCCCTTTTATGAGATCAGAGAAGCATCTGGCACCACTGAGGAGAACGTCAAAGAGGTGTTAGTTGGATTTATGCAGAATGAGCTGGATATCAGTGAGGCGGATACCATTGAGTTTCAAAGAATTCATCGCATTGGGAGGCTCAAACCCTCACAAGATAAACCAAAACCAATCATCGCTCATTTTCTGTGATATTCTGATAGAGAGTTGGTGATGTTAAGGGCAAAGAAGATGAAAGGAAAGGGTCTTGGAATATCGGCAGACCTACCAAAGGAAATCGTAAACCGCAGAAAGGAATTGATGCCAAAGTTTAAGAAAGCAAAAGAAGATGGGCAATCAGCGTTCTTTAAATGTTCAGAGCCGGATAAACTGTACACTGAGGGAATCCAAGTTTATTAATTTCACCAAGCTTAAAATAAAATTTTTCGTTTTATTTGCTAAAATGGAGCTGCATCTTTAGATTCTAAAATTAACATCATACATGCAAGATTCAGTTCATTAGTAGCACAATTAACAGCTTTTATTGCTGCCTACTGTTTTATTTGTATGTTTTATTGTTGTTGTAAGTGTTATGGTTGTAAAATAGTCTTTTTGTAGTTTTTTTCAATGTTAGTTAGATTATGTTTTTTCCATATTTTGTACAAGCAACATACAAATTATTTTTTAAATTTTTTGGCTGAAAGTTTTGGCAATTTGTTAACTATGATCAGGAGCCTTTTTCTAATGATTTACGAAATTAATAATGTTCACAAAACTTAATGTAAATTTTGGATTTTTTTTCATTAAATGTTCTAGGGATCATGTCTTTTGATAAGCAGAAAGCGCTTTTTCACTGTTGTATGAAAGACAAAGCTGATATAGTTTTTCCACAAGAAACATATAGTACACCTGAGGTGGAGAATGTTTGGAAGTCCCAGTGGAGGGGAGAGCTGTTTTTCAGCCACGGCTTGGAACACAGCAGAGGTGTCTTAACACTTGTCAAGGAAGGACTTGACTGCCAATTGAAGGTATGTAAACAAGATGAATTGGGTCATGTTATTCTGAAGGGCATTGTGCAAGGTCAACCTTTTATTTTTGTAAATATCTATGCTCTAAATAAGGTCAACGAGCAATGTGTTTTTTATGATGCAATTCATAATGAGTTAGCTAAAGTGGAAACTGATGCAGACCATCAGATAATAATAGGTGGCAATTTCAATGTTATTTTGGATCCTGATTTAGATGGATCGGGAGGGAAACCACAATCAAAAGAATCCTCTAAAAAAATAGAAAATCTGTGTTCCTCATTTGATTTGATAGACATTTGGAGAATCAGAAATCCAGGTGCTAAACGTTTCTCTTGGAGACAGAAAAATCCAGCAATTCAACGCCACCTAGATTACTAGCTAATAACTAATAGCGTTCAAGAAGAGGTAGAGAAGGTCGACATTGTTCCTGCCATTAGGTCTGATCACTCTGCCATTACGCTACATATCAATGGTATGGAAAACATGAGTTACGGACATTCCTTGTGGAAATTTACTGCAAGTTTATTGGAAGACGAAGAATATGTGAATAAGATAAACACAAAAAGTCAGGAGTGGATAGAGGAAAATAGAAAAAGGAAAATAAAGGAAAACAAACTTTACAACTGTACATGGTGAAGGCTGACCATAGAATGTATCACCCAGCTAATGACCACTAATTTCAAACTGTAATCCCAGTGAACACTGCGCACCTCAAACCCGCCCTCAACCCTTGGCTCTGTGCTGGCAAATTAGTAATTTATGCAAATTTTGGATTATCGTGTTTTGGCCATTTTAAATAAGAACATTTCTTACAAGGAAACCCTGTTAATGTGGTCACCCTCAGTGAAATGTTAACCTGTATAATCCTTTATAATTTTACCTCTTTCATACGTCTTCTAACCAAAATGCATTCATGAATAATTCACCAAACAAAACAAATATTGAGAAACAATATTGAACGATACTATTGTTTTAATTCAAATCATCTGTAAAATGACACTGACCTCCATCTTTAACTAATCAAACAACAATTTCCTTTTCAAAGAAGTCACTTAAAATAGACCTGAAAAGAAATTTGACACTACCCTGTCAATACGGCCACCCTGTTAGTACGGTAAAATTTTCATGGTCCCTAGGAGTATTATTGACGTTTCACTGTAATGTGAAATATACAAAGAGTTATTCTTGATTTAAGCTTACGTATAATCTTGCACTACCACTTCCAACAGTCAAAGGGAAACAGTATAATGGATCTGTCAATTCCGAACCTACTCATCCCCCACCCCCGTGCATTTGACAGGGATTAGGTCCCCACCATGGGGTATTTGCTTCCAAAGGGCTGCCCCTGGATGGGGCATTTGACAATGAAGTTAAATACAAAGAATTATAACTTGATACTTTTTAAAAACGAAAGCCTGCTTTAGTAAACATCAAAAGGATTAACCCTGTGGAAAGAACATGGATGTAAATTCTTTTTCTGAGATTTAACCTATTGTAAAGCTGCCTGTGCCATACCACCAACCCCAAAAATTCATGCTGGTCTGTCCCATAGGAGAAAATCGACATGAGAAGTAAGTATGGTGTGGGTTGTTGGTTAGGAAAAAAGGGCATAGAAGGTTTAATAGAAACCTTGGGAGATAAGATATTGTTATTTTTATAATAAAAATGGATTATATATTTGTTTGAAGGGGTAAGCCTTCTTCTCAATGAGTTTTCTCTGCAAACATCATCTTTGCAAGTTTGTCTTTGCCTTTGCAGAGACCGGTGTGCATTACTTTTGACCAAGTTAGAATCAATATTTTAATACGCTGTACACAAAAAAAGTTGAGTACATGAATAACAATCAAAATCAAACTTTAACAAGCTATTTACCAAATAGACAATGGTTTCTTCACATTATATTATTTTGCGCTCATAATACACAGCAATATCGTTATAAAATATACAAGTAATTTGGATGCCATCCCATGGGTGTAGCATCTGCACTATCTCACAATGTCACCATGAAGATTTTCTATGTACCAAAACAAGCTGTAAAATGCCCAATCAATGAGCGGGCTTGGAATTGACAGAGCCATGAAGACTGGGAGTTCTAAAAAACAATCAAATTACACAGATGACTGAACAAGAATATGCAAGATAGTAAATTTATGTTTGAGATAACAATTCAAGACAGGCAGTGAACAGGAAAGGGAAAATTTACTACAATAGATATGATATCTTTACATCACAATGAATTTAACATTGACTAGTTCCAAGCTCTTGCAGATTTATTTACTTGCTTGAACAATTGTTTCCTGTTGGTCGTGACTAGAGGGTCCGACCATCAGCCAAACAAACATTACACACACTCTACAAAAACAAATTAACAAGAAAACATTAAAATAAAGCTGAGCCACAAAATTATACACTTATCGTGAAAAACACTAGTGTAGGAATCACTTCCGCAAATGTATCACAAGTCATGGAAAAAGCCCCAACTTCAAGTCTGATTTTGACCATTAGCCCTATAGAAACGATGGGAGCCCCAGACTTTTCTTAAAATTGAACTATCAAACTAAAGTTACATGCAAAGATAATCCACAATACTGATCCCTGTCTAGCAAATGACCAAAAGATTGTATGTCAAGCGTGTGTGCTCAACAAACATTTTCAACATAGCACAATTTTCAGACTTGTTTTAATACAAAAAATGCTTACCTGCAATTGACACTTGGCAAATACTTGGCCTTGATATTGCACTAGCAGCTCCTAGAAAAAGCTCGTTTGATTCCCTTGATGAGCGCCGAAACAGGTTGAGAAATGACAACCTACTCTCAACACGAAAACAACAAATGGGTCCACCATTGCCGTGGCAGAACTCAAATACATATACTAGATGTTTTGGTGTGTAGTATCGCTGTACATTTTTACGAGTTGTGCCGTATTTTGATGAGCCCGCAGGGCAAGTCAAAATACAAACAGCAAGTAAAAATACTAAAGCAATACTACACACCAAAAAATCTAAGTTTTGCCTGTGGGCACCGACTTGTACAGCAAACAGGTTTTCTTCTGTACAAATAGTATCTGTACAGTATCACTGTATATTTGTACTGTTATTAGGACCATATTCCTTGCAGTTGGATAATAATGTGATGTACCAGTATGCAACACTTCATATTGGGAAGTAAATTTTGATTGGTACGCTAAAAAAAACACTCAGCATTGGATCGGAGTTAATCGCTTCTGGGTGATATACTTCTGGTGAGGACCTCATGTGACTACTGTTTCAGAGCCGTTGATATATTGCACTCTGCATTATCTGAAATTGTCTCACTAGTTCCCAGACTAGTTGTAAACTTTATCGCTCCGTAAAAACTAAAATCTTAATATAAGATTTTTCTTCTTACCTCAGCACCAGAACAAGTTGTCAGCTTCTGTTCTGGTGCTGAGGTAAGACTGCAATGCAGACGTACGAATGCAATACAGACGTACCCGCATAATTAAATCAAAGAAAAGCGTTTGGTTATAATCCAGTTACAATGAGAAATTGCATAATTTGTTATCGAAATATCTATTTAAAATTACGTTGTACTTACCAACAGAGGTGACAAAAATGCTGCCAAAAACAAGAGCGTACATGAACACGAAACTTTCCATAGCCATGCCCTAATAGGAGTGTCCGATAACTGCGTGCGCACCAAATTGAACGGACACAACCTTCATGATGATAGGAAACAGGGCGTCCACGATAAGAGTCGTTTTAAAGCACTAAACACAATGAAAAGATAGCTAGCTACTTCATATACGGTATGACGTCATGCTCTGTTAGCTTCAACCAATGCTCCTCTCGTGACACCTTACATGACAAAGAAGACCGCAAGCGACAAAAATGCGTAACCAAATCGATATGTCGCCGTTACTCGTCAGTCTGCTCGAGCGGGCACAGCAGTGAAAGTAAATATTTGGATCAATCCTCTTGCAACGAATATTCGCGTCCACTATGTCTATATAATAAAAAGAACATAACACGTTAGCTCGAAGATATGAATTTTATGTTCTCGTGGCAAGAACAATATCTCACGAGTGAGCGTAGCGAAAGAGCGTTGTTTGCCACGAGAACATAAAATTCATATTCTCGCGACCGTTCCTTCATATATGATACGGGAGACTATATGGCATACTGGCATGACGTATATACCCGGAATTGACTTACTATCCAGGCATAGTACAATTCGCGTTTCTTATATGGAATACGTCATGAAAGAGGTACCTTTGGCGTACGAAGCCTGTGTTTATACTTCCTTATTCTTTCTTTGAAGGGAAAAGTCGATGGGAAAACTTAAACTTCGGATAGTCAGTGCCTTTATTGTTCTGTGCCAGTTCTTAAAACTTTCAGGTTAGTAAGCTTTTTCTGTTGAATTATTTGCGGTGAAAACGGCATACAACAAGAAGGAAATTGTTGGATGCTTTCGCATTGGCGAACGGGTGTTCCGCTTTCCAAATTTGATCTCTCAAGTTAATTCTACAACCTAACTTGTTAAAGGTGACATATATGGGGTTGAAGAGACTTTCGAAGAGGGATTTTGATGTCGCTTTGTCGCTCGTTTGCTAACCCACCTGTCGCCTGTTTGGTAAGGTCAGTAAGGGACAAGTACAAATGTCGTTGTCGCTTTTTAAGTTTAGAATACTAATGTCGCTGTTGTACTGAATTTGTGCGATGAAGTAATTTCTATAATTTACTTCTGTTAGTGTACGTAAGTGAAGATTAACCACACTTAAGTTTACGTTTAAGTTTTCTAATGGCTTGGTCAAAGAGGCACTGATAGGGTAAATTCCGGTTGGCAACACGGATCTCAAACGGCGACATAAAGGTGCTGATAAATGACGACGAACGACGAGCCGCCCACGCGAAATTACGACAGCAACGAACAGAAAAGTGAAATAGACAGCGATCGGCGATTTAAAAATTAGACAGCGACTTGCAGCGCATTCAGGAAGAAGAAAGTGTGTATACTTTCCGTGAGTATTGACAGTCTACTACTATGTTGTTTACCTGCATTCTATATTGTTCAGAACTGTTTGCAACTACAGTATGTTGCTTCTTATCATGGAAATCATATTTATCCTCATCCAGTTTTTTCAGTTTTTCTTTGGAGGTCTACGGCTGTAGCTTTATTTTGAGAAAGCTATAGTTGCTGAAGCTGGTTGAAAGGCCAAAATTAAAAGAGAACATCAAATGTACAAATGTCACGAACCACAACCCTCTAAGTTGCGACCATTTTAATCGCCATGGCGACTAGAATTTTGGAGCTGGCAACTAAATTAGAACACAAGTCGCCAGCTTGGTGACTAAAATTAACGTGACCTATGCGTCAGGAGCTTGAGCGGACTATCATCCGGGGCGAAAAGAAAAACGTTCTGAGCATTAAGAATTCACTTTGCAAAGCTAGTTGTTGTGGGATTTTAACCAACAGAAATGGAGACTGAATAAAATGAAATGTTACACGGTAAACAAAGATCAAGG
>Ga0126338_10002322_pt1:5000-13016 | contig 13016 bp, 9 predicted proteins | sample OrbCmetagenome_2_FD_92529 | JGI IMG/M metagenome (GOLD analysis project Ga0126338, IMG submission 92529) | Coral microbial communities from Petempiche,Puerto Morelos, Mexico - Orbicella C C metagenome | ecosystem: Host-associated > Invertebrates > Cnidaria > Coral | place... | reverse complement strand
TTCTTTTTTGGCTGGCAAAAAAAAAAAACCGGGGGGTTTTTTAAATTTTGGCGGGAGTTTTTCCCCACCCGGCTTTTTTCCCCCCCCCCCCCCCCCACCGTCAACATGACGTGTTTTATGACTCCATCCGTTCTTTATATAGTCATTTCTCCTATCACAAATTTTTAATGCTCTTGGCTTAGAAAGCTTTTTAACCCAAAATTAATGCACCATTACAAACTTGAGCAAATATTTAAATATTTCTTTGTGGTTGTTACCCACAAGTTTTCAATTGATGTTCAGTTTTTTAACTCTGGTTGTAAACTTTACTTGGATGTGCTCGGGTAAAACTGATAAGCTGAAAATAACTTTTCTGAGGATATTTAAAATGTCATTAATTTTAAGGAATAGAAATGGTGAAAAAGAAAAGAAATAAATACTTTATAAATATATATTTACAAGAGACGATGGTCACTTCATATTAATATTTCATTACATGAAAATCCCTCTGTAGAGCCATCAACCCAAGTTTTGTAGAAATGTCTTGTTAGATTTAATGAGTGCATCATTTTATTCTTCATCTAACTCTAATTTCTTTCTCTCATTTCAGTCATTTCTTAAAATTTAAGATTTCTCACAGACATGCATGCTTTAAGCCTTCTTTTTAATAGTTGCATAAATTGCTTCGTAGAGCAGAATTTAGACTTGTAGGCTTTTATATGCATACCGTAATTATAAACCCCCCCGGGTTATAGGCCCATCTACCCGTAAACCAAATATATACGCCCCGGATATAGGCCCTCCTGTAGCTTTCCTTGTTTCTAAATTCGTTTTATTATAATGTTTTTTAAAAGCTTAATTACCAGTAAATGAAAAACCTATTTCGATCAACATGTGCAGCTATAGCTCGTTTGGAAACGGTTTTTTATTTCGTTTATAAGCTCCCCACCCCCCGGTCCGAATATAAGCCCCTCCTTTTACAAGCCCATTCAAAACCCCTTACTAAGTAGTATAAGTCCAGGGCTTACTGCGAGCGGCAGTTTACGGTAGTCGTTTAATTGTTCATATGATCTTGGGTCATCATTCAGATCATTTCGTTGGATTCATAATCCCATTTTCATATCTATAAAAGTATTTAAGTAAGATTTTCAAGACAATCATAGAGTGCAAGTTAAATTCAATTCCATACGATAGGTTGTCCACTAGATCTCTTTTTTAAACGGCGGAGGAAAACCACGGAATAACCCACGAAACACCTTCACTGAGTGAATCGCCAGCTTTCCTATAGATCGTTTTCATGTGACGTCTAGTTACGTCATTTTCTAAAATCGACAACTAAAGAGCCACCAAATTTTTTATCCCCATCAGGCATAAGAGGGGGTAAATTTATATCTGTTTACAATGTTACAGCTCAATATATAGTGTGCTTCGTTTGAAAACCAGCGTATTTTGAATTTCAGAGTTATGGCGGTGCGTGGCGCAAAGCTACAGTCGCATTTGTCGAAAAATATATACCTATCTCATGATTTTTTATAGCTTTTTTAGAAGTTAGATCATTAGGAAAAGTGCTTATGTAAATGTTTGTTTGTTCAATTCAGATAATCAGTCGCCTAGATAGCCAAAGTAAGTTCCAGATGTTTACACTATTTTCCGGCCGCCATATTGGTGCACCACAGAGGTACTGGGCTCTGTAAATTTCTGCGAAACATTTCGACAAATATCTGCAGTCTGGGAAAACGCACAAACCTAAAACTTGGAGAAGTGTCTTCTCTATTTCTTATAAGATCACAATTTCTTGACTTTATCCACTGAATGGTTTTCGATTTATGGTCATTTATCTTTTTATTGCGTGACTGTGAAAGAGATCTATTGTAAACGAAATGTGTCCACCGAGTGTGCTTTTCGAACGACAGGTAATCAAGACAAGAAGTAAATATATATATAGCCCGGTAAAATGCCCCTGTTCTCATTATCTCTAAATTTAATTTTCAGTCAGTTCTTCTAAGGAGCTGCCAATGAATTACAATTTTCCCGCGCAATTTTACTGTCAGCGGTAAACTTGATTTGGATCATGTGATCAATGCCCGCCAAAACAGAATCGTTCTTCGAAGTTCGCTTCGAAGGAAACCTGCAATTGGTGTACTCGTGTTTTATGCTTTTATTTTCAGTTTTTATGACCTTTTATGAAAGAAATCCGTCTTTTCATATATCCCAGGTGAGTAAAGATGTTTTCTTGACAGAATAGGAACTCAAACAAATGCCTAAAGTTGTACATATTTCAGCTAATAAGAGGTCGTCGCTTTTGGCTGAGATGTCCATGATGTTGATAAGCTCAAAACGAGCTTTTAATTTCTTCAACGTTTTCGCCACTCTCGGTGTTATTATTACCCTATGGTGCCCAAGTTGTGTTAAGACATGCAATACGGAAACTGTAGGGAATTCTGCCTCTCGAGCAATAACGCCGAGATAGGCTAGGTGTGCATGTTCTTCAATGGGCACACTGTTTCGTGTGATGTTCTCACATCATGGTGCATGTACACGTATGATTAATCTTAAATGTTTTAAACTGTATTTAACTTAAGTTCAAGTCATATAAGCTTATAAGCTAATGTATACCGCATTTATCACTAATCATAACTTTCTGCCGTATTGTAAGTGAAATTTTGCGTATAAACTTAGTAATTGTTTCTTTATACCTGCATGTGGGCTTCCATGGTGAAGAAATATAAACTTAATTATAGCTGTATAATAAGACTAAGCTTATATGTAAGCATTTAGCAACAGTACATGTGATTAGATTGTAGAATACTACTTTCATTTTATGTACATGTTTGATACATTAATTCAATCCAGTTGAAGGAGTGTTTTTTTCATCAATCTCCTATAATTATATTGTGTTGCCTAGAAAATACAAGTATTCCTAACACCATATCCCTCCTGTTGAAGATGGTTAGGTTTCAACTCCTACCCCTCTGGAAGTTTTTTATTTACTTCGTACTTCCACTGAAAATTTTTGACTTAGAAAACCCCCTCCCCTATGTTTGTTGTAAGCTGGGCTAGCTCCTGTAGGTGACCATCTTTCGCTTACAATTGTAGTGGCCGCTAACCGGAACTATTATTATAAGCGGCCAGCTCCAGTTACAGACAGCTTTTTCTCGTCCTGAGGGTGTCTGCTTACTAGGGCATCCACCATAATGTAGAATCAATATATTGTTAGTGATAAATTATCATGAAACTGCAAACAGAGATAAGCTCTAACTTTATGGGCAACTAAGCTCAAATGCAGGTTTTACCCTTAAGTTTACTCATGATACAGTGTACTGAAGGCCAAAGCCCAGGGATGTTTCACTGTTAGTGTTTTATTTTTTAGTATAAATGATGCCTGTTGTGCAACCTGATGAAGAAGAGGCTAGTGGAAGCAGTGCAGCGCCTAGCCCCTCTGTGGGTACACCATCTCCAACTAAGAGCAAGGTACAGAACTAATACCACAATGCCATGCTTCAAATAATAGTACAACTGCATGTATAGTAATAGAATTGGGGTAGATTTAAATGAATTGGTAGGTTAATGAACAATATTTTTCGACAGTCCGGCTCATCACCAAGACGTAGTGGCAGAAAGGTAAAACAGCGGATCTTATATGGTCACCAGCGTCTGCCTGGTGAAGTGCAATTGACACCACAGCAGTCTCAAGTTAAGAAGACAAAGAGAACCCCAGAGAGTGGCTCAGATGATGAGGAAGAAGAAACAGGAGAAGCTGGGTAATGAAAAAAATTGTAAATGGTCGACATCTTGTAAAACAGTGTATCAAGTGAGAATGAGGTTTTGCTACCTCACTGGTTTGCCTGTATTTGGTGTAACTTACAGAAAATATGCAGCATTTGTTTGTTGTATTATGATTACATACAGCCATGTAAAAATAAAATATTTTGATTTCGCTTCATTTGCTTTCTTTAGAGAACAGTCCTCTGTAAATAAATCAAGTGATGACAGCGACTTGGAAACTCCAGTTCAGGCTCCCACACCAGGAAGAGGAAGGAAAAGAGCTGCAGGAATATTTAAAGCCACTCCGGTACGTTTATGTGTATTCCCCTAGTATGATAACATATGACCTGCGACAAAAGAACACGATTTGTACCTGTTTTGGAAGTCCTGGAGTAAGAAAACAAAAGAAAAGTCTCAAAAAGAAAATTTGGTACCTGTACATGTACCTGAAAGTCATTGAATTAGACATTTCTGTCAATTGTTTGTAATTCTATAAATATTTTTCAGGTAGAGTAAACAAGTTGGAAGTGTTCTAGATGTATTTTAAGCTGTTCAGATCAGTATTCTGTAATTTTGTAAAAGAAATAGGAGTTCAAACAGTTCAAATTTGAACTTTCACACTGTGTGTGTTGGTAAAATGCATGTAATTTTAATATCAGTCTGCTTAAAATTAATAATTATCTATTAATAATTTATTTGTTGGTTTATTCTTTTTTGCAGGCAGCCAAAAAGGCTAAGTCTAAACAGCCTTCTGCTCGAAAGTCATCTCAAAAGAGATCAAGGAAGTCTAAAGAGGGTTCAGATGCAGACGAGAGTCAAGGAACCTTGTTTGACATTGTTAAAGCTGGAAGGGGAGCTCTCAGGGTATGTTGTATTGTGCAAGGCAGCTGTTAATAAAGACCAGTGAGAACTATACAATGGGTATCTGAGGCATACTGTTTTACATGAAGCGATTGAAGGCTGTTTTCAGGAGAAGTTGACTGACCTGAAGGTTATTATCGAAAAATTTAAATGTTTAATTAAATTCATGTCACTACCTGGTGTAAACGAGATGTTACAGTGGCTGTGCACAGAGGCACAGTAACTGCATCTACCAAATAGGTCCTTGTCAACGCTTGAAAATCCAAAATTAAATCGATGACGTGGGTGCTAATAAAATGAAATCGTTAATTGGCAGTCAAAAAATTTAATGCAGTTTTGTCCTTGTTCCAGGCTGTTGTTGATGACTGGATTGAGAGCTACAATTCAGACAGAGAAAATGCTATGGTGGACCTCATCCAGTTTTTTGTCCAGTGTTGTGGTTGCAAAGGTTTGTTTTGAATTCAAACAAGTTTTATCTTGGCGCTCTAGACGTGGCTTATTTCTGAGTTATTTCCATTAAACACAGGGGTATACTGTAAAAAGGTTACATAAAGCAGCATTATTAGAAGATGGAAATTTTTGGCGTGAAAATTATTAAAATGCAGCAGCAGCAGACAAGTTTAATTTCATTTTTATCTTTATAATTTAGCAGTTTCCTTTTTCTCCCTCCCTTTACAGGAACTGTAACTCCTAAAATGTTGGAGGAAGAAGAAAGTGTTAATGCAATCCGTCAACTCACAGAGCAATTTGATGAGGTCAGATCTTTTACGGAGAAATACACTTAAACTTGAGCGATAATCTGTTGTGCATACATGTGCATGCAGGCTCCAAGGAAGTTAGCAGGGCTGGACACTAACTTTTCAACTTACTAGCCAAGCATTGTGGTTGGCTACCTAATTACATGAAATTTTCGTGACACGTTTATTTCGTGATTTGGGGGTGCACATTTTTCACGACACTTAAATTAGGTGATTTTCCAAAAAAATGTATTTTGAATCACTTTAACTTTGTGTTTTTGAGTAATAAAAAATTTATTTCCTTGGCAATGTTATTTAAACATGTCTTTGAATTTAGTAAAGTGACTCTATCGAAGGTACAATAACGTCAAAAGTAACAAAACACAATGGCGGTACTATATGTCAACAGTAACATAATGTATGTTTCTGATACTTACTTATTCGCATCACTTTAATTTTGCGACTTTTTCTTTAAATTGCGAAATTTGCAAAATTAACCTGTCGCAAAAATTTCAGGTAGGTCCAATAACAACAGAATTACTAGCAAGACCTGAAAGCACAACACAAGTGACTCTCTTTAATACATAATGTTGGTAATTATACTGTACTTAAACTAGTTTAAAAAAAGTTCCAGTTCCTGAAAAGACTTTAAGGACTCTGTTTTTCTCTGAGACTTCCCTGGAAAAATATCAAGATCCCCAAGACGTCACTGTAAAAACTGTGGAGACTTCTTCACAGACAGGCGCCGTAGAAATGTTTCAAAAGCAAAACAACTATCTGAACAATACTGTAAACTGTCGTTGGTGAAATTTGACTGCTAAAAACGGCTGGTTTAAATATCGAAAGAATTAAATCTTTCTCATCTAATTATTTCTGTAGTGGTAAGTTTGTAAGTATACATACAACAACAAATCACCCATGTATTGTTATGCTAAATGAAATGTTATCCCTTTACAGTTCGCACTGTTTTGCACATGAAAAAATGTCATAACAAAAAAGAGCATTGATGTGTGCTTTCAGAAAATGCTGTCTTGTTTGTCAAATGTTTCTTTCAACAAAAGTAACATGTTCAGTTCCCTGTTTACCTACCACCCAGCAAAAAGTAGACAAACTTGAATTTGCATACATGTACGTGCTGTACAGCACATGCCTGGTACCATGATATGTCCACAATGAAACTCTGACCTTGTTTCCGAGAAAAGTGTAAATTTTGTGTTTGTCTTCCTTGAAGGAGACAGAAACTAGTTCAGCCAATTTCATTTTGTTGACCAGCCAAAGTGGCTAGAGGAAATCAACAACCTACTAGCCAAAACTAAATTTCTGTAGTCTGTGGCTAGTTGGCTACCGTTAGTGTTGAGCCCTGGTTAGCCACAGTGAAGTCTTCTTTTCCCCCTGATATGTACTGTACAAAGATGACCAACTTTCTGTTATATGCATCTTGATTTATATTCAAAATTACTTGTAAGTTCAAGGTTGCCACATTAAAACACCATGTATTTTCAGTGACTATGACAGTGGCACAGCTGACTAACATTTCTTTTATTCTTAACAGGACAGCCATGAATATCCTCTCATTATGACAGGTCAGCCGTACAAAAAGTTCAGGGTAAGTACTGTTCATTAGCTTCTGATGTTCAGATATTGTAAAATTTTGATAAGAAGCCTTCCCCCTTGAAAAACCCTTTCTACATATGTAGGAATTGAACCCCTACCCCCCCTATAGGCTTAGATGCAAAAATTCTAATAATAACAATAGTACCCTCTCTTGACTCCACCATCTTCCCCCCTGGACAAAACCGTCACATGTAAGGTCTAAGGCCAGGGCATGAAAAATGTATTCATAACAGTTTATGGTAAATTGAGCTACCGTAGTCTACTTCCTTGTCGTTAAAACCACATACCAAGTGGAGTTTCTTTACAGTAGAATCTCAATATCTTGTACTTGGTTATCTCGAAGTCCTCTGTGTCTCAAACACAAATCATTTTCCCTTGGGAAGACTTTTTCATTTACTTAGTATATTCTATCTTGAACCCCCAACATCCCAAACTACACTTTTTGTTTCCCCTAAGAGTTTTAGACAGTGGGTTTCAACTGTTAGTATTTCAATATCTTGACTGTTTGCGTTGATGAAACTTTTCTATTAAACCTCTTACCAGGAGTTTTTGTGTTCTGTTATCAGGTGAACTTCGTAGACTTTGTAGATTCGCTGATTCAGCAGTGTCAACACAGCATAATCTATGACGAGTACATGTTGGACACATTGGTGTCCTGGTTGATCAGATTGTCTGACTCACAAGTCCGTGCCTTCAGACACACAAGCACACTAGCTGGTAAGAATTTAACTGTGGGCTGTGTACACTTGAAGGGAGTGTTTACAGCTAGTCATTGCAATGTTAGGAATAAGGAATCATGTGTACAGGCAACTGCAGTCTAGTGTTGATTGATACACTCGACCCTTGCTCAGCATCTTGATCGACACATAACATTTCGACATTTCGACATTTCAGTCAATACTCGGTCAACACTAGACTGAAACTCGATTGACACTTGATTGACAGTTGGTTGATAGATGGCTGAGTGTAGGCCAACTCATATGTATTGATCAAAACTCGATGGCATGTGTGTAAAATTTTGTCAACTTGCGAGTGACTGTCCTCTGAGTAGTTGATTGAG
>Ga0126338_10002320_pt1 | contig 13027 bp, 6 predicted proteins | sample OrbCmetagenome_2_FD_92529 | JGI IMG/M metagenome (GOLD analysis project Ga0126338, IMG submission 92529) | Coral microbial communities from Petempiche,Puerto Morelos, Mexico - Orbicella C C metagenome | ecosystem: Host-associated > Invertebrates > Cnidaria > Coral | place: Petempiche,Puerto... | reverse complement strand
TCTCCTCTCCTCTCCTCTCCTCTCCTGTCCTCGTCTCCCGTCTTGATTTTACGAAGATATTTTGTCATAATTTTATCGTGACAATATTTTATCCTTGAGGCAGGTCTTGGGTCCAGTGTCTCGCGAAAATTTTTCCACTCGCGTGACACATCACATATCACATCGCTTCCACGAGAATAACAGCATGTGATTGGTTGGTGTCTCTGTGTCCTTTGTCTTGCTTCACACCGCCTCACACTCAAAAGATCGCATCACGTTCTACTTTCTTGAATCGACGTGTTAGGATTAGGTGTGTTCCAATTCACTCAGTTTTGTATTGTACAAACAAGCAATGGCTGATAGTGGAGCAACCGGGCGAAAGATAGTTTTGGGTGTGGATGCCAGCGACCACAGTGTGCGAGCTTTTGATTGTAAGTATTTTCAGACTTTTTATTTAAGCTTTTTAGCAAGCTACTTTAAATGTCTTATATAATAACCTTAATTCACTCTTTGCACAATTTTTTAGTCGGGCACAAAGTACAACGTATTCATGATCGTGCCCGTTTTACCTTCGAATAAACCATTTCGAAAATCAGGAACAATTATAAACTGAAAGATCCAATCATTCGAGATTCGTGCCTATATTCACGACTTTGCACAGCAGGGTAAGCCTGAATACATTAAATTTTGTATTTTCGAGCGAATGCATGTTGCTCGGGATCACAGATAGCGATGGAATGCTCGTGGACACTGGCGAAAAATTTGCATTTATTTTTAGCGGAAGATTGACTTGTAAACATGTTATTTTTTGAGTACAGGTAGCCACTGAATTGTGTTTAGACACAAATTGAAAAATGTTAACGAAATACAGTACCATAGTAAATGGTTTGAACTACTGAACTACTGGAAATACAGTACATTGGAAATTATACACTTGTCATGTGAAACATGTTTTATTTGTATATATAGTCACGATCATAGTCCATCGTTGAATGATAGTGGGCTCATTATTATAACCAGTAAAGATTAGTATGATGTTTGGAGCTAATAGATAATTTTTTTTTGGGAGGGGGAGGGGTTATCCATTATACCCTGTACCCCTCCACGATGCCCTTGTCCCACTCTCCCTTGCTCTGGAAGAGAACATTCTGTAAATTTCTTGACATAATCAACCATCTTAAATTAGTTGATTGAAACTGCTTATTTCCTTGATGTACTGTTTTACAAGCTGTATGACTTTTCAATGTTTGGAGGCACAGTCACTGGCCTGTTAGTTACAACATTGGATTTCAATTGAGCGGTCATTGCTCAAGCACTGGCGCACGCAAGCAGGGCTGTCAATAAGGTTCGTAACCTGTAACATCTGCTATGGCTGAGTATATTTGATGGGCCTTGATGTTACAGGTGAACAGGAATATATTTGATACAATTCACCCTTGGAAAAGATAATCAGTTTGTTAAGGGTGTGAAGATAAAGGCTACAGTTGACTCAAAACTTAATGACAGCCCTGGGCTGGGCGGTAAATTATGTTACCACCACTGTTCTTAAATTACTAGGCAAGAACTCAGTTCTGTATAAATGGCACTAGCAAATGTTAAGACAACCATAAAAAATCTGGGACCAGTATTATGAATTTCAACTGTTATTATATTGCTGGTGTCCCTTTTACACGAGAATGGCAATCAGTTGTTTCAATACATTTTTATGTTGATAGTAAAAACTTTTAAGTAGGCAGCTGTTGACAGTTCATTTTTGACCACAATAATATCAGTTTGTGGGAAAGTAGGCAGAAAATTTAGACAAATTAGCTTGACAAAGTTTATTAAAATATTTGTTGGTTGCTGCATGTCATACATGTAGAAATCTTTAATTAGTACTCCTATGTTTTCAGCAAATATTTATTTAGTTGTTTATTTCACACAGGGTACATCAAGAATATTTGTAAAAAAGAAACAGACACTTTACTTATTATCCATGCCCAGGAGTATCCAACCATTCCTGCCGCTCCCTACCCCTGTAAGTATCTCAAGCAGCTTCTGTTAAAAGCACTAATACTTTAACTGCCAGCATTTTGTTATGGTGTGAATAATATTGTAGCTGTTTTCTAGTTGTGTCTTTTTGTGTGTGTGCGTGTGTGTACTTGTATAAATGTGGTGAGATGTATATATTACTGTGTAATACAATTACAATTTCTTACTTATATGCTGCACTTGTCTGAAATGTTTGTGTGTAACCAATCCAATAAAGCTTTCTTGCATAAATATTACCTGGTCGGTCTATCAATTTGAACAAAGACAGGTTCAACTGTAAAAGCGGTTATATAGTATGCTGGACAAAACTGTTCTGGATCGACATTACAAATATTTTGTGTCCTTTCAGATGGTTATGCATACTATGAGGAGTGGCAGCATTTAGTGCAGAAGAGTGACCAGCAAGTGAAGGAACTGTTGGAAAATTTTGGAACAAAATGTAAAAATCTTGAGGTTTGTGAAACTTTTTTCTGCAAGTTAGTTAATATTTAAATAAATGGAAGAACTTGTACATTAAATTTAATTAAGATGTCAGTTGCTACTAACTTAACAATGTCTGTTAGTTTTAGATCTATGTTATTATGCACAGCAATAATTTATTAATGATTTTCAGGGGAAAATAATAACTTGACTATGGAAAATGTGTTGGAGTAAGAATGACAAAGGATTAAGTGATACAAATTGAAACCTCCAGTTTTTAATTAAAGGCTCTTAAGCCACAAATCCAGAATGGTTTTCCCTTTCATTGGGAATGTTTGTAAGATTGTGGTGAATAGTATCAGTGAGAGAAACAATCAGTTTTGTGGATTATGGGATACAGATTTTGGCAGGGCAGGTATGAAATTGCGTACATACCAAAACATTTTCCAAAATATCAGGGGATCCAGAAAGGGGTCCAGAGGGGATCCAGAAAGGGTTCCAGAAGGGGGTCCAGAAGGGGGTCCAGAAGGGGATCCAGAAGGGGACCAGATGGGGGTCCAGAAGGGGATCCAGAAAGTGGTTCAGAAAGGGTTCCAGAAGGGGATCCAGAAAGGAGTCCAGAAGGGGTCCAGAAGGGGGGTCCAGATTGCCTACCTTTTGTAGCAACCTGAGAAGTAGTTGCACTTCGACTATTGTCGTGTTGTTTGGGGCAACTGTGCCAAAACATTATCTGACAAATTACAGAGACTTCAAAATCGTGCTGTCCACGTCCTTACTCATTCTAGTTATGATGCTGACGCCAACCAGCTATTTAAAGAATTAGGCTGGGACAATTTAGAAACTCGACGTCAAAAACTAAAGGCTGAGATGGTCTAAAAGTCCTTAAATGGCCTTGGACCCAATTATTTGTCCTCAAAATTCATTCAGCGGAGTGATGTGATTACTTCTTACAATTTGCATGATTCTGATAATAAGCTTGCTATTCCCTTGCCACACACTAACCATTACAAAAATAGCTTTGGCTATAGTGGTGCAGTCCTCTGGAACAGTTTACCCTCAGCTGCTAGGCAAGCAACATCTCTGACTAATTTCTGACAATTGTCACTTAATTCCGACACGGCATTCATGTAAAACAGGCTTTTATTTAGTTTACTTTTCTTTAATAGTTAGCAATATTTTAAATTATAGAAGATTAATCTGTATACAAAGTCTTTCATAATAAGTTGTAGCTTTTATATTTAATTGTTAATGCCTGATGTATTTACCGTGTTTTTAAATAAAGATGATGATGATGATGATAAGTGAAATGAGGTATAAATAAGGTAAAGGAGAGCAATTCACAGAACCTTTCTAAAGAGAGATATATTCTGTATGTTTATCGTAGCTAAAGTTCAAGTTGTACAAGGAGGAAAACAACAGGCCTGGAGAAGTGATTTGCAAACTGGCAGAAGATGAGAATGCCCAGTTTATAATCATGGGTTCCCGTGGTGTTGGAACACTGCGCCGCACCTTCCTTGGCAGTGTTAGTGATTATACTGTCCATCACACCCACATTCCTGTGGTGGTTGTTCCACCTCCTCATCCTCATGGCAACCATCCTCATCCTCATGCAAGTTAACAATGATGGCTGATGACCCTTAGAGTACTTCAGTCATGTGTTATATTATTTTGCACTGATTGCATGTTGTCAATATTGCTCCTTGATCTTGACATAGAGAAGCAGAATGAAACAAATTATGGTAATTAATTTGTCAGAGACTATGAGGAAATTTGACTGCAGGAAACTAGATTGTTTCTTGTTGATGGAAAAAAAAAATTGGCCATGTTTCTTTATGAAGTAAGATTCCTTTTTTCAGAAATAAGTTGCAGATCTCTAAATTATCTATACTGCACTATTCATGATTCATTCCTTGTAGGTCAACTATTGATTCATCTTTATTCAATTATGCATCTGGTTCTGTAATATGTGTTTGGTTTTGAAGTTGCTCAGAGGAGAAATAAAATAATTATTGATAGCATCTGGTTTCATTGTTATCATATGGTTAATTCGGGAATACACTTAAAAATATTTAACAATGACAATATGTAAATTATTCCAAATTGCATCACAAAAAAATCATGTGATGTAAGATTGTTGTTGATGATGCTCAGATTCTTTGTGGTAATGATAACTTCATCACCAGACAAATAATATTGCATCTTTGGGTAAATATCTCTGTTATTGTGTAGAACTTGCATGTTCAGTATGACCATCATTATTCCCAAAACCAGGGGGAACTCCAACATGAAAAGGTCGGAAATGCTTGAAGGAAAATTTGAATTAAACCATTAAAGAAGACCAATCTGGTGGTGGTTCAAGCTTTATAATAATTTTGATCCCTACAAGATACCACTTAAAACAGAATGGGCTTGATTACCAGCTACTGTTCAGGAAAGGAGCCAGCGCTAGTAGACCAGACTTGAGAGACTAGCGGAGCTCATGCCTAAAAAACCAAAATAAGGGCATTTCTTGTGGTATTATTTCTTGGAGTGCACCCTTGAGAGCTAAAAATAGTGGCATTTCATCATCAACACCCTAAGTTAGACCAGAATCCTTGATTTATTATCCAAAGTAAGATGGCGAGCATCTGCAAGCTTTTGATATGAGAGTTCCCTCTGGCCCCAAAAGTCCACCACATTTGAAAGTAAAACTCATTTTTTCTTTTTTCTTCTGGAGAATATTCATACTCACCCCAAGAAGGGTTACTAATTGGAAATTCCAAGGAGGAGAGGGGGGTCTCAAAAGCCCAAGCTTTTTAAGAAACATATGAACCAAAACTAGCATTTCCAGAGGGATAATTTCAAACCAGAGAAACCCTCTGTTGGGGGAGAAATATTTTCTGGAACGACAACACATGTAGAAAGTTTATGAAAGTAAAATGGGGAGGAATGGTAACTGCTAAAACATCTTCCACAAAAAAAATCTGTCCTGTTCATAAATTGACTGTGATTGTCATCTTGAGAAGGGGGCCTTAACGCTAAAAACCCAGGGAGGGGCACTGCTTAGAGTGCTTTTTTGGTTTTGACCTTTTTGGGGTATTTAATCTCCAAGTTGAACCAGGACTCATTTTGAAGCTGGAAAGGCTACTCAAGAACTGGTTTAATTTTATGAATAGTATAGCTGTTAAATTTATATTTCACAGCTGGTGACAAATATTTATAATATTAGAAAATTATCAGTTAATGCAATAGGAAAATACAACATGAGAGCATTTAAATTAAACAGTCAAAATGAAAGCAGTTCTCATCAGCAACCTATAGAGCTATTCTGTCAATCAGCATGTAGAACCGTGAGAATCCAAAAACCTTTTGATCCCCCACCCCTACCACACTGGGGAACTGAGGCATGGTAAATTCATTGCTGTTCCCCTGACCTTTAAAATTCAGTCTCAGCTCATTCAGGGCCACTAGAAACGTTTTTCAAGCAACATTAACTTTTTGGACACTTTATGGCGCTTTTTTCCGCTTCCCTGCTGACGAAAGTAAAATGCGTGCATTTGGACGCGAGGATCTTGTACTTGTGCTTGCGGACGTGCTTTCTAGTCGACGTGCTTGCGCCCTCGTGCGTGCGTTGCATGCCTTGCGCGCGTGGACGACGGGAGGCTGCTGTATACCATAACAGCAGGCTCTGACAGGTACCAGTTTACAGTCGGCAACAGTCGACCACGTCAAGGTGTGAAACGTAAACATGGCGGAGAACAAAACCGGCGGTAGGAAAGTTCTCATCGCGATCGACGGCAGTGAACACGGTGATCGAGCATTTGATTGTAAGTTTATTAGTAGATAAAGACCGGTAATTTAATTTTCTTATTTCGTTGACGCATATGAGCAGCTACAATTCTCTGCAAGCGTGTTCGTGACCTTGGCCATGTCCTGCTTGCTGATGGTGTGAAAATTTCTCTTGGCAACTTCACTCCATATATTCTGAGAAATTGTGAATGTCGTTATCCTATACATGACAAATTCAGTGTCATGCTTCACTCTGGGTCGTCCTACTGGGATTAGGAAGTTTGAGGGAGTTTGCTAAATCGGACCGATAGCAATGGGGGGTGACCTCGCCCTGTCCATAATTATAATCATAAGTGCGATCTGTAGTTATCAGGTGATCAGAAGATAATTACAAAATTCAGAGCCATTTTAGTGCTCTTTGCGTGTCTCAGGAAGCTCAAAATCGACTTGTAAAGCACTATTCTTATTCAATAAAACACACTATTTATAAGCTTATTACAATTCCAGACTGGCTCCTTCATTGCCTTCAGAGCGTTATCTTGTTTTAATAATTATCGTTTCTAAACCAAAAAGTCCTAAAATTGACCAGTTATTGACAAATAACTAACTCTTAATTTCATTCTGTTGTGAATAAACCATATCACTAGCACCCTTCTCCTTTCTGACATGTTTTGTTTTGTTGAAAGAACTTCTAGGTAAGCAACAAATGTCAAAAAATCTTTGCACCAAACTGGTGATATGCTTCTGACCAAACTTATACTAAACTTGAGGTCATTCTCAACCTATGAAACCTGTTAGCATTTGCCCTAATGGCATTAGTTTGAATCCAATTTCAGAGAACTTATTCTTGTCGACCAAAATTTGTAATAATTATTCCACACTAATCGGTGCAGCAAAACAATATAAAGGTACATAAAGACATAAAACTTTATTTGAGTGTCGGAGTACATGAATATTTATTCACTGGTGCATTCACTCAGTAAACCCAAGGCTGTCTATGTCCCAGTATCCAAAGTTTGTATTTAGACAGGCATCACCATTGGACTGATGCTAACCACAAAGGGATAAGGATCAAAATAACTACCTGTGACATTTACATTCCAGGGTATATGAGCAATGTTCATTGTACTGGAGATGCAGTAGTTGTTTTACATGCCTTTGAGATTCCACCTCTTCCATATTCATCTGGACCATGTAAGTTCAATTTTTAAAATATTTTGTTCTTAATTTGTATGTTATGGAGATGCGGTGGCCTAGTGGTTAGTGCGCTCACCTCCAGATCAAGCAGTCTGGGTTCAAGCCCTGTTCGGGGACATTGTGTTCTTGAGCAAGACACTTTACTCCCACGGTGCCTCTCTCCACCCAGGTGTATAAACTAAATGAGTACAAGTGAACTTATTACTAGGGGTTAACCCTGTGATGGACTAGCCTCCCATACAGGGGGGAGAAGAAATACTGCTAGTCACTTCATGCCACCGAAACAGGGATAACCACAGACTTGATGAACCTCTTGGCTCGTATACAGACTTAACCCACCAGTATGTTGTCCAACATGTCTACATGTAAGTAACTGCATTAATTATTTTCATATGGTCTATATTTTTTTTCCATGGCAGTTGTGTTTGCATACTATGAAGAATGGAGTCAGATGGTGAATGATTTAAGAGAGCAGGCCAAAACAATGATGCAGGGATATGAGGAAAGATGTAAAGAGAAAAAGGTATCAAAACAAAACAGTTTCAAAACTCCCTCACAATTCATCTGCTAAAGTATCATAGATAGCAGGGAATGATATAGTGACTGGTCTATTTACTTTCAATTCGTATTGCACAAAAACCTTAAAAAATGCTGGTAAAAAAAAATAATAATAAAGCTACAAAAAACGTAGTTGTGAATATTGAAAGAAAGATCATAAGATGATTAACTACGCTTGTACCATGCAGATTTAAAAATTAAAAATTTAATTTGTATTTAATGAATGGGCTCATTGGGCACTTCTGCCACCCAGAAATTTTGTAGTTTTTTGAAGCCAATTATGCCTCCTTCAATATTACACCCAAAGAGCTTAAACTTTCAACATGTACTATGTTTCATAATATCTCTTAACTGTTGGGAGTGAATTCATATGTAACAGTAAATGATGCATCCTGCCTTCAGCTAGTAAGAGAACCAAATGAAGTTTACAGTACAAGCCCAATTGGTTTTACAGAAACAAGAAAAATCCCTGACATTTCTCGGTTTTTCTGGTCATGAATCAACAAGAATAAGGATGGCTCAGATAATTTTTAAAACAAAATTGCATTGTCTATACAAAAACATCTAATAAAATAATTTGCAGCAACCTTAAGATAAAATTCCCTGACTTTTCACTGACTTTGAACAGGGATTTAGAAACTCCCTGACCTGATACAAAACTTCCTGACTTTTCTCTGACCTTGAATAAAATCTAATTTTCCGTGACTTTTCCCTGACTGTGGCAACCCTGTCTTATAAGGTTTCCTCACCGTTTGTTTAATTATTTTTTTCTACATAATGTAACGTCTAGTTAGTTTATACATTAATAAGTTGATAATAAATTAATAAAATATTAAATAAATATCTTCTCAAAGCAAAGTCATGTGCTAATGAGCCAAAATGTAAACAGTGACATCAGCAACAATCCCCCTATTGGTTTGCCAGGCATTGGCGTAAAATGTACGCAAACCATCGTTTTCCTTTTGGTAGATTGCATATTAATTTTTGGTCATGAGCATATAAATGTACATGCATGCACACCTTGTATGATAAACAAAGTGTTCAAAGTGAGTCATTTTGGAGGGACAAGAAAACTTACCACTCAATCAAAGGAAATCTTAAAACAGTAGTTTATGAATTAAGGTAGACAAATGTTAAAGATGTACATAAATTCAACTGCCACACTAGAGAGTCACTTTTTTAGGGTGAGCATAGAGGTGAGATATATTCTGGCCTGACGCCATTAGTGTGAGTTGAGTTAATTTGTTGTTGGCCTCACCTTACTTAGCTTGTTCCAAGGGTTTTCCTCCAGGTTAAACCCAGGACATGCTTCACTTTTGCTGCTCTCTCAGTTCCAGTTTGTGAAGATCCTTGGCCAGAGTTTTATCAGGGAGGACATTTCTCCCAAAGGGCAGCTGTAATTGAGACTAGAATCCCAGAACACTTGATCCAGTACCCGGGGGGTACTCCCAGAAAAATTTGGTGGGGGTGTGCAGCCCACTTCCCAAAACCCTTACCCTACTTATAACCAAACTCTGCGATTTTCCCTACCCTATTTATGACCGTTGCAGCTGACACAGTTGCCCTAAACATAATTTTTGAAGGGGTTTTGTTTATGGTCTTATTGATAATGATGAAAAGGTAGCTCTTTCTAAACAACATAGCCAATTCAAGACTAGAGTGCAAAAACCATACCCTACTTAAGTCCAAAATGGCCAAAATCGATACCCTATTAAAAATGACCAAAACAGCTGAAAAACCATACCCTTTGGGGCCACACATACCTATATAGCCCATATAAGGGAGTACCCCCCCCCCCCACAGGATCCAGTGTCCCGTGCACTGTAATCAACCATTAGGACCCTGCATCTAAAATTTCATTTTCTTGTAATAACTTTTGCTATTATCCTTCATTTCAAACAGATTCATTATCAAATGATCCTGGTAGTCGGCAAACCTGCAGGTAATGTGATTTGCAGTGAGGCCAAAAATGAAAATGTGGACCTGATTGTAACTGGCGCCCGTGGACTTGGTACAGCTAGACGTACAATCCTTGGAAGTGTTAGTGATTATGTAGTGCACCACACCCACTGTCCTGTCTGTGTTGTACCACCTTCAGCGATGAAACTGGACTGTTAACAGCACCTTACTGATGTTATTAGTTATAGTGCATATAGGAGGAAGTAGTGGACAACAACTCAAGACTATTGATGAATTAACCCCTCACATGTAGCTTCCTTTTGTTTAGCAATCCTGTTTTAGAAAGATTCCACTGCATATAGTCAAGAACTTAGCTCTTGATTGTGTTGTGTATGTGGATATAAACGAAACAATTAACACTTAATGACTGTTCCTAGAGGAGCTGTTCAATTTGTTGTTTTTGTTTCTGTTGTTGTTGTTGTCGCTTTTGCTGCTGTTGTTGTTGTTGCTGTTGTTGTTGTTGTTGTTCCTCAAGAATTCCAGTGTTTCCTAGGTTGAGCTGGGGTTGTCGGCCAAAGAAAACCTTGAGATTAAAATATCAGTTTCCCAAAAATTGAAAATTTTGAAGAAAAACATTTTTTGGTATCATTTTTCAGATAGACCTTTTACGCAATAAAAATTCCACATAAAAAGATTGGTTTTAAACAAACTATGAGTAAAAACAATTTTTCTGATAATTACCTCTGATTGCTAGCTGTCACCAGTCACATGACACAAAGGCAAAAAAAGGTTTCTGTTATAAGATCACAAATAAAATCTACTGGTTTCCCAAGGGACCAGTCATTAAGTGATTAGTTACATCACACAACAAAGACATGAGTAGATCCATGTTAGGGAGGTCAGGGGCAGATCTAGGGGGAGGATGCAGGGGGTGCACACCTCCCCCACCTCCCCCTCCCCCCTCCCCACCGAGATGAAGCCTTCTTCTTCGTATTCACTTTTAAAATTTGTTTTCCTCACCAGTCAGTTACACCATTCCTTCCTTAGTGGTGCACCCTCAGGTTGTCAGAGACTTTCAGTTTGGACAAAAACAGTTTCATTGTGAAACATCTTGTGACCTCAAGGTAGCCAATGAGAGCATGCGCTATAATGAGAAAAAAAAATCTATGCCTGTATGATAATTTATGAATCAATGGGTGTGTAATTACAAAAAAATATATTGTAAAATTGACAAAGGGTATGGGATTTGAACTTTCTGCTGGATTGTACAAAATGACGTGCTTTTATCCACATATCATGATTAATATCATTATAAAATGAAGAAACAAAAATTATTTAAGATATAAAGTATCCTTTTAAGTTACAGTCAGAGGAAGGATGTAATTTGTTTCTGGCCAAGTGAAATCCACACATCACTCACTGGTTACTCTCAGCGAAGATATCAGTTGGCTTTCAGAAAGAACCAACTCAAGTCTGGTAGTTGAAAACTACCATTCTTAGGGTAGGCCATTTAAATTCAATCAGTACCAAAACATAAGACCCATAAATAGTGGGGTCCACATTCCTCACAGTTGCTAGTTCTTGGGGTATAAATGTGGGTGTGCTGTCTTTTTGCAGTATCCAACTTCATATCCCCATGTAATCACATTCCTGTGCACATAAATGCATATGTTTTTTATAGACCAAGAAAGAATCCACCATGAAACATAACAGGAGCTAGCAGAGGTAACAAGCATATTTAATGAGCTAGTGGTAAATGGGTGTAACAAGTGTGAAGTAACTAAAATATTCAGCAACACCACACATTCAAAGAAATGATATGACCGTTTTATTTTGCACAAATTTGCTAGTTTTTTAAAACAACTTTCAAATATTCTATAATACAGATGAAGATTCATAACAAAGCTGAAATAAAATGTTAAAATGCCTTCAATAGTTTGGATGATGTCATTGGTTTGTTTGTTGTTGTTGTTGTTGTTTTTGTTTTCGGTTTCTCATTTTTGTGTCTATTTCACGTTATTTGGTTTCATGATAAATGTGTAAACTGCTTTTCTTTAACATGCATGACTTAATAGACTGGCTATTATTTGGTGTAACTATAAAAATTATATAAAGCATTTGTTGAGTTATTGAGGGAGTTGTCAGCATTTTCCATCTGCGTTAAACAGAGTTAAAACCAAAACCAATCTTGCATTGAGTTCCTGCGCTTTTTATTGGCTTGTTACTGGTTTATTATGCGCTCTGATTGGCTCACTGCGGTATTTAACCAAATCTAAATACAGCACGTCGCTTTTAAGACAGTCATAAAAAAAAAAACATTCCTAGATGTTGTTCTTGGTGAGCTCAGCAAACACAAAACTACTGAAGCGATCAAAGATTCCTGCTACTGTCTGTCGGACAGATTCTACATTATGACCGCCTGGCACGAGCAGCCTGCCTGGAACCTCTTTGTCTGCCTCGCCCCATTCCTCTTTGTGAAGCACCGCGGCCGCGGCCTCGGCCTCTTCTCCCAGATGAATTGCTTGCCTGACTCTGAGTTTCTGGAATAAACAAGCAGACTAGCATCATACACTCCATTTGTCAATTTAGTGAAAAGGAATTAACGCAAATTCCGTCAAGTATGAAGACGAAAGAAAATCTTAGCTGTCCACTACAAGCCACTACATTATTTCATTGACTATTGCATCAATAGCAAATCTCTTTTTTCCAAGGCATTCTTTAAAAAAACCACACCTGGGATACTATGAAAAATAGCATGGTTTTACAATGTTGATTAGCGCAACTCTTCGCCTCATGCATTGTTTGGAAAAACAGACTAGATCAAGAGCAAGACTGCCCTTGGTATAGGTTTAATTCTTTCATTCAGTGCTTTTTCACGTTGTGCTGTAACAGCTGCCGTTGCTTACACCGCCTTCATTCCATTCGGTTCGTTACCAGAATCAGAACACAAGAACCGAGATAATCGTGAAAGCTAAAGTAAGAGGACAGCCTAAGTGCGCAAGGTTTATAGGATGTTTGAGGGAAGTACAGAAAAGCAGTCATCAAGATCAATGACCGGAAGAGTAACGGAATAAATGGTATCAATCTGCAATAAAACATAAATTGAGAATTAGCTCGAAAAACCACGCATGATTTTGGTGGTTTTGATGATGATTGTTTTCAACATTTTACCTGT
>Ga0126338_10002319_pt1 | contig 13030 bp, 7 predicted proteins | sample OrbCmetagenome_2_FD_92529 | JGI IMG/M metagenome (GOLD analysis project Ga0126338, IMG submission 92529) | Coral microbial communities from Petempiche,Puerto Morelos, Mexico - Orbicella C C metagenome | ecosystem: Host-associated > Invertebrates > Cnidaria > Coral | place: Petempiche,Puerto... | reverse complement strand
ATATGGAATGGACGGGGATGCTCGTCGTCTCGCTTAGGGGTGTAAATTTCGGATTTTGGTCTCGCTTAGGGTGTTCTGGGCAAAATGTCATTATTTTTAGCCGTCAAGGTCTCGTTAAGGGTTACACGCGAAAAAATAACAAAACAGAAAGAATTTTGATTCTTTATATTTACTCAACTCATATAAACAAATTCGCCATCATTAGAAGTCACTGTATTTTTTATTTGTCTGTTTTATAAACTGGTCTCTTTTAGGGGTCTGCATAAGCTTCGGCCACGCCCAGATTGGTCTCTTTTAGGGGTTAAATTCAAAATTTCCGACGAGCATCCTCGTCCACTCCATATGGGAGTCCCCCCCCGTTCGGGGGATGATCAATGGTATGAATGAGAAATCACTGGATCAATGAGCAGTAATCGATGCTCCACAAAATGTTTGGTGTTCGATTTAATAATAGTCCGCATTGATTACTCATCGAGTATTGGCAATATTCCATGAGAAATTAATTACTCATTGATTACTCACCTCGAATGTTATTTATCATTGATCAGTTATACCTGACATATTCCATGAAAACAGGGTTTAGTTGTCAAACAAAACCTGTTACCAAGGGCTTCTTTGATAAGCCTGCGAAGTCTCCTTTTTGCACCGTCGAACCCTGTTAGCTCCATCACGAAACAATTCTCTTCGTACCCTCGAGAACCAGTTCCGACGATTATTTCACAGCTATAACGGACATGAAAAAGTTGACGGCACGAATGACGTTTTCAATGTTTCCTCCCCAGGGAGCTCCCTCTATTCACAATTCTTGGCTTAACTGGAATATTTGGGAGTCAGCTTCTTTACCTCCTTGGACTTTATTACACCAACGCTAACATAGCCTCCATTTTTCAACCTGCGATCCCAGTGTGGACAGCTTTAATCGCCATTATAGTGCGCATGGAGCCGTATCCAGACTTCAGTACTTTGCGAGGCTGGGGAAAGTGTTTGGGCATTCTCTTAGCTGTGGCTGGAGCTATAGTCATGACCATAGAGAAGAAATCTGGTCAAGTCGCAGACCATGAGGGGTCCAGCTCCTCTATTCACATCCAGTTTGTGGGGTACATATTTCTCCTGGGAAACACACTCTCCATGTCGGTGTACATCCTCTTTCAGAAAAAATTCATCTTCGACAAACAGGATTCGTGTTGGAAAACAAAACCCGTGAATGTTACAGCATGGAGTTATCTATTTGGCGCCATGTTTATGGCCTTGGCTTCTCTTTATTACGTCAATAAGCCAGAAAAATTCACGTACTTTCCTAAGGAAGAAATCTACCCTGTTCTTTACGCCATATTTATCACCTCCGTGTTATGCTACTTGTTAATTTCGTGGTGTAACATGCATTTATCTGCGTCACTTGTCACAGCGACCTGGCCTCTTCAGGTCTTGTCCTGCGCCATCCTGTCATATTTCGTTTTAGGGGAGGTCCTGAAGACATTGGAATGTTTGGGGGGTGTGCTAATCGCCGTGGGCCTAATGGCAGTGGTGTGGTCAAATTACGTGGAGGAAAAACGAAAACTGAATGAAGAAGGAATAAGAGGAAGAATAGAACTCGATGAATAACTCTTATGGCTATGTACTCTATGTTAAAGTTTCAAAGTAACATATCGAGAAGGTCGTGATGAGGGAAATAAGTGAACTAGAAATAGGTAAATCAGAACGACTTACTGGATATTAATATTAGAATAGAAAACTTGGTTCAAGTAGATTGTCTTATCTCTTTCTGTAGCTATAATTGGTTGGCGGAGGGAGAACAGAGGGTGTGAATCGGGAACTAGCTTATTTGAGAAATGAACTCCCCGGGTAGTGCAGAAAAAGAATGCGGAAAATTGCTCACAAATCTCGTAATTGCACTGCCTAGTTCATAGGCCAAGATATTATTTCCTTGGTCAATCCGTTTCGAGTCACGTAATCCTAGCAAATAGCAAGGCCTTTACATTAATGAAATTTGAGGTGCGGTGGCCTCATGGTTAGTGTGCCCGCCTCCGGATCGAGCGGTCCGGGTTCGAGCCCTGGCCGGAGACATTTTGTTGTGTTCTTGGGCAAGGCACTTTACTCTCACCGTGCCTCTTTCCACCCAGGTGTGTAAATCGGCACTTGCGAACTTAATGCTGGGGGTTACCTGCGATGGTCTAGCATCCCATCCAAGGGGAGTAGAAATACTCCCAGTCGCTCCAGGCTACAGAAACCGGAGATAAGCGCCGTCCTGATGGGCCGCCGGCCCTTGGCCCATATGCAGATTTTACTTACATTACTAAAATAAAATGGCAGTGGAGACCTGGGGGAAACCTTAAGGCAACTAGGCAAGTAACGCAGTGAAACGATTAGTCACTGTAGATCTGAAAAACAGCACATAGTTTCTTTTGTCACTTTATTTCTAAATATATATTTTTCATATCTTCTTATATCTATACAAGTTTAATCTTACGAGTAGAGTTAATTGTGCAAGTCTTGATATTAACATATAAAATCTTGTTTAGTCTATCTACACATTTCTTATAGTAGTTTCTCATCAACACAATTGCTCCTTTGGGATCATCTTTTGTTTTCTCAATACCCGGTTTGCCTGTCTTTGTGTGGCCATTGTAAGGGGAAATAAACTATTGATCGCTGTTTAGTAAGGACTAACAGGTTGGTCTTTGGAAATGTAAAAGAGCGAATACAATATTGGTTTGTAAATCATGTCTTAACAAAGAACTAAACAGTGCAGGCAGTCAACGAAACCTCTATATCGTTTGTTTTGTTTTGAGAACTTCGTTTTGAAAATTAACAAAAACTAGCAAGCACAATTGCATATTGAGAGGCGAAACTTTTACGCACACAAACATCTGTTAACGGGAAGACGTCACTCCATGACGGATGCGTCAGTGTCTCAAGGACATTGTCGTCAACATAAACGTTACCAACTGTGTCCAGTACACTATTCTGTAATTGGGCCAGTTCCATGATTCGTCTCTAAGTAATGCTCTATCTCACATTATTACATAATGTATCACTAATACCTATGTTACTTACAGTACAAGCAAATAAAATAAGTCGTGAATTCTTGATACCTTATATGCTTCCGCTTTTTACTTTGCGCAAACACGTTAGCGCAAAATAAATCAAAACATTAACATCGCAAAAAAGAACATTCAGGTTACTTGAAATTCAGTTCCAACACTTAGCCTTGAACCCTGAATTCCGCGCACGCCCTGAACTACGAGTAGGTGTAGAGAAAACTACCATTCTCGACCCCAGAACTTCGCTTTCTGGACTAAGCGAGTTGCGCCTTCAGTCATGCTCAAAACGGAATGGCTCTGGGGCTCAGAATGAGAAAACTACAGGTCGCTACCTGGAATTGTACATAACACTCTCGAAAATTTCTTCACAGATGTTACTAACCTCTTCAAAAGCGTTGTAATATTTCAAAATTCCTTTACATACCCAACTTGTTCAAAAACGGAATATCGTCTTTCTAATTAACAATTAGATTATGAGTTCGAGATTTCTATGAGGTGATAGCTCATGAGGCCGAAGGCCGAATCAACTATCACCTCATAGAAATCGAGAGCGAATAATCTAATTGTTTTAGTAGAATTCTAGCTGAAATTTACTTCAAATAACGATTTTCAATTATTTTCTTGACGTATTATTAAACTTTGCGCCTGAAAAAGATCGCTCGGATTGACTTGTCATTTAAAATTGAAGTTGTGTGCTCGCGCGCATCAGTTTTTTTTAATAATTTCCACCTTTTTAAAAGTCAAGAAACCGTAAATGTCCTTCGTTTAGACTTCTCGGGAATTTAATTATCCATCTGCATCGAAATTTTCCTCTAAAACGTCGGAAGAACGAAAAAACGTCGTCATTTCCTAGACGACCTCCAGCCACTGCACACTAATGGCTGATAGTGTTCAATGGCTCAGCCAATCAGATTACAGCATTTGCATTAGTGTACTAATAGAATTCTACTAATACATTATATTAGTCTATATCCTATAATACATGCCTGCTCTCTATTGGTTTGCTGGCAGGGTTTCAATCCTTTCAGAGAATTTTCTCTTCAATGGTGTGTTTTTTTGTTGTTGACAAGTATCCACGCTCACTTCCGGTCGTAAGGTCTGATATCAAAGAATTCCGTAACCTTTTTCTCGACGAAGGCGTAAAATTCCGGAAGTTTGTTCTGTGCTCTTGTGGGCTCATATTCAAAAAACTTCTGGGGGTCCACCATGATATCAAGGATTCGAGTGATAAGATTCTCATCCTGATAAAGAGACAAAAGAAAAATACATCGGTTATCTCAAGATCAGTCTGCCCATGATCTACACATCCACAGTGTTCTATTTGTTTGGGACATCTTGGCACTAGAAGTTCTCTTGCAATAAAACAATCCCTCCTGGAAGCATAGATTTCTAAAGACTTTTAAAAGTTGCAGCTGGATAAGTAGCTAGCTTCAACCTGCAAAGTAGCGACCGTTAGCTCTAGGTAGGAGAGAGATTGGGAACGAGTACAACTTTTCAAACCAAGGTCTTACACTTTGGTTTATCGCCATTTACACTGATTATCTTGTTTGCTAAGAAACCTGTCATCACTTACCTGTAATATTCTCCGGAGACTACTGTTTCCATACAAGTCGCCATCTTGAACAATTGCTGACACCAAATCTCGCCATTTCTCTGTTAAAGAAGAGATTTGATAAATGACGACCCAAAACTTTACTATTGTGACTTCATCGGGTAATAATCATAAGTGTAAGTAAAAGCACAATGCTTCCACAAAGATACTCTAGTCGATACATCTAATTACGTCGATTGTTAAATTCTATAACGTTGTTAAATTTAGTTCTTAGAGCTCTAGAATAATAGTTTGGACCAAACGAAACGAATGAATAACTTATAATTATCTTGTCTTAATATCGGCATCCTATGTTCCCTGGGATCATCCCGCACGGCCATCCCGCGATGCACAAAATGCGTGTGGGCTAAGTAGAGGAGGCAATGGAGGTTCTTACAAGGTCTGAAAATTCTTGAAAAAAGTATAGAAATCTTCAAACTAGTTTCAGACCTGGAAAAAGTGTGGAAAATAGAGAAAAAGTCTGGAAAAATAGAAAAAAGTATCTTTTTTTCAAGCTGCAACAATGCTTAATTGTTGAGTGATCGGCCAAGCGAGTAAGCAAACGAGCGCGCCTGGAGTGAGCAAAAAAGTTGGGTGAGGTGAGAAGGGGTGAGCAAATAACGAGGGGACGGGGGAGGGGTAGGGAGGAAAGAAATTATTTTTTGCCCCACCGCCTCCCCCTGCTCCTTATTTTCCGCACTCGCTCGCAGTTTCGTTCCCTTTGCGTGACTGAGTGAAATCGTTACCTGCGAATCAAATTTCATGCAAATGTTGCCTTAGCCAAAACCTTTAATTGGAGCATCTCTTGAGCCCCCTCCACCCTATAACCTGTCATTACTGTCGCGTATCGCATTGCGCCACTTTTACCCTGCGGTCGCAGTGCATCATGGTTATAAATGGGTTACATTTTTAGAAATGCTCTTGTTTTGAGTCTAAAATAAATAGTATGGGAAAAGTCTTTTTTATACAAAAAACGTGTACGAACGCTGGATTATATATCAAAATAAAAACTGCTTACCTTCGAATGTAACGTAGAAAATTTTAAAGCCCTCCGCCATTGCGTTGCTGCTTTTCGAAGTAAACTTGATGTAAAGATCTTTGCTTCTCGAAATAAGAGACAGTGGATCGGTGAAAGACTCGCATACGTAGTGGGTAGTCTTGGAGAAAGGACTGGCATTCTCGCGCATGATCAGGTGATCCGAACAATCTGTGGTCAGCGGTAATGATATATTTGGTATAAGAAGGAGTAAACCTCGGCCTTCTGGGCATTTTATGTGCCAGACACACTCGATCCCTTTGGGGTAGGGGTCAGGATGATTTGGCGATGTGATGTTGCCTGTCATCGAGGTTAAATTTCCGCCGCAATATGTTTCTGAAAAATAAGTGGTCATTATTTATGTTGTTCTTCTGAAGGCGCGGTGGCCGCATGGTTAGTGCGCTCATCTCCGGATCGAGCGGTCGGGGTTCGAGCCCTGGCCGGGGACATTGCGTTGTGTTCTTGGGCAAGAAACTTTACACTCACAGTGCTTCTTTCAACCCAGGTGAATAAATGGGTACCAGCGAATTTAACGCTGAGGGTAACCCTGTGATGGACTAGCATCCCATCCCGGGGGAGTGGAAATATTCCTTATCGCTTTATTCCACAGAAACCGGGATAAGGGGCCTCTTGACCCGTATGCAGATTTACTTATGATTTTCTTGTATTATAGAACATGCATCAAAATACGACAGGTTTCGGTAAATATGAGTCATATTTACCTAAACACTCGGAGATATCAGTGGCACCTGTATCCAGTGTAGTCTTGTTGTCAGGGCAACGGAAACAGAAGTTCTCAGATCTGTTAGGCTGATAGGATCCCCGAGAGCAGTTCATACATTTGCGTAGGTAAACATCAAAGTATTTGCCAGGCTGGCAGCGATCTGTCGATGAAAATGTATGTGAAGGTGAGTTTCACCGTGCTTAAACGTCGAGGAACGATTGAACTGCCTTTCAACATATAGGGTTAGTTTACATGATCACTGCTACATGTCAAAGGAGGTTTCCTGCGAGCTTAAGCGTCGATTTGAAGGGTGCAATAAATGAAAATTGATCTGTCAATCGACAAGCAGTGAGGAGTATTTTATCCTTTAACCAACAAGGGTCTCAAAGGTCTTCACATAGAACTCATTCAGCGAGTTCACAATCATATGCAACGATTATAAACCAGGTTATCATGAAGGTCTCAAGAGTGCAGTGGATAAATTTAGATGTCAGTCGGTATGGGTGTAATGTTACAGGTCAGAGAAGGACTTAATGGGCGTAATGGTCAAGCGCCTGTCTGAAAATTGAACCCGTCAAGTGGCAAATAAAGATCTTTTTGAGCTTAATTAAGCATCAAAGAGTGAGGTGGATGACACAGGGAGTTCTTAGTGGGCTTAAGTATTTATCAAAGCTAAAATTGACCCTGCAACCGACACTCAAGGACGAGAGTTCCCGTCAATCGATAGAGAAGAGCCGAAGCAGGGGTGGGGTGGGGGAGAAAGTATGAATGGTCCACCTGGAAGCCTGTTCAAGACCCCTCTCAGCTTGTACTAAAATCACTCTCCCTGGGCTCCCATCCAATTTTTGTTTTTCTTGTCCAGACATCATGGGACTCTGACTCTACTCACCTTGCCACTTAATCTTTCGTTTCGACCTGTCTTTGTCTCCGAAGCACTGATCACTCTCCTTGGTAACTCTCAGTGTTCGTTTGGTGACGGTGAATGTCTCCCCAGACAGCGTCACGTTCAACCTGTTGTTATCAGTGAGTATGCGTAAGCCAGAGATCAATTTCTGCAGTCGTTCCTCCATCTGGCACCGCGCGCACGTGTTGTTGCAAAACTTCGACGTGGATATCACGTTCTGATTCATCTGTATGTCAAAATTCACCGACGCCACGAATTTGTCGACCCGCTTCAAATGGCGACAGCGCAAGTAAGGCTTGGGGATTTTGCAGGGGAAGTTACACACATCCTGGCTCAGCACAATCGTTTGAAGTTTGGAGAGTATTTGATCGGTTATGTCTTGGGATTTTGATTTGCACGGTGAAACTTGAGTCAGTCGGACACGGAAGCGTTTGCTGACTTCCCCTCTAGCTGCGAAAGACAAGCAATAATAAAACAGCCCTAGTTAAGCACAAGAGTTCGAACTCAGATTTTTCATTGGTTGTCCTTATAAATAACTACGTTTGTTTCGATGAATTGTTCACCTCTTTTGCTCACCTTTCTCCTAATACATATATCTTATTAGATGTTTTGGTGTGTAGTATCGCTGTATATTTTCACGAGTTATGCTGTATTTACGAGTTGTGCTGTAAATACAAACAACGAGTAAAAAGATAAAGCGATACTACACACCAAAACATCTAATAAGACATTTATTATCAAACTGCTATATTCAATAAATTTATCAATGAAAGACGGAAAGTGTGACAGTTTTGCGTGCGCGTCGACCTGTACGGCAAACAGGTTTTCTACTGTACAAATAACTGTACAATATCGCTGTATGTTTGTACTGTTATTTAGACGGTATTTGCTGCAGTTGGATAATAAGTGTAAATAAAGGAGTTACAGGATGGTAAATCAAATTCTTTCGCGATGTAATAATAAAACAAAAAGACTAGCTAATTTGAAAATTTTAGGTTGAATTTTTTCAAGGTTCGTTATCAGTGATATAACTTCTTTAAACAAGTGGATTTTTTCTAGGGGTCTCTCCTGTACTTTTTAATACCGTTAAGTTACTTAAGTAATGTATATTGCACAAAGATGAGGTCTGTATTTGGGATTACCGTAACCGAATTCGCAATTAGCCAATCAGAAGCCGTGTCTACTGTGCTGATATCCTGCGATATCAAGTCACTGACCTGATATGGCTACGATATCATGCTCACTTGGCCGAATTTGGTTACGGTAAATACCTAATCGTACGTTTTTGGTAGGCTTCGGCGGCTTATCCGGCTCGCTTGGTCTCGCCATGGGTATTTTGGCGAGACGTGGTTGAGCCAAAATACCAACCATGGCTCGACCACTCTCTCCTGCTATGCCGCCGAAGTGTACCAAAAAGGTCTGATTAGGTATAAATATTTTAATCTTGAAATTAAGTGGGCAAAGCCGGAAGCTTTTCCCCAAAGAGAGAGAGAGAAAAAAATTAACCAAAGAGTCATTGTTAAAGAAATTTATTAATCATCTACTAAGCTTACCCATGCAATCTCTCTTGTTCGGGTGTAGTTCGAATCCTTCATAGCAGCTGCAGGAGAAGTGTCCCCCTATACTGTGACGACACACGTGTTGGCATCCTCCATTGTCAACAGAACAAGGATCATATTCTGAGATAAGAAAAGGAAAATAAATTCCCCAGCAGAAAGAAATGAACAGTTCAGGAAAACTCCTTATCGATTCTTGTCGTGTCTGTGGTTGGTTCTTAACATTCAAACCCGGACAAGAGCCAATTACAGAGCCTATATTCAGCTACGTCATCAACTGCAATTTTTCGAGGTCGAATCCTAGACGTTTTCTTCCGGAGAATGATCATGAAATGAGCGATCTTTTGTTTACACAGGCTGGAATCGGATTAACAGAGGTAAACAGAGTTAAAGGTATTAGTCATGGAATAATCACAGGTGTGTTTGAAACGGAACTATTTCGTATAAGCGACTGTTAATAAATCTTAATAACCTCCAGAATACAAATATTAAGAAAAGGACTATCTACTTTGTAGCTTTTCTGTCCGATGACCTTTGCTAAACCTGTTAAGCCGGTCATCTAGCTCAATATCCTGAAAATTCTGTGAAGGCTGGTTTAAGGCACGCTCGGCACAGACAAACATGCAAACTGGCATACTACATTTCATGCACGTGCGATCATTGTATACGAAGATATTGACCTATACACTTTCTTCCGTCTCCGCGATAACCGGGCTTGCAAACGCACTTGAAAGAACGTTTGGTTGGTCTGCATTTGGCGTTCTTGTCGCAGTCGTTCGAGCCAGTGGCACAAGATGAATCTGCAAGAAGTAAAAGAGGAACGATTTTTTAAATGGTTGTCTATAATGTACTGGAAAGTGCGCAACTGCTATGTAATAAAGGGCCGGTTTATTATCACGCAACACTTCTACCCAGTTAGGGAAGCGTCACGCATATGTCTATATAACCGTTGCTTAGGGAACTATATGCGTTTTGGCCGAGGTGTATGGGCACTGGGCTCGAACTCCAGACGTCCCGAGTCCTACCCCTTCTCCCTGTAACATGGATCGATGCTACTCCGGTTCAATAGCCAGTTGGACTCCTTAACAAGCGTATTTCACAATTAGTAATCTAACCTCAGTGGTAAAACTGCCCTAGAACATTTAAATTCGAAGCGCTTCGATTCGTAGCACAGGATCTGAAGAAATGGTATCAACCTCGTTCCCAGGGTTTTCTCCTCGACGGTTTTAAAGTGGAGCAGACCCTGGAGACGAGGTTGCGAGGTTCAACCGCTTCACGTTGCGGGTGTCTCGTCAGCAAAGCTGAGATTTTTTACGGTTACTCCATGGCCACGTAAACATCGTTTTCTCTATTATAGGATGAACGACAATAGCGCGGTCTAACCATGCAACAGGGTTGGAAAACTCACGCCATGTATTCAACATTGAAGAAAAGGACGTTCTTTCTGATTCTAAAGAGATCCATTCTGTTTTGTAACGAGGTGTACGCGAAACCGGGGGGGGGGGAACTTCCAGAAAAATTGAGTGGGGGTGTGCGGCCCGCTTCCCAAAACCCTTATCCTATTTATGACCAAAAATTCGAAACCCTATTTATGACCTGACCCTTAAATCAAAACCCTGTTTCAGACCTGCGTTATGATTGGTTCCCTATTTCAGACCAATGTTAAGTTACCATAAACATAATTTGTGAAGGGATTTTGTTGTTTTTCTTTTCGATAATGATGAAAAAGTGGCGTCTTCTTAAAAACGTAACCATATGAAGGCTAGAGTGCAAAAACCATGCCCTATTTATAACCAAAATCAGTTAAAATCTATACCCTATTTATGACCAGAACGGTTGAAAAACCATACCCTTTGGGGCCGCACATACCTATATAGCCCGTATAAGGGAGTACCCCCCGGGACGCAAAAGTCATGCAGCTTTATAGCTCTTTATGTTGGCTTCCTTGATCAATAAATAGTATCCACGTGACAAAATTTTTTAATTCACGTGATGGAGATTGACACAGCACCAGACTTTAATTTATCGATCTAATAATGATTTCCGTAGTATTCCATGAGCTCACGTTGGTAGGAGATGATAAAAAAACGCTTCACGATAACCTAAATTATTAACTCGCTGAACGAGTTCCATTTGAAATGTTTAAGTTCCGAAGTTGTTTCAAAAATTTGACTTTGCGCGTATAATTTATTCTTGAACGATGACATAACTGGATTGGCAGCTGTTAAACGTGTTTGTGTTCTATTTCAATTTACATTGCTTGGCCATGCGACTGTTAATCTGGCAGTGCTCGTGCTAAAAATTCGAAACTTTTAAGGTCTAATCGAGAAAGTCTGTTCGTAATGAGCTTCTAGCAATGCCAAGTTTAAGAGGCTTTCTACGTTGGAGAATACAAAAACACGCAAGAAGAAAATGCTAGATCAAACACGCATGCTGAAGTGCAGGTTAAGGTTTTTGAAAGGGTAAGGTCAAGATATTTAAGGAAATTTTCCAGGGCACAGAATTTGACAAGATTTAGCAGTTATACACGTACTGTGGTTAGCATTCGTAATGTGATTTTCCTTTGTCTGGCCGACAACAATGTAAAAATAAAGACAGTTTGTGTGTAATTTTCATTGAGAAACCCAGTTGGCTTCGCTATCGTTTAAACCTGGTTTGCAAGGACCAAGAAAGCAGGAACATTCTGTCTGATAGGGCCATCAAAACACAGGCGAGAGTATGACACAAGGGCAAAATTGTACTTATTGTTGAGCCGTTACGTTTTTTATGCAAAGAGGAATAATGCAGCTAAGCACAGGCAGTGTCCTTTCAAATCTCTAGACGACATCTTGAAATCAAAATGGGAAACGTTTTACACAGCATAACGATATCTAACAAGGATTGTTGGCGCTTTTTATCACTGGCAACAGCCTCTGAAAATCTATGGGGAAATAAAGTAAGAAAAGGACGAGGCAGCCAAACAGGCAGGCAGGCAGGCAAGAAAATGTTTTCACAACAGATTTATTCGTTCACACGACTGCATAGTTTTCAAATTAGTCTTGGCTTCCAATAATAATACCATTAGATAAGCTGGGAAAACATCGCCTACGGATACAGCACGCAAACCTTTGGTTTGCACTCCGGCGGCACCAGATTGTTAATGCAGTTTAAGTCAATTTAGTTGCAAAGCATGAATATAAACAACAATAGGTCTACATATAATATCGAAAGCAATTTCTTTGGAAAAAGGCACTCAATCAACAATGAACACATCAAAGAGATTATGTTCTTTCTTTTTGCAGAATAATAAGTGTTGTGTTTGTTCGTTTTCCTTGTCATACGGGTATTGCATTCTATTTAAAGTCACGATTTCTAAACTTCAGTATGAAAACCAAACAAGATTATCATTGTAAAAAGTCATAGCTGTGTAATTAAATAACAGGCTTTTTTTACCATTAAAGAGCAAATTATCAATTCCTTGACAGAAAGTAAATTAAGATTTTGAAATCCATCCATTGAATCACGTCCGATTTCATCTGGCAATTCTGCAAATAGCTCTTTAGTGATAAGCTTTGTCGTTTAAATCTCAGTGTAAAAGACGTCGTTAAGTGTACCTGATGGATAGTTTGTAAGCAACAGCTTTGTTTCTTGCGCGTGACGGACTTTAACTGAAACCCCCGAGGGTACACTCTAAGTCTAAAATTCCCTACCCTAACCCAGATAAGCTATTTTCCATGCAGAAACCTTATGACTATCGTAGTCCAGCATACGCCAACTAAACCAATATATTACAAAGTCACTTCCGAGTTTCAATTTCTATTCTGTAACCCCCCGGGTACTAAAAGAACTCTGGTCTACACTAAATTATCTATACACAGGCCACTTTTCCGATAAATTGTACGGCCCTATTCTAGACCAAAACTGTCTGATTTCTATGCCCTATCCCAGACTAAACTGCCCGATAAACATACCATTCACATCGGCACAAACCTATATAACCTAAAAATGGAAGTACCCTCCTCCTCCGGGCTGAAACCCCTACAGGCTGGTCAGTTTTGAAGCAAGACCGGAACGAGAGAAGTTCCGTGTTAACAGGAGAAACCGGCAGCAGTGATACTGAATGAAATGATAAGTAGACTTTCAATTCCTCCAGAGGGGATCAATTCACGAAAACAACACGCCAGGAAAAACCTTTGATT